>Ga0105048_10000812_pt1 | contig 49520 bp, 47 predicted proteins | sample MAT05_FD_78382 | JGI IMG/M metagenome (GOLD analysis project Ga0105048, IMG submission 78382) | Freshwater microbial communities from Lake Fryxell liftoff mats and glacier meltwater in Antarctica - MAT-05 | ecosystem: Environmental > Aquatic > Freshwater > Ice > Liftoff microbial mat | place...
GCCTGATGATCCAGACCATGCTTGGCGCCCAGACGATGATCCCCATCGGAGCCCGGGGCTCACAGGTCTCGACGAAGCGCATCTCGCACAATGGCCACACTGTTTCGCTGCGCATCCTGCGTCCGCGCGACCGCACGCCGCGCGGCGCTTACATCGACTATCACGGCGGCGGCTGGAGCATCGGCACGGCGGGGATGGACGATCTGGTGAACGGCGCCATCGTGCGCGACACCGGCCTCGCTGTGGTCAGCGTCGACTACACGAAGCTCCCCGATCTCACATTCACCGAACAGATCGCCCAATGCCATGCGGCGGCCGACTGGGTGTTCGAGAACGCCGACGCCGAGTTCAACACGCGTGACATGTTCATGGGCGGGGAATCCGCAGGCGCGCATCTGGCCGCGTGTTCAATCCTCCGCCTTCGCGACCAGCGCGCGGACTTTGCGCGGCTCCAGGGCGCGGTGCTGTTCTATGGCCCGTACGATCTGTCTGGCACGCCCAGCGTGCGCAATGCGCCGCGCGACACACTGGTGCTTAATGGTCCTGCGATGATCCCCGGCATTGCACGCCTGTTACCGGATCGCGACGAGGCGGGCCGGCGCGCGCCGGATGTCTCGCCGCTTTATGCAGACCTTTCCCGCCTGCCGCCTGCGGTTTTTCTCTGCGGCACGATCGATCCGTTGCTCGACGACAGTCGTCTGATGTCCGAGCGCTGGCAGGGCGCGAACGGCAACGCCCGGCTGATCGTCGTTCCGGAAAGCCCGCACGCCTTCAACCGCCTGCCGACGCGCGCTGCTTCCATCACCAACCGCTGGGTCCGCGACTGGCTGGTGCGACGGCTGGATGCTGGGGTCGGAGATCACAGGCAGGCGGCGGAATAGGGCGTGTCTGGCCCCGATCTGCAAAGTTTTTCACAGGTTCATCAACTTGCCACGGACACGGGCCGTGCGCATGACTGAGCAAGTCAAAAGCCGAATCGACAAGACACCGGATAGCGATGCGCCAGTACCTCGATCTCCTGCAGGATATCCTCGACAACGGCGTCGACCGGGGCGACCGGACCGGTACCGGCACGCGTGGCGTGTTCGGCCGCCAGATGCGTTTCGACCTGAGCAATGGCTTCCCGATGCTTACGACGAAGAAGCTGCATCTGCGCTCCATCATCGTGGAATTGCTGTGGTTCCTGCGCGGCGAGACCAATGTGAAATGGCTGCAGGAGCGCGGCGTTTCCATCTGGGATGAATGGGCCGACGAGAACGGAGAACTCGGTCCCGTCTATGGGAAGCAATGGCGCTCGTGGGCCGCTCCCGATGGGCGAAGCATCGACCAGCTGACCTGGGTGCGGAACGAGATCATCCAGAACCCCAACTCCCGCCGCCTCGTCGTGTCAGCGTGGAACCCTGCCGACGTCGACCAGATGGCGCTGCCGCCCTGCCACTGCCTGTTCCAGTTCTTCGTCGCCAACGGGAAGCTGAGCTGTCAGCTCTACCAGCGCTCCGCCGACGTTTTCCTCGGCGTGCCGTTCAACATCTCGTCCTATGCGTTGCTGGCGATCCTGATGGCAAAAGCGACGAAACTGGAGCCCGGCGAGTTCGTCCACTCGTTCGGCGACGTGCACCTTTACGCGAATCACTTCGAGCAGGCGCGACTGCAATTGAAGCGTCAACCCAAGGCGCTCCCCCGGCTGGAGCTCAATCCGACTAAATCCGACCTGTTCGGGTGGGATTACGAAGATTTCACGTTGGTCGACTACGCGCCAGACGCTCACATAAAGGCGCCCGTCGCAGTCTAGTTGCCCACAGGCGGTCATTCGCAGGCGCGTCATCACGGCTTGGTGTATCGTGAATGGATTCAAGGATTTCCATGCGGGAGTTCAGGTCATCACCTGCGGCGGTGCTGAGCGGCGGGTTGCAAGGTCTCTTGCGTTGCGGACTCTCGCCCTGCGTTCCGGCCGCCTAAGCTGACTGAATCGCAATAATTGAACACCTTGTGCTTTGGATCGCGCCGTCAGAATAACAGGCTCCGCCCGGAAAAAATCATCCCGTGGCGGGTGTGATCCGTCGGAGGGATCTATCCAATGTCGTTCAAACTGATCGTTGCCGCTGCGGTTTCGACCGCTGCTCTCGTCGCCTGCAGCCCGGCCGCTGAAACGCCTGCTGCTGAAACCACCACGACCACAACCACGGTCGAAACGCCTGCCGCTCCGGAGCCTGCTGCTCCGGTTGCTGTCGACCCGGCTGCTCCGGTTGTTGCCCCGGTCGCTCCGGCTGCCGATCCGGCCGCCACGACCACGACCACGACCACCACGACCCCGGCTGCCCCGCACTAAGGGCTTTCCGGTTTCGCTGGAATCAAAACTCGCAAGAGTTGCGGAAGGGCGGCCCTCAAAGGCCGCCCTTTCTGTTTTGGGAGTCTGACTGCTTTCCGAGTCCGTTCAGGCCGCAGCTGGATCGACTTCGCCACGCTTCTCGCGCGCGCGGATCATCGCCGACACGACAACGGCGCCGACCATCTTGCCGATGATGAAGAAGACGAAGTTTGCAGGGTTGAGCATCGTGCCCGGCGGATCGCCCAGGTTCATCTGGCGCGCAAGATCTGCACCATAGAGAAAAACCGTGGTGTCGATCGGTGAGGCGGCTGCGCTCGACAGCAGGATGCGCGTCGAAAGTCTGTACTTGGTGAACGTATAGATCAGCCAGTCTACGCTCTCGGAGATGGCAAATGCAGTCGCCGAAGCGATCGCGATCACGGGCCACGAATAATAGAATGACCACCCGATGGCCAAGGCCATCAGGAACAGCACCTTGTGCCCCATCTCGCGCTGCACGAAATCGCGCAGCACGAACACCATGCCGGTCGCGATGGTCAGCGGATTGAAGAGGATGGGCGTCGCCGTGCCGAGGTACGGCCCAAGCGCTTCGGTGAGGTTGATCTCGATCGCCGTGCTCTTGCCGAAGCTCCAGTTCAGCGCCGGGATCAGGGCGACGTAGACGTACGCCCACGCCCGCCCCTTCATGAACCAGATCAGCGCACCGGTGGCGACGAGGCCCAGCAGGGCCAGCCACAGCTGGTCCGGGCTTCCGTTCGTCAGCGCCGAGACAAGCTCGCTCCAGACGTCGTCCATGCCTGCCTGCTCCGAAGACCTGCTTGCAATGGGCGCGCGAACAAGGTTCGACTGCGTCCACCCCCGGCGACGTCAATAGCGGTACAGGCATGCCAACGTCCACCTTTCCCACCACTGCAGACCCGATCGGCGTCCGCATCGTTGCGATAATGGGCAGGCGAGGGGAGCTGGGGCTGAATAACCAGCTGATCTTTCGGCTGAAGGCCGACATGGCGAACTTCCGGCGGATCACGGCGAAGACGCCGCTGCTGATGGGGCGCAAGACATGGGACAGCTTCCCGCGCCGGCCCTTGCCGGGCCGACCCAACCTCGTCGCCACACGCAATCTCGATTTCATGGCGCCCGGCGCCCATGTTTTTTCCAGCGTGCCGCCAGCCCTTGCCGCTGGCCGCGCCATGGCTGCGCAGGCAGGCGTCTCCGAAGTCTCGATCGTGGGCGGCGCGGATATTTATGCCGCAGCGATGCCGTACACGACACACATGACGCTCACAGAAGTCGATGCCGAGCGCGAAGCCGACATTTTCTTCCCCGCATTCGACCGGATGGAATGGCGCGAAGTCAGTGTACAGCGTGTCGAGTCCGACGCAGACAACGAGTTGCCGTTCGTGATCCGCGAGCTAGAGCGGCGCTGAGCCCCGGCGCGCTATCGCACGCAACGCTTTCCCCCATGCGCAACGCGGTCTAGCGTGCATCGACTTATGGAGACGCCGATGCTTGGACGCTTTTCCCTCTTCGCCATGACGACGCTGGCAGCTTGTGCTACCGGCGCGGCAGTGGTGACGCCGGTCACCACGCTTGCGCCACCGGCCCAGGCGTCTGTCGAAACGCTGCTTGCGGTTGCAGCCCTTTGCTCGGCCGAGGATTCAGGCCTGGCCGCGCCAAATCCGGATCTCAAGCTCGCGGGCGGCATGGGCACCGGCGGCTTCAAGGTCGACACCGCGAACGCCGAAGCGCAGGCCTGGTTCAACTACGGCCTCGCGCTCAGCCACGCCTTCTACCATCAGGACGTGAAGGCCGCGATGAAGCGCGCCGTCGAACTCGATCCATCATGCTCGATGTGTTCATGGGGCGAGGCCTGGGCCCTCGGGCCGACGCTCAACTACGGCATCGACGATGACGACCGGAAGGTCGCGCTGGATGCCGCTGTTCGCGCGCAATCCCTGGTCAAGCCCGGAGACGCGCTGGCGCGCCGCCTCGCTGATGCGATGGTCGCCCGTTATGCAGAGCCGCCTGCCGCTCCCGCCGCGCAGGCCGCTGGGGCCAAGGCTGGCGAAGCCGGCGTTGTTGCCGAAGAAACCAACACCGAACCCGCGTTCGCCGAGGCGCTCACGAAGATCGGCGCGGACTATCCCGAACATGTGGAGCTGACCGTCCTCGCCGCACACAGCCTGATGATGGCTTCGAGCGACGAAGAGGTGGAGCCACTCAAGACCGCGCTCGTGCTGCTTGAGAAAGTCCTCAAGGATCATCCGGACGACACCGGCGCGATCCATTACTACATCCACGCCACCGAGTTCGACGAACGCGCGGAAGATGCGCTGCCCTACGCCAAGCGGCTTGGCGCACTGGCGCCTGCTGCAAGCCATCTCGTCCACATGCCCGCGCACACTTTCTTCCGCGCGGGGCTTTATCAGGAAGCGGCTGTCGTGAACGCGCAGGCGATAGCAGCTGATTCCAGCTGGATGGCCGGCGGCGGCGATCCGCGCCCGCCCATGATCGATAACTTCCCCGTGCCGATGTACTACTCGCACAACCTGGCGTTCGGCCTTGCTGGCGCGATGATGTCCGGCGATGGCGAGCTTGCGCTGCGCTATGCCGAGCATGCGACGAAGGCTTTTCCCGACACTGGCGAGAAAGTCCGTTTCGATCCGACGCCGCGCACCTACGTCGCGCTCGCGCGCTATGCCCCCGACAGCATGCTGGCGCTGAAGCCCAGCTCGCGCGACGACGACTATTTCCGGGCGTACCACGCCTATGGCCGTGGCGAGGCGTTCCTGCAGAAGGGCAATGCCGCCGGCGCACGTGTCGAACTCGACAAGCTTCGGAAGGTCGCGGCTGACGACGCCGAGGGTCTGGTCGCCGTATCGGTTCTCGAAGGCCGTCTTGCCATGGCCGAGGGGAATGTCCGCGCCGCCATCGGCAGTTTCGGCAAGGGCGCCGAGCTTCAGGAGAAGGAATTCGGCGGCTGGATGGATCCGCCGGACTGGTGGTACCCGATCCGCCGCTCGCTGGCCGCCGCCTACCTCAAATCCGGCGACTTCGCGAAGGCCGAAGCCGAAGCCCAGGCGTCCCTCAAGGAGTGGAAACACGACCCGCTTGCGCTCTGGGTGCTGGGCCGCGCGCAGTACGCGCTGGGCCGGGCGAAGGAGGGCGCCGCAGCGCTATCCGAGGCGCGCAAACTGTGGCGCGGCGACTTCGATTCGATCACCGTTGAGGCGATCTGAAACCCCATACCGGCTTTCGGAAACCGTCTCGTACAGGCGTTTGAGCCGCCACCTTACGTTCACGGAAGCAGAAATATTTTTCTGAGTGTCTGCAAGCACACCTCCACTGCGGCGCCAGAAAGTCGCACTCGACCGCGTTTTACAAATGCCTTGTCAGGTGTGACGCTAGGTCCGATTGCCGCAGCGTCGCTAGATGAATTCACGGTTACGTGACCGCATGCCGTTACGACATGCTGCACCAGCCAACCCATTGTGCACTGCACACGCCACCCACCATACCCCCCTTCTGACGTAGGGCAGGCCTCCCCAGCGGCGCCGTTGACGCGGACGGAGTGCCACTCCCAGGATGACTCATGCGCGGACCGAGACGAACCGGGAGCGCGCGGGCGTCACACAAAGATACAGGACGCCTCGGGAGGATCGCAGTCAGGGAGGACGCGTCGGATGGCGCAACTAAATCGTTTTTCATTTGTGAGTCTGCTTGCCTTGGGTCTGGCGATGCCGGCCTTCGCGCAAGGAACAGAGTCGGGGCCACAACCACCGGCTGACGAAGAGCAGAACAGCCGTCGCGACGTCGTCATCGTCACCGCTCAGAAGCGCGACGAGACCGTACAGGACATCTCGATCGCCGTTACGGCCATCACGTCCGAGCTTCGCGACGAGATCGGTCTGACAACCGTTCAGGATTACACCAACTTCGCACCGGGCCTGACCTACTCTATCTCGAACGACCGCCTCGGCATGCGCGGCGTCACGCGTACGTCGAACAACTTCGGCATCCGCTCCGGCATCTCGAACTACGTCGACGGCGTCTACTTCTCGTCCGCCATTCCGGCCGGCCGCGAACCGATCTTCGTCGAACGCGTCGAGGTTGTGCGCGGTCCGCAAGGCACGCTCTACGGTCGCGACTCGATCGGCGGCGCGCTGAACATCATCACCAAGCGCCCGACGGAAGAACACGAAGGCCAGTTCAACTTCCAGTATGGTGACTACGGCCAGGCGGCAGTGCAGGGCACTGTTGCGGGTCCGATCACCGACTGGATGCGCTATCGCGTCGGCTACTCGCGCTCGGTGCAGGACGAAGGCTTCCTGACGAACTACTCCGGTCTCACGACCGAAGGCAGCCGTCGTGACGACACCTACGTCGAAGGCCAGCTCGAGTTCGACCTCGGCGAAGACTTCGACCTGTGGATCCGCGCTGGCCGTCTCGGCTGGGATGTGCGCTACGGCGCGCCCGGCGCCCGTACGGGTGTTGACGACCCCTACCCCTACAACACGCGCTTCTTCAACTCGACGGCTGACCTCGGCCCGAACGGCTGGGCCGGCCTCAACGACCCGAGCCGCGAGCAGGTGGGTGTCCAGAACACCAACCCGTCGCTCACCGACCGCAACGGCTTCAACACCAGCTTCTCGAACTTCGCGCGCCTTGCTCCCACGAGCGAACTTGCGATCGAAGCGATCTGGCATGCCGATGCGTTCGACCTGAAATACCTCGGCGGGTACGTTCACTATAACTATAACCTGCAGCAGGATCAGGACGGCACGGCCGTCAACATGTTCACCTGCACGACTGCGCTGTGCGGTTCGCCGACCTTCAACGGTCGTCGCGTGTCGTCGGAGCGCGTGTCGGACTACACGGAAAACCGTGGCTGGTTCTCGAACGAGCTGAACTTCATCTCGACCTGGGAAGGTCCGCTGCAAATGGTTGGCGGTCTCTACGCCTACCAGGAAAACTACAACCAGCTGGTCTACGTCAGCGACCTGAACAACCCCGGTGGGGCGATCCGTGACCTGACCGCCACGCAGGCGTGGGCGGCTGCTGGTGGACCGCTGCTCGGTGCGCCGCCTCCGGCTGCGCTGCCCGATCTGCCGACCGCCAATGGCCGCAACTCGTCCTCTGGCGCTCCGATCGCTGGTGCATCGCTGATGTACCACACCAACAACCAAGCCGTGAACAACGCCTACGGTGCGTTCATCCAGGCAGACTACGAACTCAACGACCAGTGGAAATTCACCGCCGGCATCCGCGCTTCGAAGGACATCCTCGACGGTCGCGAATACGCGCGTGTCGTCAACCACTACGTCATCGAGAGCCTGCTGGAAGCAGCCTTCTCGGCGGGCTACACCCCGCTGGTCGGCGGCAATGCGGCGCTCGCGCAGGGGATCGCCGCCAACGCGATCCCGACGCGTCTGGACGTCACCCGTACGGTGGGTGGGCCGGATCCGACGACTGTGTCGGCCTCCAACCCGTGCGGCACGGCCGGCGTCGGTGTGGTGAACACCAACATCACCGCGGCCAACTCGCTTGGGGCCAACTGCCCGGGCGGTAACGCCACCGACAAGAGCCGGTACGGCATCTATTACGACTCCGTCACCGGCAACGCTTATCGTGACCTCTACACCACGTTCGAGGAAGTGACCGGCGTGCTCGGCGTCGACTGGACACCGGACGACGACACCCTGATCTACGGTAAGTACAACCGCGGCTACAAGCCGGGCGGCCTAGGCTGCGCGGCCGTCAACTGCACGCTGGTTGTCACCCCGTTCACCGACAAGGAACTCGTCGACGCGTTCGAACTTGGCTTCAAGCGCGACTGGACGGATTGGGACGTCACCACCAACGCCACCCTGTTCTTCTACGATTACCAGGGCTACCAGGTGTCCAACACGATCGTGCCGGACGATCCGGATGGCGCAGGTCCGCTTCCGCGGCCGGCTGCGTACGCATCGTACGTCAACCTTCCGCAGGTCAACACGCTCGGCTTCGAGCTGGAGACGATGTGGTATCCGACCGACAACCTGCGTTTCATCCTGAACTACGGCTACACGGATCCGAAGATCGGCGACTCGCCGGCTCTGGTGCATTCGCTTGATCCGTATGCCCTCGATCCGGCCGCCAATCCGCTTGGACCGGCAGCCGCGGGCGCAAACCCGCTGCAGGGTCAGAACCTGGATGGAAACATCTTGCCGTTCTCCCCGAAGAACAAGATCGCGCTCAACAGCACGTACACTTGGGACTTCGAAGACGGGTCGACGCTTGATGCCTCGCTCAGCTACTTCTGGCAGGACATCTCGTTCACCTCGATCTTCAACCGCAGCTACACCAAGACCCCGTCCTGGGATCAGACGGATGCCCGCCTCAGCTGGACCAACGGCGATGGCAACATCTCGCTGATCGGCTATGTGCGGAACGTGTTCGACGAAGTCGTGTACGACAGCCGCGGCTCGGGCCTTCGCGAGGGCGCCACTCAGGGTGGGCGGATCATCTCCCCCACCGAGTGCTTCTCCACGCCGGGAACCACGGCCGGCTTCGGCGCGGCTCCGGCCAACTCCTGCTACACGACCGGTGAAACCCTGCGTCCGCCCCGTACGATCGGCGCGGAACTGCAGATCCGGTTCTGATCTGATCTGACTTTCTTTCTCCAATGGCGGTGCTCCCGCGATTGGCACTCGCGCCGACCTCTCCCCCGGGGTCGGCGCTTTTTATTTCCGGAGCCTTTTTCTGGCAGCGTGGGCGCGAGGGGCGGAGCTTCGCCTTCAGGCCGGATTGATCCGCCTGGGATGCTGTCGTCTCGCCTCCTGAATTGAGCGGAGGGCAGGGGACGCGGAATGCCCGCGAGGGTCAGTGCGTGGTCTGTGGTTCGTGGTGAGCGGTCATCCCGCGTCCCCGCAGAGGGTTTCCCGTCTGCAGCGCCCCGCGCCGTAGGCAGTGATCGGCTGCCCTCCATGCGAAGCGATGGCGATCAGGTTCGGGCGCACGGGGAAAACGTTGCGGCGCGCCGTGTGGATTCAACGGACTACGCGCGCGAGGCGTGGGATAACTTTCTTGCCTGCCCACCCGTATCATTCCGGACGTGCGCATTGCACGTGAGCCGGAGCAAAGTGGCTTCGGGCGCAGGCGCGTGAGGCCCTTGGGTTCCCGCTCTTCGCCCTTCCGGCCTCGGCAGGAATGACATTTCAGGGTGGAGGTGCGGAAGGTCGCGGATTATCCAGCGGCGCAACCTCCCGCCACCTTTTCCTTGTCCCACTCGGCCTTGCGGCGTTTCCAGTCTGCTTCCATCGCCTTGCGCCACTTCACGCGCAGGGAGGAGGGGCGCTCGGGAAAGCGTTCGTCCAGCACGATGGCCGACACGACGCGATCCGACCGGAAGGAGCGGAAATCCTTTCGCGTCTCGCACCAGGCGCAGATGATCCGCGTGGTCTCGTAGTAGCCAAGCATGATCGGCCAGATCACGCGCTTGGTCGCGCGGCCTTCCACATCGCGATAGTCGAGCTCCATCTTGCGCGAGTTGTTTATCGCCCCGCGTACCATGCCCAGGTCGATCGCATCCTTCATCCGGTCCCACGCCGGCACGACGCGATGCGCCGGATCGTCGATGTAGGGGCGCAGGCGTTCGGGAATGCTCGCCTCGATCTTCGCCAGCAGATCCTGCGCGGCTTTCGACAGCTGCGGGTCGCCGCGATTGATCACCCATTGCGCGCCGAGCACGGCCGCCTCGATCTCGTCGGTGGTCAACATCAGCGGCGGCATGTCGAGGCCCTTGTCGAGCACATAGCCGATGCCCGCCTCGCCGCGGATGGGAACGCGCTGGGCAAGGAGTGCTGCGATATCGCGATAGACGGAGCGCTTCGACGTCTCCAGCTCCGCCGCCATCGCATCCGCCGTCACTGGTTGTTTCGAGCGGCGGAGGATCTGGATGATCTCAAAAAGACGGTCTGCTTTCCGCACGTTTTCGCCCCCCGAATTACTCACAGCGGTCGTGCTGACACGATGCTGTCAGCAGGTATCTGGCAGGTATGTGTCATCAGGCTCGAACAGGTCAAGCCGGACAGCACTGGCCGCAGGAAAAAGGGGAGGCGACGATGATCGGACTGGCAGTGGGCGCGCTGGTGATGGTAATCGAATTCTCCGTCGTCCCGGACCAGCGCGAAGAGTTCGTGGCCATCAGCGCAGCGCAGGTTGAAACCGTGCGCGCGCGCGAAGGCAATCAGGGCTTCGACGTTCTCGTCGATCCCAGGCGGCCGGACATCGTCGTCTACATCGAGCGTTGGGAAACACCCGAACAACAGGAAGCGTTCTTCGCATGGTGGATCGCGCAGGGCCTCACCGAGAAGCTCACGCCCTACGTAACCGCTGCGCCGAAGATATCGGCCTGGCAGACCATCGACTGATCTCCCCGAAGAGCCGGCGCCAGAACCGGCACGCAGACCACTCGGCGGCCACATGCTCCATCAGATGAGCAGGGCCGCCGATTTGTTTTGTGTCTCCGTCGGGGCGCGCTCCCCGCTGCTGACTACCGTGTCACGATCGGGAAGACAGGGTTGGGCGGGTCCATCCACTGAGCGAGCTTGAGCAGGGCCTGTGGATTGCCTTCGAGCTTTACCGCGCCGGACTGGATCTTCGCGGGCATGGGCTGGCCGCCGAATATGCCGCCGAGAAAATCCGCGCGGGTCAGCGTGAGCTTTGCATCCACTGCGCCGGTGGGCGCGATCTCCTCGTGCACCAGAACGCCGTTGGCGATCGTGATGTAGGTCTGCTCGTTTGAGTCGGTGAGCACGAAGGCAAGCTTCACGCTCTGGCCTGCGGACTTCGCCGGATCGAGGCGGACGGCGAGCAGGTCGATCAGCGAGCCGAGCGGCAGATTGGCGAGCTGCGCCATCTGCGAGGCTGGATTTGCGCGCGGCGCGCCGACGCCCTCGCGCAGCTCCTTGGCGCCGGTGAGATATATGTTGCGCCAGGTCGAAGGCTCGGCCTGCCAGCCAAGCTGGTCATAGCTGCGCGCCAGCAGGTCTTTCGCTTCCGCATCGCCATTGGCCATCACGACATGGTTCAGCAGCTCCGCCGCCCATGCGTAGTCGCCTGCGTCATAGGCCTCGCGCGCTTGTCGCTTCACAGCTCCAGCCCCGCCCATTGCGGCGACGTAGCGCTTGCCGGTTTCCACCGGGGGCATCGGCGCGAGGTTTACGGGGTTGGCGTCGTACCAGCCCATGTAGAACTGATAGACCGCGCGGCTGTTGAAACTCAGCGAGCCGTAATATGGCCGATCGTACCATTCGTTTTCCAGTTCGGCGGGAAGCTGAAGCTGGGCTGCGATCTCGTCGCCGTTCAGGCCCTTGTTCATCAGGCGCACGGTCTGGTCGTGGAGGTAGGCGTAGGCGTCGCGATGCTTGCCGAGATATTCGCGGATCTCATCATTGCCGAAGCGCGGCCAGCCATGGCTTGCGATCAGCACGTCGGCGTCGCCGAACAGGCGGAGTGATTCCGTTAGGCCCTCGGCCCACACTTTTGCATCGCGCACCACGGCGCCGCGCGGCGTCAGGATGTTGTGCTGCGTGGCGTTGGCGTTCTCCGCCATGTCCACGATCTTCCAGTCGGGGAACCACACATTCATCTCGGCTGGAGCTTCGGTGCCGGGCGTGAACTGGAACACCATCTTCACGCCGTCGATCGTCATGGTCTCGCCCGTCTCGCCGATTTCCTTCGTGGGCGGGATCAGGGATGTCGTACCGGTCGAAAGCCCCGGCCCGATGCCGGCGTTGACGAGGCCATCCTCACCCTTGGGCAGGGCGACGCCGAACTGGTACATCGCGCGCCGCTGCATGGCGGGGCCGGCGATCACGTTCTCTCCCACTGCGGCCTCAAGGAAGCCCTTGGGGGCAATCACGGCGACCTTGCCGGCGCGTACATCCTCCAGCTTCACGATCCCTGCCGTGCCCGCGAAGTGATCGGTGTGCGAGTGGGTGTAGATCACCGCCACGATCGGCCGCGCGCCCAGCTGCGCGGTGACCAGGTCCAGCGCCGCCAGCGCCGTTTCGTTCGAGCCGAGCGTGTCGATCACGATCCAGCCCGTCGCGCCCTTGACGAAGGTGATGTTGGCGAGGTCGAAGCCACGGACCTGCCAGATATTCTCGCTCACCTTGTAGAGGCCGTGTTTCGACATCAGCTGGCCCTGCCGCCACAGGCTGGGGTTCACGGTGTCGGACGATGTTTGCTTCAGGAAGTCGAACGCTTCGAGATTCCACACGGGCTGTCCCGCCGCGTTGGTGATCAGGGGATTGCTCCGCGTCGCCACGAAGCCGCGATCGGCGAAGTCGAAATCCAGCGTGTCGGCGAAGTTGCGGGCGGCGAGCACCCTGGCGTGCTCGGCCTGGGTGAAGGTGGATGGCGTCTCCACGGCCGGCAGTGTGGGCGATGCGACAGCCTGTGGCGCATCTGGCGCCGTCGTGGAACAGCCCATCAGCACAGCCAGGCACGCGCCGGCAACCAGCAACAGTCTCATCACGACCCTCCCGAGCAAGTCGCACTCTCTTAGGCGCCAGCGACGCAAGGGTCCATGGCGTTGTCGCTCGTGCGTCTTGCCGGGAAGGCGGCCACGCCCCATTGTGAGCGGCGGGAATATGGGAGGTATCGATGGGCGGAGATTTTCTGAACGGCGCTATCATTGGCGGTGCGGTCGCCGCTGTTGCGCTGCTGGCGATGACGATCTTCCGGAAGCCGGTGAAATGCGCAGGATGCGGCGCCGAGCAGCCGAAACTCCGAAAGCCGGCGAATGGCCGTCAGGCGATGTGGGGCGGCACCACATGCGTTGGTTGCGGCGCAGAACTCGACGCCAAGGGCAACCTCAAGACGAAAGCCTAGGCCTTAAGCCGGTCAGCCCGTTGCGGGTTGTTGGCGTTGAGCCAGCCATCCGCCATGGGCGCAAGCCAGCGGCAGGTGCGCTCGATGAAGGCGAGGGCCTTCATCGCGTCGGCCGAGGGACGCGTCGCCATCAGATAAGCTTCGGCAAGGTCTGCCGCCCGCTGCGGATGGTTCAGGGTGAACAGGTCACGCCGTAGGTCGAGATCCTCGGTGTAGATCTGCTCGCGCTCCATCACGAGGGCGAAGGCGGCCGAGAGGACTGCGTGGCCTGCGTCCATCGATGCTGCGCGGACGCGATCAGGCGCCTTGGCGGCGCCGAGGCGCGTGGAGGCGTTCAGCATGCGCTGGCGGAAGCCGAGGATGTCGCCATTCATGGCGGCGGCATCGATGCGTTGCGGGGCCAGCATGCGCGCCATGTTGCGGCCGGCGACGCACACCGAGTTCACCGCGAGGCGGAACCGTGCGGGTGAGAAGGCGCTGTCGGTCGTGAAAACGTCCTTCCAGTCGAACACGGCCACCGCGATACGGCCGACGCGCGGGTGGCGGCGGCGCAATTGTGCGGCGAGGGCGTGTTCCCAGTTTTCCTTATTGCGCTGGGGGCCTGTCATCGCGCCAAGACGCAGCAGGATGAAGAAGGCCGCGCCGCCTGGGCGGCCGCGCGCGGCGGGACCGGAGAGATAAACCGAGTGCAGCCCGTCGCCGTAGCGTTCAAGCGCGATGTCTACGGCCTCATCGGCGGCTTCAAGCGCTGGCTGTGAAATCTGCTCGCGACGGATGGCGGCGTTTGTCACACGCCCCCAATGGTCCTGTGGCCAGAACTCGCCGCGCAACCGAACCGTGTGGCCCATTCTACGCTACTCCGTCCATCCGCCCCATTAGCCCCAGCTTCTGGACCCGACCTCTCGTCATCGCTCCATCCCGGCGCCGCCGCGATGTCGTAAACAAAACGTTAAGTCAGGGGCAAAGGAGCGCAAGGAGATTCATCCGTTGCAACGCGATTTTACTGTGTTGAGTGTCCGCCCCTGTTTACCTTCGTTAACAGCGCTACCTTGCAATGATCGACAAGGAGACAGACGACATGGCGGACGACATCAAGGCGCGGATCGACGAAGTGCTGGCGGACAGCAAGCTCAGCAAGGCGGACAAGATCGCAAAGCTGCGCCAGTGGGAGGCCGACGCAATGGCCCGTGAACGCGCCAGCAGCGAAGGCATGACGCCGCCCGGCGGTCATGAAGGGGTTGAGCTCAAGGCGATCGAGAATGCGCTGACCGCGCTGGGCGAGGATGCGGTCGACACCGGTGCAGCGTCGATCTAGCGGCGCGGGTGAAGATCGCGACGTTCAACATCAACGGTGTTCGGGGCCGGCTTCCTTCGCTGCTGCAGTGGCTGGCGAAGGCAAAGCCCGATGCTGTTGCGCTGCAGGAGCTGAAGGCGCCGCACGACCTGTTTCCCGAGGCTGAGCTTCGCAAGGCAGGCTATGGCGTCGTCTGGCAGGGCGAGAAGGCATACAATGGCGTCGCCATCCTGGCGCGTGGCGCCGAGCCCGTACTGATCCGCAAGGGTCTGCCGGGCGATCCGTCCGACAAGGCCAGCCGTTATATCGAGGCGGCGGTGAATGGCGTCATCATCGCCTGTCTCTATCTGCCGAATGGCAACCCGCAGCCCGGCCCGCGCTTCGACTACAAGCTGGCCTGGTTCGAACGGCTTATTCTTCACGCGCGCGCGCTGAAGAAATCCGGCGCGCCTGTCGTGCTGCTGGGCGACTTCAACGTCGTGCCGACAGATGCCGACATTTACGAGACCACGTCATACGACGACAATGCACTGGTGCAGCCGGACAGCCGGGCGGCCTACGGTAAGTTGCTCAAGCAGGGCTGGACTGACTCAATTCGTCACCTTCATCCCGACGATACGATCTACACATTCTGGGATTATTTCCGTCGTCGCTGGGAGCGCAATGCGGGCCTTCGGATCGACCACATCCTGCTGAGCCCGGATCTCAAGCTGAAACTGCGCGCCGCCGGCGTCGACACATGGGTGCGCGGCAAACCAAAGCCGAGCGACCACGCACCGGTGTGGGTCGAACTGGAGATAGGCGCGATCAGGAAGACGTCGGCAAAGCACAAGAAGTAGAGGCGCGATCAGGCGACCTTGGCGCGTCCGAGCCGCTTGTCCACCACGCGGACCAGGCCTTCGACAAGCAGTTCCCGCTCGCGATGCTGTGTGCCGTTAAGCAGGCCAAGCGTATGCATGGCGTCGATGTGCGTGGTCAGCACTTCCGGATCAGGCAGGCCATTGGCGCCGATAGCCATGATGTAGCGGCCGAGCGAGCGCGCAGCAGCGCCCATCATCGCGTCCTTGGTCTCGTCGGCGATGCCTTCGGTTTCCTTGGTGGCGGAATAGATGTCGCGCAGTTTCTTGCGATCGCCAGCCGTGAGCCCGACGGAAAGTTCGCTGATGCGCGCGACGCACTTGCGCACGGCCTGGCGGTTGGGTTCCGCTTCCCAGGGCGACGAGCCCGGCATGTCGTCGGTCGGGTCCACGAAGCGGCGCAGCGGGCCGGCATAGTCTTCAACCATGCGCCGGCGGCGGCAGGGGCCGACATAAACGGCGCTGTCGACGAACGGGCGCGGCCGCTCCATCACGGCCTTGATGCGCACATGCATGGCTTGCGCGGTGAAGGGGCGCACCAGCATCTCGTCCACGCCACTCGCTTGCGCGGCGTCGAGGAAGGCCTTGGTGGGCGTATCCGTCATCACGATGATCGACAGAAGGCGCGAGACGTTCTTGTAGCCGCCACGGATCAGGCGTGTGTATTCAAGGCCCGACAATTCAGGCAGGCGCGAGGTCGTGATGACGATGCGCGGCTCGTATTCGACGGTATGCTCGAGCAGTTCCTTGCCGTCGCGCGCGTGGATGATGGAATAAAATCCAAGCGAGCGCAGCACGTCGGCAACCAGGTTGCGCGTGTGGCTGACTGCATCTGCCACGATGATGTGCTGGGTCTTGATCGCCGTCGACATGGTTCGCCTCTATAGCCCCCGAAGCGCGTGGCTTCCGTTCATTCCCTCCTTCATAGCCGGACGTGGTTGAGATCGCGCGGATATGAACGGGGCAAATGCGGCCCGCCGATTCATATCTCGTTAGCGACTGGATCAGGGCGGCGTTCGGCTATTCGAAGACGATGCGCGGGGACGGCTTGTTCGGCGCAGAAGCCAGCGCCTCGTTTACCGCTTCAGCCAGGAGGCGGAAAGCTTCCGCCGCGCTGCTGCTGCCTGCCGCAGCCGGCACGCCGGAATCGCCGCCTTCGCGGAGGGCGGACAGGATGGGCAGGGCGCCGAGAAAAGGCACGTTCTGCTCGGCGGCCGTGCGCTCGGCTCCGCCCTGACCGAAGATATAGGCGCGTGATCCGTCAGGCTGCTCGAACCACGCCATGTTCTCGATCACACCAAGCACCGGCACATGCGTCTTGCGGAACATGCCGACGCCGCGCCGCACATCGGCCAACGCGACTTCCTGCGGCGTCGAGACGATGACCGCGCCATCGAGCGGCAGCTTCTGCACCAACGTCAGCTGCACCTCGCCTGTGCCCGGCGGCGTGTCGATGAACAGCAGGTCGAGATCGCCCCAGTCCGTGTCGTTGATCAGCTGGGTCACCGCCGACATCACCATTGGCCCGCGCCAGACGACCGCCTGGTCGGGATCGACCAGATAGCCGATCGACATGGTCGCCAGCCCGTGCGCCATCACCGGCTGCATGCGCTTGCCCTTGACGTCCGGCTTGATGCCCACTGTGCCGAGCATCGTCGGCAGGGAGGGGCCGAACACGTCGGCATCGAGCAGGCCCACCCGAAGGCCGCTGCGCGCGGCGGCCACTGCGAGGTTCACTGCGACGGTGGACTTGCCGACGCCGCCCTTCGCGGAGGCCACAGCAACAATGCCGCGTGCAGGGCGCGTCACGGCATTTGCGGAGGGAGCAGGCGGTGGCGGGATGGGCGCAGGTCTTGCCGCCGGCACGCTGCGGGCGCCGGTGGTCGCCTCAGCTGTCAGCACGGCGGTCACGGCGGTGACGCCTGCCACGCGCGCGACGGCCTCTTCGGCCGCCTTGCGCAATGGCTCGTCAGCGGCGCCAACGCCCGTCTCGATGACGAAGCCGACCTTGCCATCGGCGCGCACAACCAGCCCGGCCACGCGGCCGGAAGCGACGAGGCCATGGCCCGTCGCGGGGTCCTTCACCGCGTCGAGCGCGGCGCGAACCTGGGTTTCGAGTGAATTGGGCGCTGTCGCCATGACGTGCTTGTTCCCTGCGGCCCAGACTGCAGGTCTCTTAGCATGGAGCATGTCGTGAGGAAGACCTCAGGCGCTCTTGGCGGAGACGTCGTTTCGCGCGCCGGCGAGGCGCAGGCGCAGCGCGCGGCAAAGCACGCCGAGATCAAGCAGCGCCCTCAGTTGCGAGAACCGCCGCTGGTTCAGCAGGCGCTTCACGGTGGTGCGGTATGCCCAGTTCGCCACCGAGTGACCGCCAAGCTGGGCGGGGGAGAGCGAAGCATAGACCTTCCGGACAAAGGCGCAGTCGGCATCGTCGATTTCGTACATGCGGCCGGAGGCGAGCTCCAGAAGCTTTACTGCAGCAGCCGAGCGCAGATAATCGCGCTCCGCCTGATCGAGCTGTCGCGAGGCGATCGCCAGCATGGCTTCGAGGTCGGGTGCGGCGCGATATTCGGCGAGCGCAGTGCGCGGGAACGCCAGATCCACGCGGCCTTCGGCCCGGCGGCGCGCGGAAATTGCGGCCAGTTGCGAGTGGATCGCCATGATCCGGCCGTTCTGGAGAGAGGCGTTGGAGATGCTGGTGGCATGAAGCCGCATCTTGCCGAGGCTGTCGGGCAGGTTCTTCAGCCGCCCGGTCTCGCGCAAGCGCCAGTAGAGATCCGTGTCCTCGGAGTGGAGGACATAGCGATAGCCATGAACAGCCGCGAACGCATCGCTGCGCACCATCAGGAACGGATGCAACAGGTAGGGCTCGGCGGCGGGGAAGGCGCGGTCGTCGGCGGCGTCGGGATCGGGGATCGCATAGCGCGTTCCGGTTTCACGGCCCGCCGCGTCGATGTGGATGCAGGAGCCGGAGATGGCGACAAGGCCGGGGTCGGCCTCGAATGCGGCCAGCTGTCGCGCGAAGCGGTCGGGGGAGGAGATATCGTCCGCATCCTGCCGTCCGGTGAAGGGGGCGGTGACGTGCGACAGGCCGTGGTTCAATGCTTCGACGATGCCGCCATTGGGCTTGGTGAGGACGACGACGCGGGGGTCCTGCTTTGCAAGGGCGGCGAGGATTTCTGGGGTTGCATCCGTGGAGCCGTCATCGACCACGAGCACGCGCAGACGGGTCGCGGTCTGCTGCAGCAGGGATTCGACGGACTCCGCGATGGTCGCCGCGCCATTGTAGACGGGGAGCACGACGTCGATCAGCGGGGAGGATTCACCTTGCTGCATGCGTCACATCCGTCTGCGAGCGACATCTGGTCGCCGCCTTGATGCTGACCCAGCCGGCGCAGGGGACGCGTCGGTGGCGCAGCTTCGGCGGAAAAACCGGCCAATCGCGTCTTCAAATCTTCTTCAGAATGGCGAGTAGCAAGAAGCATACCCGCAGATTGAGCATGTCCCGATCACCGTTCTGCCCGGTGTAACGTCCAATACATGGCAAACATCGTAAAGTCTCGGTGCATAGGGATGTCGCTTCGGACTGGCGCAATCAGTCGCGCCAAAAGAGAAACTCCCTTATGTGCGCGTCTTGAACGCGCTTTAATGCGGGCTCAACTACTGCAGTACACAAATGTACCGAATTGAACGCAACAGGAGGGGCCATATGCCCTGGAACGACAACAAGGGCGGAGGCGGCGGCGGCCCTTGGGGTGGTGGCGGCGGCAATAACAACAATAACGGGGGCGAGAGCCCTTGGGGCAAACCTCCTGGCGGCGGCTCGGGTGGTCCCGGCGGCTCCGGCAAGCCCGGCGGCGGCGGTGGCGGTGGCAAGGATCGCCCTGACCTCGAAGAGACCCTGCGCCGCATGCAGGAACGTTTCCGCCGCAAGGGCGGCTCCGGCAGCGGCAATGGCGGCGGCACGGGCCGTGGCGGTGGCGCGCGCGGCATCGGCGCAACCGGCATCGTGATCATTCTGCTCCTCGCCGTTGTCGGCTGGGCGCTTACCGGCGTCTATCAGGTCGACGAACGCCAGCGCGCTGTCGTGCTGCGCTTCGGCACGTTCGCTCGCTTCGAGGAGCCAGGCTTCCGCCTGCGCCTCCCGAGCCCGATCGAGCAGCACTATATTGTCGAGGTGAACACAGAGAAGCGCACGGCGATCGGTGGCGAGAATGAGCCGAACCTGATGCTCTCGGGCGATGAAAACATCGTCGACATCGGCTTCGTCATCAACTGGCGCATCTACGACCCGAACAAATACCTCTTCAACGTCGTCGACGTGCGCGATGGCCGCAACGAGCTGATCGAGCAGATCGGCGAGAGTGCCATGCGCGAAGTCGTCGGCACCTCCGCCTTCGAGCCGATCACCACTGGCGATCGTACGGGCGTCGAAGCCCGCGTGAAGGCGCTGATGCAACAGACGCTCAACACCTATGACAGCGGCATCGAGATCATCTCGATCGCCATCGGCAAGGCGACCGCCCCCGAGGAAGTCGCCGCCGTCCAGCGCGACGTGTCGAGCGCCGAGCAGAACAAGGCCAAGCGTGAAGCCGACGCCATCGCCCACCGCAACCGCGTTGTGCCCGAAGCCGAAGGTCGCGCCCGCGCGATCCTGCAGGAAGCCGAAGGCTACAAGCAGTCCGTGGTTGCCGAGGCGAAGGGCGCCGCTGACGCCTTCAACCTGATCTATGCAGAGTATCGCGCCGCCCCCCGGGTCACGCGTGATCGCCTGTTTCTCGAGATGATGGAAAAGGTCCTTGGACGGACCGAGAACACGATCATCGATACCAAGTCCGGCGCGGTGCCGATCATCCCGCTTGACCAGTTGCGCGGCCGTCTGCCTGCGCCGCAGGGGCAATAGACATGCAACGTACCCTCGTTATTGCCGGCGTTGTCGCAGCAGTCCTGCTGCTGATCCTCGCCAATGCGCTTTACATCGTCCCGATCGACAAGCAGGCGATCGTCATCCGGTTCGGCTCGGCCCAGTACACCGTCAACGCGACGGAGAAGAGCGAGCTGCCGAATTACGGCGCCGGCCTGCATCTCAAGGTGCCGCTGTTCGACGACGTCCGCTTCTATGAAAAGCGCAACCAGGGCTATGACTTGGACGCCGCCGAAGTCATCGCCAACGACCAGCAGCGCCTCAACGTCGACGCCATTGCGCGCTGGCGTGTGAAAAACCCGCTGCAGTTCTTCCGCGCCGCCGGCTCGGAAGCGAACGGCGAGCAGCAGCTTGGCCTGCGCTTCACGGCCGCGCTTCGCGGTGAACTCGGCAAGGTCAGCCAGCCGGACATCATCTCCGGCCAGCGCGCCACGCTGATGCAACGTGTCCGTACCGCGCTGCAGGCGCAGATGAACACGCTTGGCGTCGAGATCATCGACGTCCGCATTCGCCAGGCCGATCTGCCGGAAGCGAACTCCCAGCGCGTCTACGAGCGCATGAAGTCGCAGCTCCAGCAGAAGATCAGCCAGTACAACGCTGAAGGTGAAGGTCTCTTCGCCTCCATCACGGCGGAAGCTGACGCCCAGGCGCGGATCATCGTCGCCGAAGCGAACCAGCAGGGTCAGCGCGTCAAAGGTGAGGGCGATGCCGAACGAAGCCGGATCTTCGCGTCCGCCTACAGCAAGGACGCCGAGTTCTATGCCTTCTACCGGTCGCTCGAGGCCTACGACAAATCGATCAAGACGGGCACGCCCTTCGTGATCTCGCCAGACAGCGACTTCTTCAAATACTTCGGCAGCGCCTCAGGCAACTAGACCCGCACGCCGGACACCAAAGCAGCAGGCCCGCGCACCCCGCGGGCCTGTTTGCGTTTTGGGTGGGCGTCGTCGGCTACTTCTTCGGTTCACTCGGCAAAGCGTCGAACTGCTGCTTGCCCATCCGCGAATGGGCCACGATGCTCCACTCGTCGTTTTCGTCCTTCGACAGAATGACGGTGTAGACATCGCCGTCCTCGTTCGATCCGACTTGCACGACAGCATCGCGACGGTCATAGCGCGGGCCTTCCACCTTGCCGCCTTCCTTCGCCAGCAGCAGGACCATCTCGGGCGCGAAGATCGCTTCGTATTCGGGGCTGTCCACGCCGCCCGACAGCGCCGCGGCGATGGCGTCGATGTTGACCTGGTCGTGCAGGGGCAACATGCGCTGCAGGTCTCGCGCGTTGAACGCCTCGACGAAAGCCCGCGTAACCGAGACGGGGTCCTTCCTGTCCGGCGTCATCGGCCCGCCGCCACAGGCGGCGAGCAGCAGGACGCCAAATGCCAGAATGAGCCGCTTCACGCTGTCAGGGCTCACGCCGCCAGCCATTCCGGCTTGCCGAAGGGCAGGTCGAGATCGTGCGCCACAGCCTCGTGCGTGATCTTGCCTTCAGCCACGTTGAGCCCGTTGGCGAGATGCTTGTCGGATTGCAGCGCGGCCTTCGTGCCCTTGTTCGCGATGTCGAGAGCGAACGGCAGGGTCACGTTGTTCAGCGCGTAGGTCGACGTGCGCGGCACCGCGCCCGGCATGTTGGCGACGCAATAGTGGAGAATGCCGTCGACCTCATAGATGGGGTCGCTGTGCGTCGTCGGCCGGCTCGTTTCGAAGCAGCCGCCCTGGTCGATCGAAATGTCGACGAGCACCGCGCCTGGCCGCATCTGCTTCAGGTGCGCTCGCGTTACCAGCTTGGGCGCCGAGGCGCCGGGGATCAGCACAGCGCCGATCACGAGATCCGCTTCGATCACTGCGCGGTCGATCGCCGCCTGTGTCGCATAGACCGTGTCCACAGCGCCCGCGAACTGGACGTCGAGTTCTTCGAGACGGGGCATCGAGCGATCGAACACTGTCACGTTGGCGCGCGCGCCATTCGCCATCTCGGCCGCGTGCACGCCGGCAACGCCGCCGCCCAGGATCACCACATTTGCCGGCGGCACGCCTGGCACGCCGCCCAGCAGCAGGCCACGACCACGCTGCGTCTTCATCAGGGCATAGGCGCCGACATTGATCGACATCCGCCCGGCCACCTGGCTCATCGGCTGGAGCAGGGGAAGCCGCCCTGCGCTGTTGGTCACGGTCTCATAGGCGATGCACGTGGCGCCCGATTTCATCAGCGCCTCGGCCTGCGGCTTGTCCGCGGCGAGGTGGAGGTAGGTGAACAGCGTGTGGTGCGGCTTCAGCATGGCGCACTCGACCGGCTGAGGCTCCTTCACCTTAACGATCATCTCGGCTTCGCCGAACACGGCGGCGGCGGTCGGAAGGATTTTGGCGCCGACCATTTCGTAGGCGGCATCCGGCGCGGCGAGGCCCGATCCGGCGTTGGTTTCGACGACCACCTCATGCCCGGCGCGAACCAACTCCCCGACGCTCTCCGGCGTGAGACCCACACGGTATTCCTGGGTCTTGATCTCCTTTGGAACGCCAATTCTCATGCCGGTCTCCCATGTGTTTGTGGAGGGTTATGCCAGAAATGGAAGGAATTGCGCCAGAGCGTTGCCGCGACTAGTTCGAATATCGGGCAGGCGCGGCCGTCCCGCCAAAAGGGGAAGCATCCATGAACAAGGCAGTGATTGCGCTGGCCATCATCGGTCTGGCGACGCTTGGCGGCTGCAGCGGCCCTTCCATCGAGGGAAAATGGTGCCCGGTTGGCGAAGGCGGCTCGGTCGTTTTCCAGGCAGGCAAGGCCACCGTCACCGATGGATCAACAACCGAGACGGGCACCTACACGTTCGACGGCAAGGTCGTGACCGCCAAGCAGGATGGCGCGGATGGCGCCACCAACACACTGACGCACACCGAAGAGGGCACGCTGGTCGCAGGCGAAGGTCCGTTCGTGCTGACCTTCAAGCGCTGCCCGTCCTGAGGTTGAGACTCAGCGCCCAGTAGACTCAGCACCCAGTAGGGTCAGCGTCTGGGCGGCAGGCCGTCGAGAAACGCGCGCAGATCGCGGACGGTCTCGTCCGGAAGCTGTTCCATCGGCAGGTGGCCGCCTTCGGGATAGGTGACCAGCCTGGCGCCCGGTATCGCCGCCGCGATGGCGCGTGCGTCTTCCACCGGGATGAGATTGTCCTGCTCGCCTGACAGCACCAGCACGGGCACACGGATGTCCGCAAAGTCAGCCGGCGTCCACGGCGTGTCCGGCTGCGAGCGCTGGGTCAGCAGGATGTCGCGATGGCCCACGCCCATGGCGAGGTCGGCGTAGCGACTGACGACTTCGTCAGTCACCAGCGCCTCATTCAGGTAGGCAGACTTGAGGCCGTCGACCGCGAACATCCGCACGTCAAACAGCTTCAGGAAGAAACGCCCGACACCATTGTTGAGCAAGCCGACGAAGCCGGGCGGCCCGCCGCGCGCCTCGCCTTCTTCCCCGGGCCATCCTGCTGCATCGACCAGCACCAGCGCTTCGAGCCGCTCGGGATGCTCCATCGCGAATGCGAGCGACACGCCGCCGCCCATCGAATTGCCCGCGAGTACGAAGCGTTGTGCGCCGAGGTGATCGGCCAGCTTGCCGACGAGAGCCGCGTTACGATCGAGCGAGGCCTGGTAGTCCTGTGGCGCCTGCGTGATGCCATGGCCGGGCAGGTCGATGGCGATCAGGCGATAGTCGTTATCCAGCCGCTCGACCCACGGCCGCCAGGCGTGCACTGACGCGGCAAAGCCGTGCACCAGAACGATGGTGCGGCCGCTGCTGGCGCCTTCGTCGGTGTAGTGAAGGATCAGCCCCGGCTCCGCCTCGAAGGTGTGCGAGCTCGGCAGGCCATAGCGCGTCATCAGTTCGTCGTACGGAATCTCGCGTGTGGCGCAGGCCGCGAGTGCGACGGTTGCGCCTATCATGCCGCAAACGGCAACTACGCTGGTCATCCGCATGTTGAGTTCCATGTTACTGCCCGGTCCGCCGGCCTCTACGCGCCCCACCATGTCCCGGATCGCCGCGACATTCAAAGCATGCGGCAACGCGGCGCGGAGGCGCCCATACGGAATGCGGTAGGTTTCTAGCTGGCTGGATCAACAGGGGGAGCAGCCGATGTCGCCTGGCCATGTCGCGCCCTTGCAGGCCGCTCTCATCGATCGCCCCGTGCTGTGGCGCATCGCGATCGTCGCTGCGGGATGCGCGATGATCGCCGCTTCGTCGTGGATCTCGGCGCCGATGTATCCCGTGCCGATGACGATGCAGAGCTTCGTCGTGATGCTGCTCGCGGGCCTTGCCGGTGCGCGGCTTGCGGCTGCGATCGTTGTCACGTGGTTGTTGCTTGCAGCTCTGGGCCTGCCGCTGCTCGCGGATGGCGCCGGCGGGCTTGCGGTGTTCGAAGGGGCGACGTCGGGCTATCTCGCGGGCTTCCTGATTGCAGCGTTCGTCTGCGGCTGGTTGACCGAGCGCGCGGCCATGCGCGGATGGCTTGCGATGTTCGCCGTCTTCGTCGTCGGGCACGTGTTGATCCTCGCCCTCGGATGGGCGCGGCTTACCATGCTCGCCGGGCCGCTCGCGGCATGGGACAGCGGCGTTGCGCCGTTCCTGCCCGGCAGCGTTCTCAAGTCGGTGTTTGCGGTGGCGGTGGTGAAGCTCGTCGAACCACTAATCCGCTCGCTCGGTCGCTGAGCTTTACGCAGCTTCGATTTCCGGCTCTGGCGCCTTGTCAAGAAGGCCGCGGCGTTCGGCCTGATCACGCACCCACGCCGTGATCCGCGTCTGCTCGACGCCGAGTTGTTGCAGCAGGTCCGTCGCAAGCTCGATGCCCTTGGGTTCGGCGTGCGCCATGTGCGCGCGGAATCCCTGTTCAGCCAGTTGCGTGCGTTCTGCGAGGCTGAACACGGCCACGAAGCAGGGGGAGTGAACGCTGCCCGGCACGGTCGCTGCGAGGAAGGCGCTGGCGGCTGCAAGGCCGCGCGTGCCCAGCACGATGGCTTTCGTATCGGCGATGCCGACGCTCTTCATCAGATGTTCGTCACGCGCATCTCCGAAAACGACATCGTATCCGTTCGAGACGGCGGCCACGAACCGCTCCGGGTCGGCGTCGACGCCGAGATAGGCGATGTCGTGGTCGCGCAGGGCATCCGCCACGAGGCAGCCTTCCTCTGTCATGCCGAAGATCAGCACGGGATGTTCTTCGGCCACCTCGTTTGCGTCGGGCTGCGCGGCCTTGGTGCGTTCAGCCAGCAGCTTGGCGAGATGCAGGCCGAGCGCGGTCCAGATCGGGGCCGCCACAAGCGTGACCGCCACGGCCGCCGTCACGACGCCGGCCCAATTGCCGGGCATGGCGAGTGACACGGATGCGATGCCCACGACAACCAGCGTGAACTCCGAGCCCTGGCTCAGCAGGAAGGCCAGCTGCGTTGCGCCGGGTACGCCCCAGCCATTGAGGCGTGCCGAGACAAACACCACGGCCGTCTTCACGATCAGGATCACCAGCGCGGTCGCCAGCACGGCCGGCCAGATGGCGGCCATCGCGGGCAGGCTGACGCCCATCCCAACGCCCATGAAGAACAGACCCAGCAGCAGGCCGGCGAACGGCTTGATCTCGTTCTGAACCACATGCCGATAGGGCGTATCCGATACCGCCATCCCGGCGAGGAATGCGCCCAGCGTCAGCGAAAGGTCCGCCCGCGCCGTCGCCGCGCTTGCCGCCAGCACGATGAACAGCGCCACGACAGTGAAGGTCTCGCGGTTGTCAGTCGCGGCGAGCGACTGGAAGAGAGGGCGCACGACGAAGCGCCCGGCGAGGATCGCGATCACCAGCGCCAGCACACCCTTGCCGAGGATGATCAGCGCCTCGCCGCCGAGCGCATTGGGATCGCCCCCGAAGGAGGCCGCGAAGGTGAGCAGGAAGATTGCGACAATATCCTGCGCCACCAGAACGGCCGTCGCCGAGCGACCCATCGGGCAGGCAGGCTGCTTCCGGTCCGCCAGCAGGCGAGCCACCACGGCCGTTGAGGAGAGGGCAAGCGAGACGCCGACGAGAGCGGCGATCGGCCATGGGAACCCGAAAGCGAGTCCCAGCATGGCGAAGGCCCCGCCGCACAGCACGATCTGCAGTGGCGCAAGGCCGATCATGTCATCGCGCCGGGTGCGTATCTCGTGCAGGGAGAAGTGGAGGCCGATGTCGAACAGCAGGAAGACCACGCCGAGGTCCGCGAGGAAGCGTGCTGTCTCGTTGTTCTGGACGAGGCCGAAGCCGGACGGCCCGATGACGAGGCCTGCGACCAGGTAACCCACGATCGGGCTGAGTCTCACGGCGCGGGAGGCGAGGGCCGCGGCAAGGCCTGCGCCAAGATAGATGATGGCTGGCTGGAGGGTTTCGGCAGCTGTCACGTGCGCGCGTCCTCCCCCGGCCTTCGGCCCTTATGCCCCCTGCTTGCCAACCTTATCCTTTCGACAGCCTTTCCCGCCATCCGGCAAGTCGCCACAATCAGCCAGAACGCAGGAAGCCGCCGCGTGGCCGCGACGGCTTCCCATGTTTTCCGACGGTCAGGCCGTCAGACAACCTTTATTTCCGTCCTTCCCGAAGGAAGGGCCGGACTACATCGCGCGACCGATCGAGAACACGAGGCTCTCGTCGAGGCCGGAGACGTCGTTGTCGTGGTAGCGCGCGCCAAGCGTGACGCCGCCAACAGCCCACGAACCACCGGCGTTCCAGCCAGAGTATTCGCCGAAGCCGTCGAGGTACGTGCCGTAGCCGGCGCTGAGCGAGAATTCCGACGTGACAGCGAGGCCAACAGCCGCGTCAGCAAACAGCGTTTCGTTGTCCGGGTCGTAGTTCAGCGAACCCGAAAGCGTGACGTTGTCGAAGGTTTTCGACAGCTTGCCGTACACTTCGTAGAAGTCGATGTCGTCGGCATCCGGGTAGGCGTAATAGATCACGCCGACGTCGGCAGCGACGCCGCCGAGGTCGAAGCGATAGCCGCCATAGACGTCCACTTCGACGTTCGCGTCGCTGGCGTCGTTGAAGTCGATCGTCGAGGCCCATGTGCCGGCGTAGAAGCCGGACGACGTCGTCAGATCGAGACCGCCCTGGATCGCAAAGTCATAGTTCGATTGCGAAACGTTGCGCCACACATAGTCGGTGACCATGGCGACGTTGCCGGTGACGGTGATTTCGTCCTGGGCGAAGGCCGGGGCGGCGGTGGTCGCCGCAGCGATCATCGCGCCGAATACCAAGAGCTTGCGCATTATATAGACCCTTTTATCCCCTCGTGTTGAACCGACCCGCAAACGCGGCTTGCGGACATGGGTGCGCTGGGGTTCGCACCCGTTCCAGTGCCGACCATGGCGATTTCGATCGACACACCAGAAGCAGTTCGGCCAATCGCAGGGGTCGCATGAGCCGAGCGCACAGATTCATGACAGCCCTTGCGTCAGTCGCCTCATGTTTAGGCGCCAGACCTGCGGCAACTCGCCCGGCACGGGAAGCAAAACGCGCTGCGCGCGGGTTGCGTCACGAAATAAACCATCGGCGCGTGCGCGATTCTTCATTCCCTATTGCGGGAATTTCTGGCTGGAGCCATTAAGCGGCATGAATTCACCCTCCACACCCTCTGGCCTGACACAGCTGGGCGCGCTGGCCCAACAGCCCGCAACGCCTGACCAGGCAGTGCTCGAAAGAGTGGCAAATCCTCACCCGGGCACACTCTATCTCGCGCGCTTCACTGCGCCGGAGTTCACCTCGCTGTGCCCGGTCACCGGCCAGCCGGACTTCGCACACATCGTGATCGACTATGCGCCGGCGGAATGGATCGTGGAGAGCAAGAGCCTGAAGCTCTATCTCACCTCCTTCCGCAATCACGGCGCGTTCCACGAGGACTGCACCGTGGCGATCGGCAAACGGCTGGTCGACACGCTCGCGCCCACCTGGCTGCGCATCGCCGGCTACTGGTATCCGCGCGGCGGCATGCCGATCGACGTGTTCTGGCAGACGGGCAAGGCGCCGGATGGTCTGTGGGTTCCAGACACGGGCGTAGCGCCTTACCGGGGCAGGGGCTGAGCCAGACCGAATGCGCGGAATAATCGAGAGCATCTATCGCCACCCGGTGAAGGGTCTCACGCCCGAGCCGATGAGCGCGGTTGAGCTTACGGCTGGCGCGTATTTCCCGGGCGATCGCAACTACGCCATCGAGGTCGGCCCGTCTGGCTTCGATCCCGAAAAGCCGAAGCACATTTCAAAACAGCGCTTCACTGTACTAGCGCGCTTCCCCGCCTTGGCGCGCGTGAAGACGCGGCTGGATGATGCGACGGGCGTGTTCCATGTCGGCGATGCGCATGGCTTCGGCGTTGAAACGCGGCTCGATACGGCCGAGGGCCGCACCAGTCTCGAGAAATTCCTGCAGGCGTTTCTTGGCGCGGATGCGCCGCTCAAGCTGCGCGTTCTCGAAAGCCCGCCGGGCTATCGCTTCATGGATCACCCGCAGGGCTATATCTCCGTGATCAATCTCGCGAGCGTTCGCGTGGTGGCGCAGGCGATTGACCAGCCCGTCGATCCGCTGCGCTTCCGCGCCAACGTCTATGTCGATGGCCTCAAGCCGTGGGTCGAGGATGAGTGGGTGGCCGGATCGGCCGTGAAGCTGGGCGGGGCGCAGCTTTCCGTCTTCAAGCCCATCGTTCGCTGCGTCGCCACGCACGTGAACCTGGACACAGGCGAGCGCGATATCGACATGGTGGACATGCTCCGCCAGAATTTCGGACGCGACACGCTGGGCACGTATTTCTCGATCACGGCTGGCGGCAGCGTTTCGGTCGGCGACGCGCTCGAAGCGTGAAACGCTACCAGTGCGGCGGGGGAGGCTCCTCGCCGCCTTCCGGACCGTTGGACGCTTCGGCGTTGGCGACGCGATCGCCGAGCCGTTCGATCTCCCGTTTCAGGCGGTCGATCTCCTTCCACTGGGACGTGATCGTCTCGTTCAGGTCCTCGATGGCCTGGTCCTGGTGAGCGATGCGGATTTCGAGGGCGTCGAGGCGGCTGGTGTCCATGGACTCGTTATGCCTGTGTTGCGGCTCATGCTAAAGCCCGCGCCATGAATCTCCACTGTTCTTGGCGCGATATCATGCGGGAGGCCGCCCGGCGGCTGACCGATTCCGGGGTCGAAGGCGCAGCGCGCGATGTGCGGCTACTGCTGGCGCAGGCGCTTGGGGTCGAGCCGGTTGAGGTGATCGTGCGCGAGACAGATGCAGTGGATCCCGTGACGCTTACTGTATTCGAGGGCTTCGTGAAGCGGCGGGCCGCGGGAGAGCCGGTCTCGCGAATCCGCGGCTGGCGGGAATTCTATGGGCGGCGCTTCGTCATTACGCCGGACGTGCTTGATCCACGCCCGGAGACTGAACTGCTGGTGTCAGAAGGGTTGAAACAGCTGCCGCCGGGCGGGCGCGTCATTGATCTCGGGACCGGTTCGGGTTGCATCCTCGTCTCGGTTCTGGCCGAGCGCGACGACGCCAGCGGCGTGGGCATTGATCTGTCGCCTGGCGCGCTCGACGTTGCGCGGAGGAATGCCGAGACCCTCGGCGTGGCTGGGCGTGCATCGCTGGTCGAGTGCAGCTTCGCAGACGATCAGGACGCGCGGTTCGATCTCGCGATGTCCAATCCCCCGTACATCGCGCGAGCCGAGGTCGAAACGCTCGCGCCGGACGTGCGTAACCATGACCCTGCAATGGCGCTGAGCCCCGGCGATGACGCGCTGCTGGCTTATCGGCAGATCATCCAGGGCGTCGGCCGATGGCTGAAGGCCGGCGGCTGGCTGGGTGTCGAAGTCGGCATCGGGCAGGCGAGCGACGTCGCCGACCTGATGGCGTCGGCAGGTTTAAGGGAGGTCGTCGTCTTCGATGATCTTGCCGGTGTTCCGCGCGCGGTTTTCGGTCGCAGGCCCGCCTAGAGCTGCAAACCGTCGGGGGCCAGCATTGGATTTACGCATGAAATCACTTGGCGGGGCGCGTCAAACCGGCTAGCGTTCTTTTTGACGGGCTGCAGGCGATTCCTGGCTTTAGCGTCGGTAACCAAGCCAAGCGTCCGGTTGGGTCTGTGAGTGACAGACCGAAACTCCGTCCAGTTGGGGCGAACACTCTGAAGATCAGGGATGGTTTCATGAAGCGTCAGCGTGGGCGCGGGCGTAAGCCCGGCGGCGGCGGCGGTGGTGGCGGTGGTGGAAACCACAACCATAACCACAACCACGGCAACCGATCGCTTGAGAGCAATGGCCCGGACGTGAAGATCCGGGGCACGGCCGCGCAGATCTACGAGAAGTATGCACAGTTCGCCCGCGACGCTCAGTCGGGTGGCGACCGCGTGAAGTACGAAACGTACCTGCAGCATGCCGAGCATTATTATCGTGTGATGGCCGCGACGATGCCGCGCGAACGTCTTCTGCAACAGCAGAACGGCGAGGGCGGCTACACGCAGGGCCAGCAACCGGCCGAGGGCTCCAACGCCCAGACCGGTGAACACAACGGCGCGCCGCAAAACGGCGAGCAGCAGCATCACCACCACGAGACCATCAAGGCTTCGGACGATGGCGCCAATGACGATGGCGACGATGATTCCGATGGCGACGAGAACGAAGGCGCAAGCGTCAATGCGTCTGCGGGCGGCGAAGACGCCGAAGCCGCAGCTCCGCAGGGTGACGATGGTGAAGATCGCCAGAGCCGCAACCGTCGTGGCCGCCGCCGGCGTCGTCCGGCAGATGGTCCGGCGGGTGAACGTCAGGCCGAGCGTCCGGCAGGGGGCGATACCGAAGCCCGCTCCGCGCTCGACAGTCTTGCCCGCAAGCAGGGCGCCCTCACGGGCGGCTGATCTGCCGATCTGATCCAACAAGCTTGAAGCAGGCCGCACAGCAATGTGCGGCCTGTTTTCGTTTGGGGTCTATTCGGGCGTGTTGTTCGCCTTGAGCACGTCGATCTCTTCACGCAGGCGTTCGATGTGCAGCTCGCGCGCGATCGACTCTTCGGCCGAGAGATAGCGACGGAACTTCAGCAATACCCAGCAGGTGTATCCCCCCGCCGCTCCCAGAAGCAGAAGGAATATCGCAAGGCCGGTGTCGCCTTCCGCAAAGGCGCCTTGCGCGGCGATCAGGAAGAGCAGAGCGAAGAGCGCGTTGCCGCCGATACAGGCGATCTGTGCGTGAAGCGGCATGGCGGTCTCCCCAGGTTGGAGCGAGACTAGGTTTGACACGCGCCGGGCGCCAGCCCGCGCAACTAGGCCATCGTGAAGGCGCAGAGCTTGTTGCCGTCGAGGTCGCGGAAATACGCGCCGTAGAAGCCGCTGCTGCGATCGCCCGGGGCGCCTTCGTCAACGCCGCCCAGCGACAATGCCTTAGCGTGAACTTCGGCAACCTTTTCCTTCGAGGTGCAGCGCAGAGCGATCATGTTGCCGTTGCCGCAATTCTGGTTGTCGCCATTGAACGGCTTGGTGACGCCGAACAGCGGGCCCTGGGCAAAGCCATAGAGCTGGCCGTTCTTCATTTCCATCACGCGCTTGCCGCCCAGCTCGCCGAGCAGGCTGTCGTAAAAGGCCAGCGCCTTGTCCAGATCCTTCGTGCCGATGGTCGTATACCCGATCATGCAGTGTCCTTCCCTGCGTTTGCAGGGAAGGAATCATGGCTGCAGCGTCAGGGCAAGACTCAGCCCGGCGCGTAAAAGGCGCACAGCTTGTTGCCGTCCAGGTCGCGGAAATAGCCGGCGTAGAACGTGTCGCCCCGCGCGCCGGCAGGGCCTTCGCACGTTGCGCCGTTTGCGAGCGCTGCGTCACAGACCTCGTGCACTTTTTCCTTCGACGGCATCGCCAGCGCGATCATCGTACCGTTGCCCGAGGTGGCGGGCTCCTTGTTGTAAGGCTTGCCGATGCCAAGCATCGCGCCGCCGCCTGCGCCGTAGACCGTCGACACGCCGAAATCCATCGCGCGCTTGCCGCCGACCGGCGCCAGAACCTTGTCGTAGAAATCGAGTGCTCTCTCGTAGTCGTTGGTGCCGAGCATTGCGTAACCGATCATGGGGGTCCTCCGTCCTTGTGTCCCAGATCATCACGCCGCGTGCTCGCGCGCACAAGCGGGAGCAGCGCTGCTGCTGACAGGACATTGGCGGGAAGGAGTTGCGGCAATGGCGTCATTCTCCGACATGGTCGGAGATTCTTTCCGGGCGAGCTTCAGTACTCGCGCAAAAAAGCCCGCCCCGGTTGGGGGCGGGCTCTGATGTGGCGCTAGTCTGGCCTCGGGCCTATTCGAACAGCTTGGCCCAGCGCGGCTTCTTGCGGGTTTTCCAGACGCCACGGTGGTAGGCGTCGGAGCCGATCAGCGGCACGACTGTGGTTGCTTCCGCGAACACCATCTGCTCGTGCGTGGTCGACACCTTGCCCCACGAGGCGGCTTCTTTCAGCGTGGACGACGAGCAGGCGCCATCGCGCACGTCAGCGACAGTGATCTGCACGGCATACTTGTGGACCTCGGCTTCGACGCCGAGAATCTCGGCGCAGACAACCGTGTCCTGCGCGAAGTTCTTCGGCACGCCCCCGCCGACCATGAACAGGCCGGTGGTGCCTGCCGCGATCTTGATGTCGGTCAGTTCGCGGAAGTCCGCGACCGCGTCGATCATCAGGTACGGCTTCTTCGCCTTGGCGCGTTCCTTCTGGTGCTTCACCAGTCCAAAGCCGGCGGACGAGTCAACGAAAGCCGGGCAGAAGATCGGCACGCTTTCCTCGTAGCAGGTCTGGATCAGCGAGCCTTTTTTCTTGGCGTTGCCGGCAGCCAGCCACTTGCCCATCTCATGGATGAACTCGCGCGACGAATAGCCACGCGGCTCGAGCGCGTTGGCGAGCTCGAGGATCGTGTGGTCGCACGCCTGGAGTTCTTCTTCATCGATGTACGTGTCGTAGATCCGGTCGATGTAGTTCTCGCGCAGGACGTTGTCGTCCACTTCGCCAGCGGCCTGATAGTGCTTGAAGCCGAGGGCTTCGAAGAAGTCCATGTCGACGATCGAGGCGCCGGTGGCGACGATCGCGTCGATCATCCCGAACTTCACCATGTCACGATAAACGTGCATGCAGCCGCCCGCCGAGGTAGAGCCGGCAAGGATGAGCCAGGTCGAGCAGCCCTTTTCCTTCAGCGCCATGTTGAAGATGTCGGCGGCGCGTGCGGTGTCGCGCGAGGAGAACGACATCTTGCGCATCGAGTCGATGATCGGGCGCGCGTCGAACGACGTCATGTCGACGTGCTCGACGGTTTTGCCGAGCAGCTGCGCTTTCGTGTTGTTGCGTTTCTTTGCGACGGGTTTGACCGGCGCGGCTTTGGCCGTGGGCTTCGTTGCCATGGGAGAAAGTCTCCAGGGATGAGGACGTCATCAGGCGACGGCCAGCCTTGGTTTCCCAGTATTGGGTTTGGCGGGGATATAGCAGTGTGCGGAGGGATTTGAAGAAGAATTCAGCTCCCGCGACCGCTCATCCCGACTTTCGTCGAGCGGAGCGGAACAAGGTGGGGCAGAACAGGCGGCTCCAGAACGACGATGCGGCCCGCGGGGTTTATTCGCGGGCCGCACGCGTGTTGTGTGACGGCTATGTTACCGAACGACCTTCAGGCGGCGCGGAGCCTTGCGGCCGGCGCGGCGTGCGGGCTTCTCGACGACGGGAACCGAGTACATCGACGTCCACGGCAGGTCACGGACACCGATGGTTTCCGTTTCGCCGAAGCCGTTGAACCGGGTCTGCATCGCAACGCCATAGGCGCCGAGCATGCCGATCTCGATGTAGTCGCCTTCGCGGATGTCGGCGGGGAGGACGAAGGGTCCTTCCATCGCATCCAGCGAGTCGCAGGTCGGGCCATAGAGCTTGAAGCCCTGATCGCCGCCTTCGAATTCGCCATCCGGCCGGTGAGCCTTCACAGGGAAGGGCCACTTGCAGTGCGCGGCGTCGAACAGGTTGCCGTAGCTGCCATCGTTGATGTGCAGCGCACCGTCCTTCACCAGCTCGACGCGGGCGAGGATGGAGCTCGACTCGGCGACAAGCGCACGGCCGGGTTCGCACCACAGCTGGGCGTTCATGGCGACCGGCATCTGCTCGAACACCTCCTTGATGACCTTGACGTAGAGCTCAAGGTCCGGAGGCGTCATGCCCGGGTAGGCCGACGGGAAACCGCCGCCGACATCGACGACATCAAGGATGACGCCCGCTTCGCGGATAATACGCGAAGCCAGCTCCATCGCGTCGCGATAGGCAGACGGGTTCATGCACTGCGACCCGACGTGGAAGGAGACGCCGAGATTGTCGGCAAAGCCGCGCGCCTTGCGCAGCAGGGCCGGAGCATTCTCTTCGCTCAAGCCGAACTTGTTCGACAGCGCGTAGACCGCGTCGGAGTTGTTGACCGCCAGCCGCACGACGAGCGTGAGGTCGTCAGCGCGTTGTGTCGCGGCGACGATCTTCTCCAGCTCCGCCTCGCAATCGAGCGAGAAGGTGCGAACGCCATGCTCGAAGTAGGCGCGCTCGATAGCCTTACGCGACTTCACCGGGTGCATGAACGCCATCTTCGCGTCTGGATAACGCGAGGCGATGAGCTTGATCTCGTTCTCGGATGCGACGTCGAACCAGCGCAGGCCAGCGGCGTAGACGCAATCAAGCGCCCACGGCGAAGGGTTCGCCTTTACTGCGTAGAGGACCTCGCCCGGAAAATTATCCCTGAACCAAGTAGCCGCTATCGACACCCGCTCCGGTCGCACGCATGCGACAGGCAGCTCTGGGAGTCGTTCCCGGACCAGGTCCAGGGGCGTATGAAACGTGAGCAATTCACGTACACCCCTGTTAGTTGTTAAACCCAATCCGGCGTTAGTACGGATCTTTGACTCGTTAAGTCTGCCTCTCAACCCGCACACGTCATCCAAACCCCACCTGATACTCAGGCTAAATTGGGAAGTTCAGACGCCACGTGGAATCAAGGCGCAGAGCCTCGAGCCGATGTCCGCCGGCGCAGTGCGTATAGGGCCATAGGGTAGGCATGTAAATAAAATCTTTCGGCCCTTCAGTGGGTTGCCAACAACCGTTCATAATGGCCGTCAATTAGTAGATGACGCCGCCGACAGCCCTCCACGCTGGCTGTCATGTGACGTTTCCAGGCCAGAAGACAATTCGGATTCGCGCGACTGATTCGCGTTGCAAGATAAGGCGTAAGGGGCACCGGATGACGCAGGCGGAGATCGTGATGGCGGCGGAGATCAGGCTTCCGGCCTGGCTCGCTGCAATGCCGCTGCCGGCGGCGCCAGCCTCCGACGAGGTGTGCATGCGGTTCGCAATCGCAGCTGCTGACCAAAATGTCGCGCGCTCCACGGGCGGTCCTTTCGGCGCCTGCCTCCGCCTCGACGCGACCAGAGAGGTAATTGGTGTCGGCGTGAACCTCGCCATGGCGAGCGGAAACCCGGTTCTCCACGCCGAGACCGTGGCGATCTCGATGACGGGCAAGCGGCTGGCGGAGGCGGGCGGCGTGACGCTGTTCACGTCCTGCGAGCCCTGCATCATGTGCCTGGGCGCGTCTCACTGGGCGCGCATCGGCCGGATCGTGTCAGCCGCCACCAAGGTTGATGCTGAGGCGGTCGGTTTCAGTGAAGGCGCGGGCACCGCTGAGTTGCGCGCCGAAATGGCCGCGCGCGGCGTGGTGTTTCAGGACGGCTACCTGCGCAGCGAAGGCGCCGCCGTGCTGCGTGCGTATGCCGAGCAGGGCGGCGTGATCTACGGCCCGCAAAGCTGACCACGCAAAGTCGCCGCCACCCTGAATCTTATTGCTTCTCGATATGCGGCCCCTACAGTGTCCAGGCGCAGTTCAAGGGAAGCCAAGATGATCAGAACCCGGACGATGCTGAAGCTCGGCGCCGCGATGGCCGCCATGCTGACAGCTTCCGCCTGCACGACCAGTGGCCCGACATCCGATGTCTACGCCGCGCCGATGATCCCGGCCGCAGCGCCAGAGCAAGCCGCTGTCGCAGCTCGCGATCCGGTCGCCGCCGAAATCTCCGCGATGAAGTTGGACATTCCGTACACGAAGTACGTGCTGCAGAATGGACTGACGTTGATCGTGCACGAAGACACGAAGACGCCGACCGTCACCGCCCATCTGATCTATCACGTGGGTTCCAAGAACGAGCCCAAGGGCCGCTCGGGCTTTGCGCATCTGTTTGAACACCTGATGTTCAACGGCTCGGAGCATTTCAACGATGACTTCTTCAAGGCGACGCAGCAGTTCGGCGCCACCAATCAGAACGGCTCAACCAACACCGATCGCACGAACTACTATCAGACGGTCCCGAAGGAAGCGCTCGACTCGATCCTGTGGCTTGAGTCCGACCGCATGGGCTTCCTGCTCGGCGCCGTGGATCAGGCGCGCCTCGATGAGCAGCGCGGCGTCGTGCAGAACGAAAAGCGCCAGGGCGAGAACCAGCCCTATGGCCAGGTGTTCAACCACATCATCGCTGCGACCTATCCCGAACATCACCCCTACGGCCACACCGTGATCGGCTCGATGGAGGATCTCGAAGCTGCCTCGCTGAAGGATGTGCAGGACTTCTTCAAGACCTGGTACGGACCCGCCAACGCCATCCTCGTGCTCGCCGGCGACATCAAGCCGGCAGAGGCGAAGGCCAAGGTCGAGAAGTTCTTCGGCGAGATCCCGCCAGGCCCGCCGCCATCGCAGGCGAAGTCATGGGTGCCCGAGCTTGCCCAGAACCAGCGCGAAATCCTGTATGATCGCGTCGCCCAGCCGCGCATCTACATCACATGGAACGTGCCCGAACTCGGCAATGCCGATGGCGAGCAACTCGACCACGTGGCCGCAGCGCTTGGCGGAGATCGCAACGCGCGTCTCACCAAGCGCCTGGTCTATGACGAACAGGTCGCCACCAGCGTGTCAGTCGGCAACCCGCAGAGCGAGATCGCGGGCCAATTCCGTATCGTCGTCACGGCCAAGCCTGATGCCGATCTCGCGAAGATGGAAGTCGCCGTCAAGGAAGAGCTTGGCCGCATCATCACCAGCGGACCCACGCAGGCCGAGATCGACAAGAACATCGTGCAGACCGTCTCCGGCATAATCTCGGGACTCGAAAGCACGTCGGACAAGGCCGCCCAGCTCGCGCAGTGGGAAATGATCGCGGGCGAGCCCAGCGGCTGGAAGGGCTCGCTGGAGCGGCTCGAAAAAGCAACACCTGCAACGGTGCAGGCGGCAGCGGCCAAGTGGCTGACGCGCGGCTCCTACACGCTGACAGTGCTTCCGTTCGGCAGCCCGAAGGCGTTCAGCGCCGCAGTCGACCGCTCGAAACTCCCCGCGCCTGGCGCCATCGCGGATGCCGCGTTCCCGGCCTACCAGACATCGACGCTCTCCAACGGCGTCAAAGTCTACCTCGTCGAGCGTCACGACGTGCCGGAGGTGATGGTCTACACGCAATTCGACACCGGCTATCCCGCTGACCAGTCTACCATCAAGGAAGGTCTCGGCAGCCTCACCGCCAACCTGATGGACGAGGGCACGACCACGCGTTCGGCGCTGCAGATCGCAGACGAGATCGATCGCCTCGGCGCCTCCCTCGGAACAAGCGGCGGCGGCGAGCAGGCTGCCGTGTCGTTCTCGGCTCTGACGCCCACGCTCGATCGCGTGATGGCGATCTGGACCGACGTGATGCGCAATCCTGCCTTCGCGCCCAACGACTTCCAGCGCGTCCAGGCGCAGACGGTGCAGGGCCTCCAGCAACAGCTGCGTGACCCCGCCTCGATCGGCCAGCGCGTGATGTCGCGCGCGCTGTGGGGCGATGCCCATCCCTACGGCCGCCTTGTCGATCCGCAGGATATCACGGCGCTGACGCCGGCCGACGCCGCTGTCTTCCACAAGGCCTGGTACGGCCCCAACAATGCAACCATCTTCATCGTCGGCGACACCACGCTGGCGCAGATCACGCCGAAGCTGGAGGCTGCTTTCGCCGGCTGGGCAAACGCGCCCAACAAGAGCGCGCCTGTCGCCAATGGCGAGCGCCCTGCCAAACCCATCGTCTACATCGTCGACCGGCCGGACTCGGTTCAGTCGACCATCCTGGTCGCCACGCCACAACCGCCGCGCAATCCGGCGGAAGACACGCGCGTGTCAGCCTTCAATGCGCTGTTCGGCGGAAACTTCACCAGCCGCGTGAACATGAACCTCCGCGAGGACAAGGGCTGGTCCTATGGCGCCAGTTCACGGGTAAGCGGCGGCCGCGGGCCGCGCACCTTCATGATCAGCGCGCCGGTGCAGACCGACCAGACCAAAGGCGCGCTGGCCGAACTGCGCAAGGAGCTCACCGAGATCGTCGGCCGCCGTCCGCCGAATGAGGGCGAACTCGATACGGTGCGCACCAACACGCTGCTGGGCATGGCAAGCCGCTGGGAAACGTCGAACGCGGTACTCAACACGCTGGTCGATATCCACCAGTTCAAGCTGCCGTCGGACTACTGGGCGAACTATGCTGACACTTACCGGTCGGCGACGCCCTCGGACATCGCGGCCATGGCCAGTCGCATTATCCCCGACCAGAACCATATCTGGGTTATCGTCGGCGACCGCGCGCAGATCGAGCCGGGCATCCGTGAACTCAACGTCGGCGAAATCCGCGTCGTGGATGAGAACGGCAATCCGGCTCAGTGATGCGAACGGGATGATCAGGCCTACTCGACCCTGATCTCCAGCGTATCGGCTCCGGCCAGGGCGGGCGGCAACACGCCGCTCGCCCAGGTCTGGCCGGGCTTCAACGGAATCGAAAGTCGGTGTCCGTCACGGTCGCTGACGATCACGTTGCGCCGCGCCGCGCGTTCAGCATCGTTGCCTGCCGGATGCAGCCGTACCTGGATGCGATCGCGTGTCTGCGTGAAAGCCTCGATCGGTCCGCTGATCGCGACGTTGCGCGGGACCGACACCTCGTCCGAGGCCGGCCAGAGCGCTGTCAGCCCTGCAGGCGTCGCTGCTAGAAACAGCGCACCGGCGATTGCTATCTTCGTGGACATGTCGCCTCCCGACGAGGTCGCTTGCGGGCCTCTGTCGGGTCGCCGCGCAAATTGCATGCCTGCGGCAATCGGGCCTTGTAGGGCTGTGTGGTTAACCGCGCAGGCGGGCCAGGCGCGTTGGATCGCAAGTCGTCTGACCGAGCGATAGCCGCTGCGTCACTTGCTCTGTGACGATGTCCTCGGTCGCCCACCCGCCTTCGGATCGACCTTTTCGCCAGGCTTCGGCTTGCGGCGGCGCAGGCGCAGGGCGTGACGCAGGCGCGCCAGACGCTTCCAGAATCGGCGCCGTTCCGGCACGGGCAGGGGTTCGAGATTGTTGATGAACTGCTCGGCGCAGGCACGCCACGAATAGGTCTCGGCATACTCACGCGTCTTCTCGCGCGAGCACTTCAGCGCCTCTTCGCAGGCCTTCCTGAGATCATCGTCCGTTGCGCCCGCGCCCGTGCCCGGGATCAGGTCGCGCGGACCGGGGACGTGATATCCGGCAACCGGCGTTCCCGCCGCCATCGCTTCGAGGATCACGAGGCCGAACGTATCGGTGAGGCTGGGGAAGACGAAGCAGTCGGCATTGGCAAAACACGCCGCCAGCTCTTCGCCCTGCTTCACGCCCAGGAAGTGCGCGTCCTTGTGCTTCTCTTTCAGCACTTCGAGCTGCGGGCCATCGCCCACGATCACCTTGGTGCCTTCGAGCGGCGTATCGAGAAATGCGGCGATATTCTTCTCGACAGCGACGCGGCCGACATTCAGCCAGATCGGCTGCTTCATGCCGGCGAACGGCCCGCGATCAACCTTGCGCCTGGAAGGATGGAAGAGATCGGTATCCACGCCGCGCGACCACGGGATGATGTTCTTGAATTTCTGCGCTGCAAGCTCATCGCGCATCGAGGCGGTCGCCACCATCACGCGGCCGGAGTATTTGTGGAACTCGCGCACATACATGTAGCCCATCCAGGTGGGCAGGAAGAAGAAGCGCGCCGAAATGTATTCGGGAAAGCGCGTGTGATATGCGGTCGTGTAGGGAAACTTGTGGCGCAGGCACACCGCGCGCGCCGCCCAGCCGAGCGGTCCCTCGGTCGCGATGTGAACCGCGTCCGGCTTGAATTCGAGGAAGCGCTCCTCGATCACCTTCTTGGCGCCGAAAGCCAGCTTGATCTCGGAATACGTCGGCAGGGGAATCGTCTTGAAGCCGTTGGGCGAGACGATGTCCCACGTATGGCCCATCTGCTCGCATTCGGCGATCACGCGCTTCATCGTGCGCACAACGCCATTGACCTGCGGGTCCCAGGCATCTGTTACGAGCATGATGCGCATGGCGCGGGCGCGAATCCTGTTCAGGCGGCCGCGGGGATGTGGGCCGCCGCCTGATTACGGGCAGCGATGCGATACGTCCATGGTCCGCCCGAAATAGGGTGACCGGAGAATCAGGGGAGCGCGACCGGGGCCTGATAGCTTTGCCCGGCGCGGGTTTCCACGCGCAGCGGCTTTTCGGTCTTTGCGGGGAAGATGGCCTTCACCCCGTTGAACAGGCGCGCCGCGTCAGCCTCGCTCCGGGTCGCAACGCACAGCGTGATCTCGCCTTCACGTCCCCACCGCTCGCGCCCGATTGTTGAAACGCCCTTGTCGCCAGACAGCAGGGCATCGACCTTTTCGAGCACAGCACGGTCGATGCCCGTGCCAATGCTGGCAAATTCAACCTTCAGGTCGCACCCGGTCGTAGACTGCTGCGGCTCCTGTGAAGGCGGCGTTGTGCAGCCGGCAAGAACAAGCGCGAGGAAGGCTGAACGCAGCATCATCTTGTAAAGGTGGTCCCGTCGTTGAGAGTTTCAAGTTGATCCGCGGCAAGCGCACCGGCAGATATGCCCTTCCACACACAGAGTGTCGATCATGCCGCAAGCCAAGCTCCCCAGCCTAACGTCACCCGACGCGCTCGATGCCGGCAAGTATGAAGACGAATCGAAGCGTATCGCCGAGTTGCTGGCGACGCCGGCGCTGGATGCCGCCGAACGACGCGCCGCTGCGGCCGCTGCGCGCGACATCGTCGTCAAGGCGCGGGCCGAGACGCAGCACACCGGCGTGATGGAAAGCTTCCTCGAGGAGTTTGGCCTGTCGAACCCCGAAGGCCTCGCGCTCATGTGCCTCGCCGAAGCGCTGCTGCGTGTGCCCGACGCGGAAACGGCAGATGCACTGATCGCCGAGAAGATCACCTCAGGCGAGTGGGGCGACCACAACGGCAAGTCGGAATCGCTGCTGGTGAACGCCTCAACCTGGGGCCTGATGCTCACGGGCCGCATCGTCCGGCCGCCGGAAGACGCCAGCGAGAACCCCGGCGGCTTTATCTCGCGCATGGTGAGACAAGCAGGCGAGCCCGTGATCCGCGCCGCGATGATGCAGGCGATGCGCATCATGGGCGGTCAGTTCGTCATGGGGCGCACGATTGAAGAAGCGCTCAAGCGCGGCCAGCGCAATGTGAAGAAGGGCGAGGCGGCGACGCACTCCTTCGACATGCTGGGCGAGGGCGCGCGCACGACCGCCGACGCCCACCGCTATTTCGAAAGCTACGCCAACGCGATTGGCGCCGTTGGGAAGGCGAAGACCGGATCATCGCCTGAAACAGCTGATGGCATTTCGGTGAAGCTGTCGGCGCTGCACCCCGCCTATCGCGCCGTGCAGTCCGAGCGAGTCCATCGCGAACTCTATCCTATGGTGGCTGAACTCGCGAAACTCGCCGCCGCGCAGAACATCAATTTCACGCTCGATGCTGAAGAGGCCGACCGCCTCGCTCTGTCGCTGTCGCTGCTGGAGCGCCTGTGCCGCGAGGCCAACACGGCCAAATGGACGGGCCTTGGCCTTGCCATGCAGGCCTACCAGAAGCGCGGCGAAGCGGTCGTTGGCTGGCTCGGCAATCTCGCGAAGGATACCAACCGCCGCCTGATGGTGCGCCTCGTGAAGGGCGCCTATTGGGACAGCGAGATCAAGCGTGCGCAGATCGATGGCCAACCTGATTATCCGGTGTTCACCACCAAACAGGCCACCGACGTCTCCTATCTCACCTGCGCCAACGCGCTGCTGAAAACCGGTCCCTCAATCTATGCGCAGTTCGCGACGCACAACGCGCATTCGCTCGCCTCGATCGAGTTGATGGCCAAGCGCGCCGGCCGCGATGACTATGAGTTCCAGCGCCTCCACGGCATGGGCGGCCCGCTCTACAAGGCCGCCGGCCGCGAACGCTCCGTGCGCATCTATGCACCCGTCGGCGCCCACCAGGACCTGCTGCCGTATCTTGTGCGCCGCCTGCTCGAGAACGGCGCCAACACATCCTTCGTGCATTCCTTCCTCGACGATGACGTGCCGGCCGAGCGCATCGCCACCGACCCCTACACGCTGCTCTCCGGCTCGCCCACGCGCCACCCGCGTATCCCGCCGCCGCCGAAGCTCTATGGCGCTGCGCGCCCTAATTCCAGCGGGCTCGACCTCAGCCAGAAGGCAGTGCGTGATCGCATCACCGGCGAAATCGCCAGGCTCGATGCAGCCGGCCCCATGGCAGTTGGCTCGATCATCGCGGGGAAGACATCAACCAGCACCGTAGAACCTGCAAAGGCGCCAGCCGATCATGCGCGCACCGTTGCGAAGGTCAGCGTTGCAACACACGCCGATGTCGACGCCGCCTGCGCTTCCGCCGCCGCCTTCCAGCCCGAATGGAACGCAATGGGCGGACCCAGGCGCGCCGATATTCTCGAAGCCATGGCCGACGCCATGGAGCGCGACAGCGATCGGCTCATCGCCATCCTCGCGCGCGAAGGCGGCAAGACGCTGGACGATTGCATCGCGGAAGTCCGCGAGGCGGTCGACTTCTGCCGCTACTACGCACTCGACGCCGAGCAGAAATTCCGAGGCCCTGAAACGCTGCCCGGTCCGGCCGGCGAAACCAATGCGCTGGAGATGATGGGGCGGGGCGTGTTCGTCTGCATCAGCCCGTGGAATTTCCCGCTCGCCATCTTCACCGGCCAGATCGCCGGCGCGCTGGCGGCCGGCAACACAGTGCTCGCGAAGCCCGCCGAGCAAACGCCACTGATTGCCTTCGAAGCTGTGAAGCTGTTTCACAAAGCCGGCCTGCCGGTCGAAGCGCTCCACCTGCTGGTCGGCGATGGCAAGGTCGGCGGCTGGCTCACGGGCGATCCGCGCTGCGGCGGCGTGGCCTTCACCGGCTCCACCGAAGTGGCGCGCATCATCAACCGCACGCTCGCGGCAAAGGATGGCCCTATCGTTCCGCTGATCGCCGAAACGGGCGGCCTCAACGCGCTGTTCTGTGACACCACCGCCCTGCGCGAGCAGGTGGTGGATGATGTCGTGATGTCCGCCTTCCGTTCGGCAGGCCAGCGCTGTTCGGCGCTGCGCGTCCTGTTCCTGCCGCATGAAACAGCCGACGACACCGTCGAGATGATTAAGGGCGCGATGGACGTGCAGATCATCGGCGATCCCACCGATCCTGCAACCGATATCGGCCCGATCATCGAGCTCGAAGCGCGGGGTCTCCTGGATGAACACCTCCAGCGCATGAAGTCGACCGCAAGAATCTGGCAGCGCGAGATTGGAGCCCTGCGCGACAAGGGCGCCTTCTTTGGCCCAGCGATCATCGAACTTGAGTCAGTCGACCAGATCGACCGTGAAGTGTTCGGCCCCGTGCTCCATGTCATCCGCTATGACCCGGACGATATCGAGACGGTCGGCGCAGCCCTTTCGGCCAAGGGCTATGGCCTCACGCTCGGCGTGCATTCGCGCCTTGATGGCTTCGCCGAGAAGGTGAAGGCGCACGTGCGCGCCGGCAACGTCTACGTGAACCGCTCGATCATCGGTGCAGTCGTCGGCGTGCAGCCTTTCGGCGGCTCAGGGCTCTCTGGCACGGGCCCGAAAGCAGGCGGGCCGCACTATGTCGCGCGTTTCGCGACAGAGCGCGCCGTCACGGTCAACATCGCCGCACAGGGCGGCGATCCGACGCTGATGAATCTCTAACTTCGGGCGCTTCAACCCTTCGGAGACAGACGCCAGATCTCGCCATTGGCGTCGTCGGTGAGAATGTAGAGCAGGCCGTCCGGTCCCTGCCGCACGTCGCGGATGCGCTTGCACTTGTCGCGCAGCAGCTTCTCTTCGCCGACCACGCGGCCGTTCTCCATCTTCAGGCGGATCAGCTGCATGCCCGAGAGGCCGCCCGCGAAGACGTCGCCCTTCCACGCCGGGAACGCGTTGCCCGAATAGATCGTCATGCCCGAAAGCGCGACAGACGGCGTCCAGAAATAGACGGGCTGTTCGAGGCCAGCCTTCTGCGTCAGCCCGCCATTCAGCAGCTTGCCGTCATTGTCGCGACCATAGGAGATCAGCGGGAAGCCATAGTTGCGGCCCGCGTGCACAACGTTGAGTTCGTCCCCGCCGCGCGGCTCGTTCTCGATCGTCCACAGCTCGCCCGTCTTCGGATCGATCGCCATGCCCTGCGGATCGCGGAAGCCCAGCGCCCAGATCGCTGGATCTGCGGCGGCCATCGGCGCAAATGGGTTGTCGCCCGGAATGGTGCCATTGGTATTGAGGCGCAGCACCTTGCCCTGCGGGCTCGCCATGTTCTGCACCGTCACATAGGGCGTGATCACTTCAGCGGTGTGGATATACAGCCGCCCATCCGTGCCCTGCACGATGCGGCGCGGAATCATGCCCGCCTGTTCCTTGAGGATGGTGTAGTTCTCGAGGCTCTTCTCGTCAGCCGAGAGTTTCGCATTGACGATATAGCCGGTCGGCGGCTTGCCCTCGGGCGTCGTGACGAACGCCAGATACACCGTGCGGTTCAGCGCGAAATCGCGATCGAGCACGACGTCGTGCATGCCCAGCAGGCGGATCGCGTTCTTGATCGGCGGTGTTCCGGTCACAGGTGCAGATGTCTTGCCGTCAGCCGACACAACGCGCAGCCCCTCGCCACGGATCGTCACCAGCATGTTGCCGGACGGCAGGAAGGCCAGGGCCCACGGGTTGGGCAGGCCGGACGCCACCACATCAAGCTTGAAGTTGTCGGACGTCGGCAGTCGATGCGCGCGCGTCTGATCGGGGGTCAGCGGGGTGGGGCGATAGTCGTCAGCCGCATTGCGCGGAACGCCACAGGCCTCCAGCGACAGCTGGTCTTCCTCATACACCTTGGCCAGCTGCTCCGGCGTCGGCTTGGGCGCCGCCTGGGCAAAGATAGCCGGAGCCGCAAGAACCGTGGCGGCAAGCAGGACGAACAGGCGTTTCATGGCGGTCTCCCCGCGGGCAGGTCTATGGCGCCTGTCCCGACTTTGTGTGCCTTCTACCGGACGCTGCATCGCGCCGCACTTCAAGACTTAACGAAGCCGCAGTAGAAGCAAATCTCGGCATCCCCCGGCGCGTGCAGGGACTTGCCTGCGGGAAAGGCATGCCCCTTGGGCGACATACCCCAGCGTGGATCATCTGCGGTTGTCGAGGCGGACGCCGCCTACGACAAGTTTGTCCATGACAACCTGAGACGGAACTACATCGGCCACTTCCTGCACGGCATGCTGGGAATGACCGGCTTCCGGCTGGTCAACACGCCCACCTTCGTGCCGGCGTACCTGCACTCGATCTCGGGTTCCGATTTCTGGGTCGGCATCGGCACCAGCCTGCAGCAACTGGGCGGCATCGTCTCGCCCGTCGTCGGCGCCTCCCAGGTCGAGCATCGCAAGAAGATCCTGCCGGTCTCGGTCACGCTTGGCCTGCTCATGCGAATCCAGATCCTCGGCCTCGCGATTTCCGGATGGTTCATGGCGGGCCCGCCGGCGCTGTTCTTCGCGCTGCTGTTCCTGTTTCTGCTCGGCCTCTTCCAGGGGCCGCAGCGCGTGGCGTTCCAGCTGCTGCTGGCGAAGGTAATCCCCGTCCGCCTGCGCGGGCGGCTGCAGGCCTGGCGCAACCTCATCGGCGGGCTGATAGCAGCGCTGCTGTCCTACTTTGCGGGCTCGTGGCTGATCGCCAACCACGTCTGGGGCAATGGCTACGCCACCACCTTCTTTGTCTCGTTCGTGCTGACCAGCCTCGGGCTGACTGCGCTGCAGGTGATGATGCGCGAGCCCGAGCCGCCCACGGTGAGAGCGCGCATGCGCCTGCGCGAGCGCATGAAGGATTTCCCGAGCCTCCTGCGCGAAGACAAGGGCTTCGCCTGGTTCATGGTGGCGCGAACCTTCGTCATGGGCTCGCGCATCGGCCAGCCCTTCCTGTTTCTCTACGCCGCCTATGTGCTGGGCATCAGTGCAGAGGCCGATGCGTTGCGCTTCGGAACCACGCTCGCCATCCTGTCATTCGCCTACATGGGCGCCGACACGATCACCAATCTCGTCTGGGGTTATCTCTCCGACCGGCAGGGCTTTCGCTCGACCTTCGTGTTCTCGACCGCGATCAACATCGTTGGCGTGGGTTGCATGCTGCTGTGCAATTCGATCGAAACGTTCGCGATGGCCTTCTTCCTGATCGGCGCCGGCCAGTCAGGCTTCCAGATGTCGACCACGAACATCGTGCTGGAATACGGGCACCCCCACGACGTGCCGATGCGTATGGCGCTGTCTAACACGGCTGAAGGCGCGGTCGGCGCTCTCGCGCCCCTCGTGGGGGCAGGGCTCGTGTTGGTCTGGGGCTATCAGGCGTCGTTCTGGGCCAGCATGGCGGCGATGGTGATCGCGCTTGGTGTGGCATTCTGGAAAATGGAAGAACCACGGCGAGGAACTGGCCAGCCGGGCTGATCCGTTTCAGTTGCCGCTCTGCTGGTCCTGCTCCGGCCTACGCCGGTCTTCCTGTTCGAGCAGGTTCATAAGGTCGTCCGTCTGATCGCCTTCAACCGGATAGGTCTCGCGGAGTGACGATCCATACACCCGCGTCCATCGCATGACGTTGGTTCGGGGTGTTGAGTTGGATTGGTCGGTCATCTCGGACTCTGCGTTTGGGGCCTGTGCAGCCTCGCGTAGTGCCCGTTAGACGCCCCGCTGATCCCAAGGTTCCCGCCTATTGTCACGATCTCGCATCTAATAGTTCAGTTGAAACGAAAACGGCGCGATTCCTTAAGAATCGCGCCGTTCCGGTAAACCTGCGTTGAGGCCTACTTAATCTTGGCCAGCTCGGCGTCGAGTTCTTTCAGCTTCTCGGCCGTAAAGATCTCGGGCGCAAAGCCCTTCACCGCGTCGGGCGTCATTTCCATCGCCGGTTGCAGTTCGGGAGCGTCGGCAGTGCCCGGGAAGACTTTCTCGAGCGCAGCTTTTGCTTCCGTGTTCTCGATCAGGACAGCGAAGGTCGACGCTGTGGTCGAGAACTTCGGCGCGTCCTGAGCAACAGCCATGGGCGACAACGCTACAGCGAAGGCAGCGGCAATTACGAGCTTGCGGATCATGTATCTCTCCCTTGCGGCTGCCGTGCGCGGCAAGCCCAGCGCGCGCTCCTTACAGGAGAACACGGGAAACGGTCCAGTACCCACTGACAGCTGAACCCAGTCACGGTGTCGTCAGCGACCCGCCCTAGCCTTTATAGGCAGAGCCCCGGCCGTCTTTTTTCCGGGCTTCCATGTCGGCCAGAAGCACGTTGATGCGGACGATCAGCTTGTTGATGTCGCCATTGTTGCGATCAAGGTAGCTGACGAACTGCGCCTGCTGTTCCTGAGCCAGCCACAGGATCGACCCGCCCAATTCGATACCCACGTCGCGCACGCGGTATGTCTTGCCGTCGTTCGACAGCAGCACGTCCCAGTAAACCTTGGTGTCCTTGCCGGTATGCGAGCTCTTGATCACCGATTCGACGGTGGAGCGTTGTGCGCCGTCATCCTTCGAGCCGGTCACGCGCAGCGACTCGCCGCGGAACTGGTCGAAGTGCACCTGGTAGACCTCAAGCGCGTAGTGCTCGAAGATCTTGTAGTACTTGTTGAACTCCGGCTCGCTCAGCGTGCGCGCCTTCACGCCGATGACGCGCTTGGCGATCGCCTGCATGTTGGCGAACTGGTTCATGTACTGGCTGAACCTGGCCTCGCGCTGATCGGGCGTCAGCGATTTGTCGTTTAGCGCCGACAGCGCCGAGTTCGCATTGGACTGCACGAAGGCTTCCGCGCGCTTGTCGGCGAGTGCTGATGGCGCTGCCACAGCCAGTGCGACAGCGGCGGCGATGATGCTCAACAGTTTCATAGATGCCTCCACGCGACCCTCAGGTCACCCGATCAAAATTCTAGCTCGTCGTCGGACGGTTCTGAGGCGTCATTCGGCTCAACATAGGGTATTCCGATGTCGGAAGCCCTTGTGCGGCCATACAAGCGCCTCACTGTGGTATAGGGGTCGATCTGGTTGTTCAGCTCGTCGGTCGCTTCTAGCGCGCCTTCGCGAGCATCCACTCCCCACAGCACAAACGTGCCGGCGCGGATCGCGTCGTCGTTCTGGAATTCCGGATAATTCAGCGGGTTCAGCGCCAGATCGCCGCCAATGCCGGTCAGGTCGCGCGGGTTGGTCGGTCCAACGAACGGCAGCACCAGGAACGGGCCGGAATCGACGCCCCACGTCCCCAGCGTCTGGCCAAAGTCTTCCCTGGTCCGCTGGATGCCCATGGCGGAGGCCGGATCGAAGATGCCGGCGAGTCCGATCGTGGTGTTGATCAGGAAGCGGCCCACAGTGGCGCCAGCGTCCGGGATCTTGCCCTGCAGGACATGGTTCACGGCTGTCAGCGGCTCGCCAAGGTTCGACGAGAAATTGCCCACGCCCTCGCGGATCGGCTCGTTGGTCACGGCGCGATACCCGCGGGCGACCGGCTCTACGACGGCTTTGTCGACGCCATCATTGAAGGCGAACATCTGCCGGTTGAAATCCTCGTAGGGATCCTCGGGATTTGGCCCCGCGGTCAGGCAGCCCGAGAGGGTAAAGGCGGCCAGCAAGGATGCGGCGCCCGGCACGATAGCCATTTTCGTTGTCATTGCAGGCGCTCCACGTCGAGGCGATATGTGTATGTGCGGCGGTCAAGTCAACCCCCGTTGACTTCAGAATTCCGGCTTGTGGCGCCGGAGCATATCGTCCGCCATGGCGATACCATGGCCCGGGTAAACAGCCTGTCGCTTGTAGATCATATAAGGATATGTTTATATGGTTATATGGAATTCGCCAGCCTTTCGGACCTGGTCCTGAAGCTTCGC
>Ga0105048_10000814_pt1 | contig 49473 bp, 46 predicted proteins | sample MAT05_FD_78382 | JGI IMG/M metagenome (GOLD analysis project Ga0105048, IMG submission 78382) | Freshwater microbial communities from Lake Fryxell liftoff mats and glacier meltwater in Antarctica - MAT-05 | ecosystem: Environmental > Aquatic > Freshwater > Ice > Liftoff microbial mat | place...
AGAAGCTGAGTCCTTGGCCCAAGAAGCAGCCAACTCCACGCTCGGAACGACTACCTGTAAAACAGTTTCGAGATACCGTCCAAATACTGCGTTGAACGGTATTGGGGTTTACCCCCGTGGTGTCTGACAACTCCAGGCACCACGGGGATGAACCCCGTGGCTCGCCTGCACAACAATCCCGCGATTCCGGTTTGACACCACGCGATTCATCCGGCATATACAAATAGACACCATTCTCATGCCGTCGATTCCCGACGGCATTCGCATTTCCCCCCGTGTGATTCCATGCTCACCATCACCCCCGAAGTGGAGGCTGTGCTCGAACGCGCTGCAGAACTCCGCGCCGAGGGGTCGAGCTGGAGCAAGACCGCAAGCGCCATGGGCTACGTCGGCGACGACCTGAAAGGGATCTGCAAGGACGCCGGCAGCACCTACGAACGCCTTTACTCGAAGGCTCGCCGCGCCGTCGTGCGTGAAGCGCTCTCCGAGTCGATGTTCACATTGCGGCGGCTCTTGCGCGAAGGTGGAGACGCGGACTCCCGGCGTGCGGCCGAGTGTCTGTCGCGAATCAGCATGACGTTCATCCGGCACCGCAGGCGTGCGGCAGTGGCGAAAGGCCCGAAGCCCGATCCACGGCTCGAAGGGATGTCGGCGGAAACGATCGAAATGGCGAAGTGGCTCTCGGTCCAGACCCCGGCGGACCTCGAGAAGTATTCGGACATCCTGTTCCGACGCCACAAACGCTACCGCAAATACTACGAGATGTACAAGAACGACCCGGACCGCGACAAAGCCGACAACGGCAGCAACGGCGACAACGGCGATACCGGCAGCAACCTCGTACCCCGCAATCCCCACGATCCCAGTCACCCCAACGGCGGGCATTCACCCGACGGCCACGACAACACGGACATGGAACCGTCCGTGTCGCCGTCGTCATCTTCGTGGGACCAATCAACTCGCGATTCGCAGGCTGAATCGGTTCGGCCCCTTCCCGTCGCTCTCGCCACGGTAGACCCGCTGGATTCGCTCGCGGGTCAGCCCGAGCGACTTGTCGAAGCGGCTCAGCTTCAGCCCGGCGATCCCCGGCTCGTAGTCGGCGAGGTACTGGAGCATGTCCACATCGGCCATGATCTCGGACTCAGTCTGGCGGCGAATGTATCGCCGGCCGAGCCGCAAACCGCCACCAAACGGCCAGCGCGACTTCGCATAAAGCATCGAAAACACGCGCGTCGAGGTGTCGGTCACCGGCACGTAGAACAGGAAAATCCGCCAGCGAATCTTCCGTTCCTCGGTGTCGGAAGCGTTCGTCCACCAGTGGTCGAACTGCGAATGCAGCGGCGAAAACCACGTCGTCCAGTCGTCGTGAAACAGGTCGCCCGGCTTCACGCCGATGAACAGGCGATCGAGCAACGGAAGCCGCTTCGTCGGGCCGACGTTCATGACGCGAATGCTGTCGTCGGTGGACTCGAAGCTCACCTTAACGTCGTGCATCCGATCCAGGTCGTACCCGAAATTCTTGTGGACCGTCCCGCTGTGTTCGATCTCGTTGAAGTTGTCCATCGTCAGTTCGAGCGGCGCGGGTGCGTCGTGAACGAGCGTGCCGATGTGGAAGTAGCCCTTGTTGTCGAGCGTCGGGAATTGCGGGTTGCTGGTGCGAGTCTTCAAGAAGATCAGCCCGTATTCCTCGCGGATGTCGTAGCTGGTGGTGCAGGTGCTCATCTTCGGCGAGCCAGGGCTTTCACCCTCGCCGCATGTGTCGAACGTCCACCCGTGATACCGGCATTGCAGCCTCTCGCCGACCACCTCGCCAGCGCTGAGTTTGAGCCGACGGTGCGGGCACGCATCGGCCACCGCGCCCAGCGCACCCGACTCGGTTCTGAAGACGGCGACCTGATTTCCAGCGATAACAACCGGCAGCGGCTTGCGACCAAGATCGGAAACACGCGCCACCGGTTGCCAGTGATCCAGCATCCCCATTGCACCCTCACCTGCTATGATGGTGGGTTGAGTCGTGTAAGGACATACACGAACCCCGAAGCACCCAGGCCATCAATGTTCACCGGACTGATTCAAAGCCGCGGCACGATCCGGGCAGCCGACGATCTCAACGGCGGACGCACGCTCACGATCACCGAACCCGCCCTGGCTCCGAAACTGGAACTGGGCGAAAGCATTGCGGTGAACGGAGCGTGCCTCACGGTTGTGTCGTGCGGCGGCGACGAATTTACGTTCCAGGTCGGCCCCGAAACGCTCGACAAGACTGTTCTCGGCAGCCTGAAGCCGGGCGATCTGGTGAACCTGGAACGGGCCCTCCGTGCCGGCGACCCAATCGGCGGTCACTTCGTTACCGGTCACATCGACACCACAGGCACGATTCTTGAAAAACATCCGGAAGGCGACTGGCTGACCGTGTGGTTCTCAATTCCGGCGACTTTTAGTGAATTGTTGCTACCCAAAGGGTCGGTGGCCGTGGACGGCGTGAGCCTGACCGTGGTCGCGGTTCAGCCAGACCGGTTCAGCGTGATGCTGATCCCGTTCACCCGCGACCACACAAGCCTCGGCTCGAAAAAACCAGGCGACAGCGTGAACCTGGAGTTCGACATGATCGCGAAACACGTGCGCAAACTCGTCCAAAACATGACCATTACGATTTGAACCGACAACCCAATGACAGACACTCCTGCCACTCCCCCTGTTCCGACGCCGCGGCAAACGCTCTCGTATCTGCGTGGGCTGTTCGAAGCGCACGGCTTGCAAGCCAAGAGCAAGCTCGGGCAGAACTTCCTGATCGACCTGAACCTGCTCGAACTGATCGTTCGCACGGCGGAACTCGGTCAGGCCGACGCGGTTCTCGAAGTCGGCACCGGCACCGGCTCGCTCACGGCGCAACTTGCGCTCTGGTCCGGCGGCGTCTGCACCGTGGAAATCGACACGGGCCTCGCCCCGGTCGCCCGCGATGTCGTCGGCGAACGGCAGAACGTGAAGTACGTCTTCGGCGATTGCCTGGAAAGCAAGAACACGCTGAACCCCGAGATGATCAAGGCGTGGGACGAGATCTACGCTTCGCGACACTGCACACGGCGGAAACTGGTCGCTAACCTGCCGTATTCCATCGCCACGCCACTTGTTACCAACCTGCTGATTACCCGCGACGACATTGAGCGGATGGTGATCATGGTTCAGTGGGAAATCGCCGAGCGGATGCGAGCGGAGGTCGGCACCAAGGAATACAACTCGCTGAGCGTGCTGGTTCAGGCGGTCGCCGATGTGGAAATCGTGCGAAAAGTGCTCCCGGGGAACTTCCACCCGCGGCCGAAGGTGGATTCGGCAATCGTGATGATCAAGCCGAACGCGGAGAAACGGGCCAAGGTTGGCGACGTGGTGAGGTTCCGGACGTTCCTGCGAGATCTGTACGTCCACCGACGAAAAAACCTGCGGCAAGCACTCGTGGGCTGGCCGCAGGGTCGTCGAGATAAGACCGAGGTTGACGCAAAACTGGCCGAACTGGGCATCGACGGAACAATCCGCTCAGAAGCGATGGACGTGGAACAACACCTGCGTCTGTGTGCGGCGTTCGGCTGATCACGTTTGATGTTTGACGTTTGACGTTTCACGTTGAAAACACGAGCCACCTCATTGTTTTCAACGTGAAACGTCAAACATCAAACGTCAAACATTTAGCGGGAAACCACTTTGTAGTCGTAGGTTTCGCGGTCGCCGACGTTCAGTTGCTTGTGGTACGTCGCCTTGCCATTGTCGCCGCCAAGGTACATGTACCAGTTGCCGGCGGCGAGTCGCACGTCGAACTCACCGTACGCGTTCGCGTTCACGTATTCTTTCTGCTCGGGCTTGTCGGCGTTCACGAACACCAGCTTGGCATTCGCCCGTGGGGTCAGTTGGTCAGGCATCGTCACTTCGCCACGAACCGTCACCACGCTGCTGCGGCTCACGGTCTTCTCCGGACGCAATTTGACGTTTGAGCTCGGCTTCGGGTACGACATGCCAGGCTGCGTCGGGACGCTCTGCGGCGGCAGCATATCGGAGTTATTCGGCATCACGTTCGGCGGATTGGAACGAAGTTCGTCAACCGATGGAGTTCCAGCTTGTGGGTTCATCGGTGGGTAGTTTGCCGCGGGTGGGCAAGCTGGCGTCGGCGGGTAGTAGTAGCTCACGACCGGTTGCTGATACGTGACCGGCTTCAGGCTCGTGACCGGAACCGTGGAAGTTCGCAGAACGTAGCTCGTCACCGAGTTGCACTGGCTACGGAGCTTGTACGATGTGCACGGCGTGCAAACCTTCTGCGGGCAGCCGGTGCAGGGATCGTAGTAGGTGCTGTACTTGTACTCGGTCACCGGTTCGTAGTAGTAGCTGGTCACGTTCTTCTTGACCGGCTCGTAGAAGCTCTTCTGAACGTACTCGGTTACGGGCTGGTAGTAGCAGCGTTGAACGTAGCTGATTCGCATTTCGGGCTGCGGTGGGCACGCCGGCGCACACGCTTGGGGAGCCGAGTAGCTTGCGCGGGATTGACCGCAGTCGTTGCAGCAGACCTGGAACACATTGTCCCAGGCAGCGGACGCTGGCCCGGCGGTGCCGAGAGCACCGAACAGGGCTAGCGCGAGGATTCGCGGGGTGTTCGTCATGGGTGTCCATCTCCGGAGTGTTGCATTCCCCTGTGGAGGGGCGCCCAGCGGGCTTCACCCATGTAGAGTAATTCGCTCTGCTTCCGCGCCCTATTGTTTTCGGGGGTCAGCGTAACCGAACCTTGCGGCGGTTGCCGTTACATCCGGCAAGGTTTGCACATTCGGCGGTGCTTCGCCAGCTTCCGGCGAAAATGGGCGCTTTGCGGGGATGGGGGTTTGAATTGTAAAAAGGATATGGGGGTGTTGGGTTGGGGGTGTTTAGTGTTTGGTGTCATGACAATTCCACTAGACTGCGTTACCCGCAGAACCGGTGGCGTCCAAAACACGAAACACCAAACACGAAACACCAAACACTACTTGGCAGCAGCAGCCAGCGCGGCCAGCGCGGCGTCGTAGTTCGGGTGACTGGTCACTTCGGGAACATATTCCGCGTAGGCGATCTTTCCGGCCTTATCGACCACGAACACGGCTCGCGCAAGCAGTTGCAATGGCAGGCCGCTTTCGATCAGCACACCCCAGTTCTTGCCGAAGGAGTGGTTGTGGACGTCCGAGACGGTTTTCATCGCGGTGATGTTCTCGGCCGTGCAGAATCGGCCCTGCGCGAATGGCAGATCGAGGCTCACGGTGTACGACGCCACCGAATCGCCGAGTGCCTTCAGCCCCTCGTCGAACTTCTTGGTCTGCATGCTGCAAACGCCCGTATCCAGCGACGGCACGACGCTGAACAGGCGAGCCTTGGCGGGTGTGTCGGCGAGCGTGACCTTATCCAGCCCATTCAGGCCGGTGTAGTCCGGAGCGGCATCGCCCGGCTTGAGTTCGGGTCCGGCGAGATTGACGGCGTTGCCCTTGAACGTAACGGTGCGGCCCATGCTGAGACTCCAAGAAAGTTGGGAAAGGCATCCAAACAGCCCACAACTAGTGCTGATTTACGCTGATCTGCTCTCAGTGACCACTGAGCCGTGCGGCTTAATTTGGGCTGAACCCGGGTGGGAATGGCCGTTTCGCCTGAGATGCCGAGGTGCGGAGGGCGGCCGTGATCGCGATAGCCCGCAACCCTGCGTGCGGTTCAGCGAGCATCGCCTGCTTCAATTCCAGCGGCAGCGGCATCGCATAGGCCAGGATGTCGCAGAGTTGCCCGAGCGACATCTCGCCATCGAACAACTCCTGAATTTGACGGCGAGCAGGGTCATTGTTCTCGAACCGTGGCAATATGACGCTCGCCAGTTCCTGCCTCAATGTTTTCGACTCATTCAGATCGGTGGGGGCAGTTTCGATGAGCCGATCGACCCGTGCGGTGCGGTAGAGGCGATCCGATGGCAGTTCTTCCACGATCCGGACTCGATTCAGGCCGCGGAGCCGGAGGTTGTATCGCCCGTCGGGGAGTATTTCGCTCCACACGATCCGCCCGACGCAGGCGACTGGCACGATGGGTGGCTTTTGGTCGTACCGTTCTTCCCAGTCGGGTTGGAGGAGTACAAGCGCGATCAGGGAATCGGAAGCGAGGGCATCCGCAGTCATCTGCCGATAACGTGGCTCGAAGATGTGGAGCCCCTGAATCACCCCCGGAAAGAGTACCAGGTTCGGCAACGGAAAGAGGCGGGCGATCCCTGGAAACTCATCCGAAAGTACATCGTCAATCATGACGGTTCCACAGGGGGCGAAACAAGAGCGATCAACGGGGTTGGGCCAGCCTCGCCGCCGGTCAATGCCGGTGCCAGGTGAGCCTCCATTTTCCGCCAGAAGTCGTCAACATCAAGTCGCATGTACGTTGGTCGGTACGGTTCCATGTAACGCCGACCGGAGTGAAACAACCGGGTGGCGCCCGCGACATTCCCCCTGCTTAAGTGATAGACCGCGACTGCTGCCTGAATCAATGCCTGGATGAATCTCCGTTCCGCGGACGGGCACTCCATCCACAGTTCTTCCCAGACCTCGTGCGCGTCGAAGTACTCCCCCCGATTGAAGAGTTCGATCCCATTCAGAAAGCTCGGGGGCAGTTGTGAGTTGGATGTGGGTTGTTGGGGATCGGCATTTTGCGTGTCCGGTTCCATGCATTGCATCCCACGGAGGTGTATCCTGGAAGAGAAGCGAGTCGGAAACGTCTCTCACACGGCAACCGACAACCAACATACCACCACCGAACCAACAATATCCCGATGTTCTCGACCCAATTCCCCGTGGCAGCGCTTCTGGCCTGGTGTCGGACGTTGCGTCATAGCATTGGTGCGGGGCTGAACCCCATCAAGGTCTTCAAGCAACAGGCGAAGTCGGGGCCGAGTGCGTTGCGTGAAGTTGCTGCGGATGTCGCCAAGAAACTGGAAGGCGGCGATTCACTTGAAGACGCACTCGAACCGTATCGCAACAAGTTCCCGCCGCTGTTCCTGGAACTAGTCGGCGTCGGCGAGCAGACCGGTCGCCTGGAGGATACGTTCCGCGAACTGGAAGAGTACTTCGAGTCGAGCCTCAGCGTGCAGCGAAACTTCCGCGCTCGGATGATGTACCCGACGATTCAGTACGTGGCTGCGGTGCTCATCATCGGGGCGCTCATCTGGATTATGGGCTTCCTGGCTCAGTCGGGGAAGGCGATCACCAACGATCCGACGGGGCTGGGCTTCACTGGCACCACCGGCGCGATTCTGTTCATGGGCATCGGATTCGGATTCCTTGGGGCAATTATCTTCGGGGTGAATCTCGCGAGGAACAACGTGAAGTGGCGAGCGAAGCTGGAAGGGAAGCTGCTGATGGTGCCGGTGTGGGGTCCGGCGATGCTCTCGTTCGCGTTGCAGCGATTCGCGGTGGCATTGCGAATGTGCTCCGAGGCGGGGCTTCGTGCCGAGAAGACACTGCAATACTGCTTCCGGGCGACGTGCAATTCCTCGTTCCTCTCGGGTGAGGAACGAGCCGTGGCGGTGGTGAAAAAGGGTCGCGAGATTGGCCAGGCACTGGAGGCATCCGGGGCACCATTCCCCGACGAATTCCGCGAGATGATTCTGATGGGCGAGGAAACCGGAAATATGTCCGAGGTGATGGAACGCCTCTCGCTGAAATATCGGGAGGAAGCCGAGCGCCGGCTCAAGACTGCGGCCGAGATGACGGGGTACTGCGTCTATGGCATGGTCGCGATCGCGATCATCATCGCCATCTTCAAGATCGCGAGCATTTACCTGGGTGCCCTCGACGATGCCGCGAGGTGATGTCAAAACCTGTGGGGATGTTCATGGTTATTGGGCGGCCACATAAGTGAGGACGATCTGATGCGGAACCCAGATCACCAGAACAGGAAACACCCCACACATGGCGTCCTCGGTGCGGAAACGATAATCGTGTTCCTGACAGTTTGCACCCGTGGTCGGGCTTCGTGGCTCGCAGATCCGCTCATCCACAGCACTCTGAGGGACGTGTGGTCAGAATCGCGAGGCTGGCTTGTCGGTCGCTACATTCTGATGCCCGACCACCTTCATCTTTTTGCTGCTCCGGGCGAACTTGATGTTCCTTTCGACAATTGGGTTCGCTACTGGAAGTCTGTGTTTACCAAACGACACCGAGCCGACGGTCATGCCTGGCAAACCGATCACTGGGATCGCCGGGTTCGGCGTGAGGAAGGGTATGAGGCTGCCTGGGATTACGTCGTGAACAATCCCGTTCGCAAGGGACTGGTGTCACGCTCCGAAGACTGGCAGTATCAAGGAACACTATTCGAACTACGGTGGGATTAGCTCTGGCTCGGCAGGAGCGGACGGAAAGTGACTGGTGCCTCGGGGAGGGCGAGGCTCCTGCCGAGCCGTGAGCGTGCATGGTGCGGTAACGGTTGCGGCTCGGCAGGAGCCTCGCCCTCCCGAGCAAACGGAGATTCTGTCGGGCGTCTTGCCGAGCCCATTGCCTCGGGAGGGCGAGGCTCCTGCCGAGCCGTGAGCGTGCATGGTGCGGTAACGGTTGCGGCTCGGCAGGAGCCTCGCCCTCCCAAACCCAAATTTCCCTACGAATTGCGGAGAACCGTTGTTCTCAGTGCTTTACCATGTTCACGATCGGCTCGAATGCATTCATCGCGTGTAGCAGTTCGCCGAAGCCGAACGAGCACAGGTTCGCCAGTGTGATCGCCGTCATATCGCGGAGCGTGGCCCACCGCTTCACGGGTTGCGGCGGTTGTGGCACCACGGACCATTCATCCACGATGATCTCCACCGGTTGCTTCGCGGGTCGGCGGATGAACGCGAACCAGAAGATTGCGCACTCCGCGACCGGCGCGAACGTCTCCGCCACGAGCAGATAGGATGCTCGATCGTCGAACATTCCCGGGAGCACGAGCCACACCACCGGATAGGTGCAGGCCGTGAGCCACACGCCCGCGAAGAGTCGAACCCGCATGGAATGTCGCCGCGACAGGAGCGCGACCAGCACCGTGGTCTCGATGACCATGGTGAGGAGATAGCCCACGAGCATCGCGAACGCGAACTGCGTGTCGGACATGAAATCCCACTCTGGCGGGTTGGCGTGCCACGGTATTCATCCCCGTGGCCTTGTCCTGCGATATCCATTTTAGCCACGGTGTTCATCCCCGTGGTCTTGGGTTCTTCACTTCCTTGCCCTTCCTTCGTAGGGAAGGTTTGAGGGTTCGGTTCCGAAGACCCGCCCGCGTTCATCCTGGAGTCTCCATGCCTTCCGACGTGCTTGATACACCCGCCGACGCTTACGAACTCATCACCGCCAAGGCTGGCCCCATCGGGAAGCTGCCGCTCACCGACGACTTGCTGCGGCACGCGCCGAGTGGGGATCTCTTCGGCTGGACGCAGAACGTCGGCATGGGCTGGAACCCCGCACTCCTCGGCGGCAAGGAGTTCACCATCCTCAGCACGCACGGCGGCCTTCGTGCCGAGGACGGCACGCCGATCGCGCTCGGGTTCCACTCGGGTCACTGGGAAGTCGGGTTGCTCGTGAAAGCCGCTGCAGAGGAGTTCAAGCGGCTGCGGTGCATCCCGTTCGCCGGAAGCGTGACCGACCCGTGCGACGGCCGCACCCAGGGGACTGCAGGCATGTACGACAGCCTGCCGTACCGCAACGATTCCTCGCAGGTGATGCGGCGCCTGATGCGCTCACACCCGACGCGGGCGGGCGTCATGGGTGTCGCAACATGTGACAAGGGACTCCCCGCGATGATGATGGCGCTGGCATCGCAGCACGATTACCCGACGATCCTCGTGCCCGGCGGCGTGATGCTGGCGGGCGACACGGGCGAGGAAGATACGGGGAAGGTGCAGACCATCGGCGCTCGCTACGCACACGGCGAGATCACGCTCGAACAAGCTGCGGAAGCCGGTTGTCATGCGTGTGCGTCCCCCGGTGGCGGCTGCCAGTTCCTCGGCACGGCGGCGACGTCGCAGGTCGTCGGCGAAGCACTCGGTCTGACGCTGCCGCACTCGGCACTCGCGCCGTCGGGCCAGCCCATTTGGTTGGACATGGCACGCCGCTCGGCACGGGCGTTGTTCAACATGTCGAACAACGGCACGACCACGAAACACATCCTCACGGATGCGGCGTTCAAGAACGCACTCGCCGTGTTCGCGGCGTTCGGCGGCAGCACGAACCTGTTGCTGCACATCCCCGCCATTGCGTTCCATGCGGGGATCACGCGACCGACCATCGACGACTGGACGCACTTCAACCGCAGCGTGCCGCGACTCGTGGACGCGCTGCCGAACGGCCCCATCGGTCACCCGACGATTCGCGTATTTCTCGCCGGCGGCGTCCCCGAAGTGATGCTACACCTCCGCGAACTGGGACTGCTCGAACTCGACGCCCTCACCGTCAGCGGCGAGAAACTCGGCAACGTCCTCGACTGGTGGGCGAAGTCCGAGCGCCGCACGCGCCTCCGCGAACTACTGAAGTCACGCGACGGCATCGACCCTGACACGGTCATCATGTCGCCGACGCTCGCGAAGGCTCGTGGGCTTACGAGCACGATCACGTTCCCGCGTGGGAACCTCGCTCCGGATGGCTGTGTCATCAAGTCGACCGCGATTGACCCATCGGTTGTGGACGCCGACGGCATCTATCGCAAGGTTGGCCCCGCGAAGGTATTCACCACCGAGAAAGCCGTGATCGCGGCGATCAAGGGCGACGGCGACCGCAAGGTGGTGCCTGGCGACATCGTGGTGCTGTGCTGCCGTGGCCCGCTCGGTTCGGGGATGGAAGAGACGTATCAGGTAACGTCGGCGCTCAAGCACCTGAAGTGGGGCAAACAGGTCGCGGTGATTACGGATGCTCGTTTCAGCGGCGTGAGCACGGGGGCGTGCATCGGGCACGTCTCGCCGGAAGCGCTCGCTGGTGGCCCAATCGGCAAGCTCCGCGACGGCGACCGCGTTCAGATCATCATCGACCGCGTGAAGCTGGAAGGCACCATCGACCTGATCGGCGACACAGGTGGCGATCACGGCGTCGCGTGGGGCATTGCGGAACTGGCGCAGCGTGGCCCGCGCCCGGACCTGTCGGCAGACCCCGCGTTGCCTGCCGACACCCGCCTCTGGGCCGCCCTCCAGCACGCGAGCGGCGGCGTCTGGGGCGGCTGCGTCTACGACCCCGACCTGATCGCCGCGAAGCTCGCGGGGAGGTGAGCGATGAACGAACGAAGTTGGCTCGGTGCGACACGCCCATACCCAATGCTTGAGCATGTTCTGTGCCGTGCCAGCCAGCGGAAAATGCGTCTCTTGGGTGTGGCGTGTTGCAGACGCTTGGACGGATTAGCTGTCGAGCCGCGACTCATTGACGCAGTTGATGCTACAGAGCGATACGCAGACGGACGGTCGACCGAAGAGGAGTTGCACGAATCGCATACTGCTGCGATTGCCACTGGACCGCACCCTGGGTGGTGGGCTGCCCATGCGATGATCGCAGTTTCGGCCCCGTCTGAATCCTTTGTTTCCTGGCGGGTGGTCAGCTTGGCCGCCTCTGCCGCCCAACGCCGCACCGAGCGAAACGCGCAGTGTGGACTCATTCGCGACATCTTCGGCAACCCGTTTCGCCCCGTCGAGTTCGATCCGGCGTGGCGGAGTGACACCGCGATGTCACTGGCGAAGCACATGTACGAGTCGCGTGATTTCTCCGCGATGCCGATTCTCGCGGACGCGCTGCAAGACGCAGGCTGCGACAACGCCGACATCCTCACGCATTGCCGCGACGAATCGCTCACGCACGTTCGCGGCTGCTGGGTCGTCGATCTGGTTCTCGGAAAGGAATGACGGCGACTCTCACCAATTGCCCATGTAGTTACTCTGAAGATTTGTTCGGTTGGTCTTGACGATATGGGTTTGAATTCGTACCTGTCATGCGTCATATTAGAGATGGGGATCAGCCCCGCTCTGGCAACTCGGATGGAGGACCACGAACATGCACGATTTACCCGACGGGCATCCGCTGAAGCGGATGTTCGCGGGGTTGGCGGAACACGCTTTCTTCTCCCACCTCGGCGTGGCCGACCCGCCCCTGACCGATTACCTCTCCAGCCTACTCACCCGGTTTCTGCATTTCGACGCGGTTTACCGGCTTCGTAATGAATCTGGCAAGCCGATCACCGAATTGACCGAGATGGTTCTGGAGGCCGAGCAGTTGCCGGCCGGCGGCAGAACTCGTCGGGAGTATTACCGACACATCGGCGATTTCGCGCTCTTCTGGACCGGCTTGTATCCCGAGGTTGTGGACCGACAGCGAAACCGCCTGTGCAAAGATGCGATGGTGAATTACACCACGCAGGGGAAGCGCGGCTACCTCATCACGAGTCGGCTCGAACAGGCCGAACACCACGACGCGGAAGCGGAGTTGTTCCGTCGGTTGAGCGATCAGTTCGAGTTGTGTGCGGTGGGCTTGCGAAAGGTTCGCGACGAGTGGGAACAGACCGGTGAGCCGCCACCGGGAACCACGCTGATTGGGTGATGTTGCGTGCCACGGGGTTTACCCCCGTGGTGTTTGTCATCTCCAAGCACCACGGGGATGAACCCCGTGGCTTGCTGCTCATCAGTCGTAGCCGCCGCCGCCTTCCGAGTACAGGTCGCCGAGTGCGCCGCCCTTGTAGATGCGGCGACCCAGGTTCGCGTTGTATGGCGTCCACGCGCTCGGGTTGTTGCGGTCTTCCTTCAGTTCACGCAGCACCATGTGCATCCGCGTATCCATCAGGTCGATCAGGTGAAGCATCATCGCTTCCGGGGTCATCGGCACCTTGGGGCTTCCGAAGTTCAACTCCCCATGGTGGCTCAGGATCATGTGGTGCAATCGCAGCATGATCTCGCGAGGCATCGGCTCGCCGGTCAGTTCGGGAACCTTTGCTGCGGCCTCCGTGAGCATCTCCACCGCGATCGGAATGTGGCCGATCAGTTGCCCCTCGTCGGAGTACCCGAACGCCCGGCTGTACGTCAGTTCGCGGGTCTTCCCGGCATCGTGCAGGAACACGCCCATCAGCAGCAGGTCGCGATCGACTGCCGGGTACAACGGCAGAAGTTTGTCGGCCGCGTCCATCATCGAGACGACGTGTTCGAGCAAGCCGCCGACGTAAGCGTGGTGCAACTTGACCCCGGCGGGGCAAGTGGCGAACCCGCGGATGAAGGCCTCGTCCATCAGGAAGCATTCGGCGAGTGCGCGGAGGTGCGGGTTGCCGAGCCGGAGCAGGTAGCCCCGGAGCCGTTCCATGAGCTTGGGAACGCTCTGCTCGGTGTGCGGCAGGAAGTCCGTGAGTTCGACCTTCTGCGGCTCGACGCGGTCCACCGTGTTCACGATGACTTGCAGAGTGCCCTGGAACAGTTGCACCTTCCCGCCGACATGCAGGAAGTCGCCGGGGTCGAACTCGCGGGCCACTTGCTCGCCAGCGTTCCACATGCGACCCGAGATACCCCCCGTGCGGTCGCGGAGTTCGAGCAGCAGATACAGGTTCCCGTTCCGGTTCGACCGGAGTTGCTTATCGGTGACGAGGTAGACATCATCCAGATTGTCCCCGTCTCGAAGTTGATCCACGTAGCGACGGCTCATTCGGTTTCCTTCAGACAATTAGCCCGGCGTTCACGCCGGGTTTTGGACCCCCGGCAAGCCGGGGGCTAACTCACTTGCGCCGCGGCAACTGGCACACCCCATCCTTGCACGGTACGAGATTGTAGCGATTCTTCGCGACCCACAAGTACACCCGGTGGCCCACCCACGGCACGCCGGGGAGGTACAGGAACGGGGCGAGCCAGCAGGTTGGTGGGAGTCGCCAGGCCATCCACCGGAAGGCGTTGAAGCCCGCGTAAGCTCGCTTCCGGTCTGGCGTGACGACGTGCATCTCTTCGAGCAATCGCACCGGGTCGAGCGGTTCCGCACACGATGGCAGGTTCGCCGTGTCGCGGCAATCCTGGTAGTGCAGTTGGTGGAACCAGTCGAGCTTTTTCAGGATGCGCACGCCACGCTGACAGAGCGGGCACATGCCGTCGTATAGCACGACGCCCTTGCCGGTTGCGGCATCGGCTTTCGTCTCAATCGTTTCGGCGGTGGCCATGTGCGAAACTCCATGGAAAGACAGAAGACGGATTAACCACAGAGTCACAGAGAGCACAGAGATAAAACCTAACACCGAGAGTAATCAACGTTTTGAACAAAAGTCTTCTCTCTGCCTTTTGTTTTCTCTCTGTGTCCTCTGGGACTCAGTGGTTAATCCTGGTGTTTGTCTTTTCTGATTCAGTTCGCCGTTGCCCATACTAACTGAGATACCGCACGCCGGGGGGAAATCCAACACCGTACAATAGCAGCGACTCCGTTTAGCCCCGTTCCAGCGGGGTGGGCGCTTCACACGACCGTCGAGATTTCCATGAGTTCTGTTGACGTCTCGCGATCCGTCACCGTTCCCGAGTTCCGGGCCGCGAAGGCTCGCGGAGCGAAGCTCGCCGTGGTCACGGCTTACGACTACACCTCGGCCAAACTTTGCGATGCTGCGGGGGTCGATGCCATCCTCGTGGGCGACTCGCTCGGCATGGTCGTGCAGGGGCATCCCACATCGCTTCCCGTCACGCTCGACGAGATGATTTACCACACCAAGTGCGTTGTGCGGGGTGTGAAACATGCGATGGTTGTCGCGGATATGCCGTTCCTGACGTATCAGGTCAGCCCCCGGCAAGCGGTGAAGAACGCGGGCCGCTTGCTGAAGGAAGCCGGGGCGCACGCGGTGAAGCTCGAAGGCGGCGTGCGGATGCGGGCGACCGTGAAGGCGTGCATCGACGCGGGGATCCCGGTGATGGGGCACGTCGGCCTGACACCGCAAGCCGTTCACCAACTCGGTGGCTTCAAGGTGCAGCGCGACGGCGTTGCACTCCTCGCGGACGCGATTGCCGTGGAGGAAGCCGGGGCGTTCTCGGTGGTGGTGGAATCGGTCCCGGCCGCGATTGGTGCGGAGATCACGGCCGCGGTGAAGATCCCAACCATTGGCATCGGAGCGGGCGTGAACTGCGACGGTCAGGTGTTGGTGTTCCACGACATGATGGGCCTGTTCCCGGACTTCAAGCCGAAGTTCGCGAAACGCTACGTCGATCTGGGCACCGCCGTGAAACAAGCCGTGGAAACGTACTGCAAGGAAGTGCGAGAGGGTAGCTTCCCCGCCGCCGAGCACAGCTTTAGGTGAGGAGCGATGAATGATCGTCCTCAAAGCAAAACGCCAGCGACTCGAGTGCATCGCCTTTTCGCCCGATGGTAGGTCGTTGGGCGCAGGTGGCATGGACGGCTGCTTCTATTGGCCGTCGCCTTTCGGAGTCCCTGCGTTTCAAGAGGTCGGGACCATTCCAACACTCGGGGTAGGGTTCGCGCTGGGGGGAACGCAATTGATCTCCAGCACTATCAATGGAGGAGGTGTACGAGTTCGGAACCTCGCACAAGCCGACGATGTTCAGCTTCATCCGGAATTCAACGCTCTGCCGATAGGTATCTCCCCAGATGGTGCCATGCTGGTAATTTGCTCCTTCTCATCGAGGTCTATATCTGGGTGGAAACTCCATCGGGCTGAACCTCCTCGTCACGCTTGGAACAGCCCCGTGCAACCGTCAGGCCAAAACTGTAGCCCCGGATTTCTGCCGGATGGATCATCACTCGTGGTCTATGGAGTCTGGCCAGGCAACCCTCATCCATCTCGGTTGGCTTTTATCGACGCCTCCACGGGCAATCTCATTCGCAGCATTCCCGTTCAGGCGTTTGCAACAGGCCGCTGTACAGTCTCCCCGGACGGAGCGAATGTGTGTTACATCGCCTCGAATGCACTCGCGGTTGTACCAACCGTGGATGGTCCCAGTCAACTATTCAACGCTGGTGCGAAGCATCTCACGGATATCGCGTTTCACCCGTCGGGGCGTTACCTTGCGGCGACAAGCAACGACGCCACAGTGAAGCTCTACGACACGACCACATGGCAGGTGGCGAAGACGTTCACCTGGAACATCGGCCGAATGCGGAGCATCGCGTTCAGCCCCGATGGCATGCTTGCGGCAGCGGGTAGCGACACGGGCAAGGTCGTTGTGTGGGACGTGGACGTGTGAGGGGGCCAAATGCAAACGATCCAAACCGCCATCAAGAAGCAGGTGAACGCCGTAGGGTTCAGCCCGGATGGAGGCACGCTCGCCGCTCACGGTATCGGCGGTGTCGAACTCATCAAACTCGCGGACGCTTCACAAACCCAGATCCCGAGCCCGCGTTCCAAACATCTCAGCATACTTGAGTTCGACACCCTCGGTCGCTGGTTCTATCTCGCCGGGTTGATCGAAGGCTCCGGGTTGTATTCTTTCGCAACCAATACATGGCAACACCTTCCGGGCAGCGAGTACGATCAGCACATCCTGAGTCTGTCGCGAACCAATGACGGTTCACGTTTCGCCGTGAGCCGAGGAGGGATCAGGGACAATCGGATCGAGTGCTGGAACATTGCCCCCGATGGGAAATTCTCATTCGCATGGACCGTGCGGAAACCCAAAGCTGCGCCTCGTAGCGCAGCTACAACTCTGATGGACATTGAAGCCGTCCTCATGGCCGAATTCGGGCTACGTGGTTCATCCTTGGAAGGTGAGGGTTGGTTCACTCACGGAGTTGCATTTAGCCACGATAACGCAACGCTCGCGGCCGTCGGCAGAACCAGTGGATTTATGAGGACTGGATCCCAGTCGCTGCGGCTTTACGCCGCTGAGGATGGCAAACTGGTTTCCGAGGCCGGCGAGTTCCCCGACGATCTGCATTTTCGACTGATGTTCACACCTGACGGATCGGGCATACTCGGTTGCGCTGACCGGTGGATGCGTCTGCTTGGCCGCGATGGAAAGCTGATTGCCGAGTTGACACTCACACACAATAAAGCGTCGATTCTCGGTACGGCGATCCACCCTTCCGGGCGCTGGGTTGGAACCGTTGGCAGGGATGGTTGTGTCAATTGCTTGTCGCTACCCGATCTGAAGCCGCTCAAAGTGTACAAGTGGGGCGTGGGTAAACTGTACTCGGTTGCGTTCAGCCCCGACGGCACGCTCGCGGCAGCGGGCAGCGACACGGGCAAAGTCATCGTCTGGGACGTGGATGTGTGAGGGCGTGCCATGATCGTGCTCGACGACGAGAGGAGGCGTGAATTCACCCAACTCGCGTTCAGCCCCGATGGTAAGCTCCTCGCTGCGGCCGGCGGTGAGAAAGATCCCGTCATCTGGGACCCCATAACAGCAAGCGTCGTCCATCGCTTCTTGTTCATCCCACAGCAGAAGACGCGGTGGCTCGCGTTCGACCGGGGCGGTGAGTCGTTGTACATTGCCAGCCAGGGCGGGTTGATGGTTTACCCACTGAACGGCAAGTCTCGCTTCAAGTTGCTCGGATATACCGACTCCACAATGTCTGCTGCCCTCGACCCCGTGGGGCAGCGGATCGTCTGGTATCACATTAAAACGGCGATGCTGATTCGCGACAACCGTCGCCTGCTCACGTGTACCGACGTGTCGGGCAGCGAGCCTCGCCTTGTGTGGCAACGGTTGCCGGTCGAACCGCCGAACGAGGGGTGGGCGCACTGCCTCGCGTTCCTTCCAGACGGTACACGCTTCGCGGCAGTCGAAGCCGCCTTCCCCACCATGCAGCACGACGGCCCACGAATCACGATTCGGGCCACCGAAACGGGCGACGCACTTCAACGCATCACGGGACCGGGCACCGAGTGCGACCAACTCGCTGTGTCGCCACGGGGCGATACCCTGGTCACGCGCCTCAAGACGTCACTCTATGTGCTCGACCTGAGCGATGACGCGCTTGCCCCGCGGGTGTTGAAGCACGACAACCGGAAGCATTTCACCGGCATCGCATTCCACCCATCCGGCCGTTACCTCGCGGCGACGAGCAACGACGCGACGGTGAAGCTGTACGACACAACGACATGGCAGGTGGCGAAGACGTTCACCTGGGAAATCGGCAGAATGCGGAGCGTCGCGTTCAGCCCGGATGGGATGCTCGCGGCAGCGGGCAGCGACACCGGCAAGGTCGTCGTGTGGGATGTGGATATATAGTCCGTGGACCGCGGCCGGCTCGGCCGCAGGCGAGCATTCCCATTTGCGAGACGAGATGATCGGAAGCGAGCCTGCCACCGCACGGCGTAAGGCATTGCGATCATGTCGGTTGCGATCGGCTTGGTCAGCCAGGGGCGTTATTCAAATGATATTTCTTCCAGCCGAGAGTGGATGGTTCCAGGGCTGAAACGGTTGGTTCCAGGGCTGAAAAAATGGTTCCAGACGTGGGGGGTGCAGATCGCCTGGAACCAATGAGGAACGCTTGAGAGTTTCAATTGGGCAAGGATCGCCTGCCCGCGAACCGGGGTGGTATGCGCGGACGGTGGGGGTTATGCTCGCATTATCGTCCGGAGGAAGCGCATGAAGCCTCTCTACCCATTGCGGTTCGAGCCGATCTTCAAACACAACCTGTGGGGCGGTCAGCGCCTGCCCGGGTATCTCAATCGCACGCCGCCACACGATAACGCCATCGGCGAAGCCTGGGTCGTCAGCGATGTTGAAGGGAGCCTCAGCCGCGTGGCCGATGGTCCACTCGAAGGCACCACGCTCCGCGAACTGCTTGCCGCCGACGCCACACGCATCCTCGGCAACGCCACTGCGCCACAGGGGAAGTTCCCACTGCTGCTCAAGTTCATCGATGCACGCCAGGAACTCTCCGTGCAGGTTCACCCGAACGACGAGCAAGCCGCGAAACTCGGGCCGGGGATGTTCGGCAAAACCGAAGCGTGGGTCGTGCTCGACTCGTGCGTACAAACGAGCCGACTCTACGCCGGCTTCGCGCACGGCATCTCGGCCGACTGTTTCCGCAAGGCACTCCGCGACAAGACAACCCCGAACACCCTGCACAGCTTCACGCCGAAGCAAGGCGACTGCCTGTTCCTCGAAGCGGGGACGGTTCACGCCATCGGCGCGAACCTGCTCATCTTCGAGGTGCAACAAACGTCGGACATCACATATCGGCTCTACGACTGGGACCGCGTGGACTCGCAGACCGGCAAGCCGCGACAACTGCACATCGAGGAAGGGCTGGCGGCGTCGGACTTCGGCCGTGGCCCGTGCAATCCCGTGCGACCGAACGTGCAGGAATCCGAGGGCGTTCGCCGCGAGGGACTGGTGAAGTGCGAATACTTCACGCTGGATCGGCTGACGAGCCGCGTCCCCTTCCGCGTCGGGGCGAAGCAGGAATGCCGTGCGATCGTGTGCGTTGCCGGCTCGGGTGAAATCGAATGGCGTGGCCACCGCTCGACCATCGCGACCGGCGACACGGTGTTGCTACCAGCCGAGGTGGGCGAGGCGACGTGCATACCGGACCGCGAGATCGTCGTGATGGAATGCGGCATCGCGAAGTGAAGGCGGAATCAGTAGGGGCGTTCGGTGGCTTTGCGTTCCTCGGTGGCGCGGCGTACGAACGACTTCAGATACTTCACCTGATCTTCGGCGAGCGCATCCACGGGGATGAGTAGCGTTGAGTTGTCGCGTTGCAACAGCGTCCACATGTCGCCGGTCCGGTACATCTGAAAAATGTCGTCGAGCGCGCACTTGCGACGGGTGCTGCCGAACTGAACCCAGAGCGTGGTTTCGTCCACGGTCAGTTCAACCGGTTGCCGTGAACGGCGGGCGAGGTCGAATAGAAGAACAAGCAAGCCGCGGTAGAAGATGATGGGTAACAGGAACAGCAGCAGAAACCACAGCGTGACGGCACTGGAGAGATAAACACCGCCGATGCCGAACCCGATGCTCGCGGCGAGTGCCGGCAGCCAGGGGAGCAACTCGCCCACCCGCTGCCGACGTGTCAGGGTGTAGTGCACATGGAAGGGAAGCACGATTCACGTTTACTGGTCGATTGGTACGGTCGACTCTCAATGTTCAGTCACAGGCTGAAGCAGACTCAGTCTGGCAGACTTGGTTCGGAACGGAATCCATGCCAGACCGCCAGGATTTCGACTTGCTGTCCAGACTCATTGACTCGGTAGAAGATGCGGTAAACTCCGCACAGGATTTCCCTGGCCCGACATGTTCGATCTCGCTGCATACTGCGGCCCAATGAACGGGAACCGGGCCAGGAGTTCTACAGTTTCAAGAATCGAAATGCGGACAGATTCGGCCGCACTTGGGTCGCGAGTTTGGATGTACCAGATGATACTTTGCAGGTCCGTCAGTGCGGGTTCGGTCCAGACAATTGCGAAGTCCATGCGGCAGACCTCCGCTTTACCTCTTCGTGGGGGATGACCTTCCCAGCGTCGGCAGCGATTTCGCCACGACGAATCGCGGCCAGGATCGCGATTGCCTCCCGGATTTCCTCCAGCGTGGCCGATTCAGGCATACGCTGGATCGCTTCCATGACTCGCTGCTTATCCGACATGGATTACTCCTCACGTTTTACGCGCTGGGCTCTTCCAGGTACGTGTAGCCCTCAAGGCCGTTCTCGTAGAACTTGAGGAAGTGCTTGGCTTCGGCGGGCGTGATGCGGCCGTGGCGCACGGCTTTCTCCACGTCCTTTCGCATCCGGTCCGTGAGCTTCTCGGCCGAATACTGCACATAGTTCAAAACCTCTGTCACCGTGTCGCCCTTCACCACGGAGTCGATCGACGGCGTGCCGTCTTCATCGAGCGAAACGTGGACCGCGTTTGTGTCGCCGAGGAGGTTGTGCAGGTCACCCAGGATTTCCTGATACGCCCCCAGCAAGAACGCTCCGATGTAGTACGGCTCGTTTCCGTCGTAGGGGTGAAGTTCCAGAGTGTTCCGCACGTCGCGCAGGTCAATGAACTGATCGACCTTGCCGTCCGAGTCGCAGGTGATGTCGCCGAGCACCGCCCGGCGAGTCGGGGCTTCGGTGAGCCGGTGAATCGGCATCAACGGGAACAACTGCTTGATCGCCCACGAGTCGGGCATGCTCTGGAACACAGAGAAGTTGCAGAAGTACGTGTCCGAGAGCATCGCGTCGAGGCCGCTGAGTTCCTCAGGAACGTAGTCCATGTCGCGGACGAGGCGTTGCAGCTTGCGACCGAACGCCCAAAACAGTCGCTCCGCGAGCGCACGCAGTTCGACGCTCAGGTGGCCCAGGTTGAACAGCGTCAGCGTCTTTTCCATCTGCTCGCTGGCGTCGTGGTACAGCTCCAGGTAGTTCTTCTTGTTCAGTTCCTTGAAGTTGCTGAACATCTCCTTGACGGGTTCCGGTGCGTCTTCGGGCAACGATTCTGGAGCGGTGCAGTCGTCGAAGTCCGAGGTTCCCAGCACATCGAACACGAGAACCGAGTGGTACGCGACCGTGGCCCGACCGCTTTCGGAGATGATCGCCGGATGCGGAACCCCCGCTTCGTCGCACACCTGCTTGATGCGATACACCACGTCGTTGGCGTACTCTTGCAGCGTGTAGTTCATGCTGCTCTCGAAGGCCGTTTGCGAGCCGTCGTAGTCGATCCCCAGGCCGCCGCCGACGTCGATGTACTTTAGCCCGGCACCGAGGCGGTACAGCTCGACGTACACGCGGGCCGCTTCCGTGAGCGCGTCCTTCACCTTGCGGATGTCGGAGACCTGCGAGCCCATGTGGAAGTGCGTCATCTGGAAGCAGTCGCCAAGCCCCTTGCTCTCAAGATACTTGTACGCGTCCAGCACTTCGGTGAGCGTCAGGCCGAACTTCGAGCGATAGCCGGCCGAGCCACGCCAGCGGCCACTTCCCCGGCTCGCGAGCTTCACTCGCATGCCGATCGGCTGGCGAACGCCGAGCTCCTCCATGTACTTCACGAGGAGTTCGAGCTCGGTGAATTTCTCGACCACGGGGATGATGTTCTTGCCGATCTTCTTCGCGAACACGACCATCTTGATGAATTCGTCGTCCTTGAAGCCGTTGCAGATGATCGGTGTGTCGCCGAAGCCGTGGGTGAGCGCCAGCACCGCGAGCAGTTCCGGCTTGCTACCCGCTTCCAAGCCGAAGCCGTGCTGCTTGCCGTACTCCAGCACTTCCTCGACGACGTGCCGCTGCTGGTTCACCTTGATCGGGTACACGCAGTGGTAGTTGCCGGTGTAGCCGTACTCGGTCATTGACTTGTTGAACGCGCCGGAGATCTCGCCGATGCGGTGTTCGAGGATGCCGCTGAAGCGAAGGAGGAGTGGCGGCTGGATGCCGCGAGTGCGGATTTGGTCGACGAGGTCTTTGAGGTCGATGCTGCGTTCCGGGTTCTTGTCCGGATGGACGGTGACGTGCCCGCTCTTGTTAATCCCGAAGTATCCCTTGCCCCAGTTCTTGATTCCGTAGGTCTCGAAGGCATCGTGCAGCTCCCAGACGTGGGAGTCGGAATCGGCGGAGCGTCGGTCGAGGGTCTTGGCCATCAAAGGAGCCTTTCCCACCAGGGGAATGCAAGTGCGGGATGGTAGAGAATCTCATGATACGTTGCGCGTCCGTGAGTGCAACGGCTCTTGTCTCTTGTGGAGGGCGGAGGGCTGCATCTTCTGGTTTTGGTATTGAGCCCTGGAAGGGCGTCGGATGGTAGCCAGGGGTGGAGCGAAGCGCAACCCCTGGTCCGGAAGCGAATCGAGGTAACCGGTTGCCGTGCGTTTCCGGTGCGTTCCGGGATTGCGTGCGTTTCCGGGTCTTGGTTCGCGTTTCCAGGGGTTGCGCTTCGCTCCACCCCTGGCTACCATCCGTCGCCCTTCCAGGGCTAAATACCAGAAAACCGCCAACTCCCGCTGCCTGTCTCTGGTTGCGGCGCCCGATCTCCCAAGTTGCAGGCTCACGACAACCGTGTTAGCCTTGGGGTCGTGTGCTTGCGCACACAATGGAGGCGACGCACATGTTCGTACTTCACCGACTCGCGATCCTCAGCGTCGTGCTCGTGTGCGGGGCGATGGTGTTTGCTGTCGTCGATCGCAATCCGCCACCGATCGTGCAACCCGCTCCGCCGGTCGAGTCGCCCTCGGAGTCGGTGGTGCTACGCCACGGTGAACACCTCAAGTCATTCAACGCGTCGATCGTACTCACAGAAGTGCCCACCAACATTCGCGAAATTGAGCTGAGCCGACGAGCACAACGGCCTGCTAATCAGAAGCGCAAAACGTCTGGCCGTACCTACGATGAAGTTTTGGCGGGATCGAAGAACGACGATGGCACATTGCCGTATCCAAAATCAGCAGAGCCGATGCCGCCGACCTCATGCCGGTCGGTCGAACCAGCACCGAAATCTGTCGACAGTAATTCCGGACCGCATAAGGTACACGATCTCGCAGTTTATGAGTTCGGGCATAGGTCGGGCTTCGGCTTCTGGCGCATGTTTACCTTCCCGAATAAACGTGGCATTAATGTCGCGTCGCAGGCTATCGACCGTGTTGAATTGGTCAGCCTGCTGACCGAAGACGAACCATCGGTCTATGTGCTCGACGAGATGGCGACGCCGCCGCTCGCACGGCAAGCGAAACGCCGGCCGCTCGATGAGTTCGAACGTCTTGGCCTCGACGCCGTGCGTCGCGGCGAGCATCTCGTGTGGGCTCCGGAGGCACCGAAGCGGATGTTCGGGGCAATTCGGGCGAGAACGCAGTGCCTGGAGTGTCACGTGAACGCCAAGCGGGGTGACCTGCTCGGCGCGTTCACGTATTACCTCGATACGCCGGTCAATGAACTCGCGAAACCGTGATTCGGAACGAGATCCCGCGTAACGCTTTTGCAGCCACTTCCCTTGCGGTCGGATTATCAGTTACAATGCGCGGACGCCAAAATACTACCCCGAGCCGCCGATCGCCAACGGTCGGCCAGCAACCGACCGCATGAACGCGGAATCACTCGGGAGCCGGAGAACTCTTCCATGCCCAGCCCATTCCCCGGAATGGACCCGTACCTCGAAGACGCCAAGCTGTGGCCGGCGTTCCAGCACCAGTTGCTCGCGTGCCTCTACCAGATCCTGCTTCCGGGGCTGGTCGATCGCTACCGCGCTCGCGTCGGCGCACGTACGTACGTTTCCGAGATGCCGCTGTTCACGTCCATCATCCGTGAAGAGTACACGGAAGAGTTCATCGAAATCCGCACCCGCAACGACAACAAACTCGTCACGCTGCTGGAAGTGGTCAGCCCCGCGAACAAGACGACACCCGCAGGGCGACAGGCGTATCTGGATAAGCGCAAGGAAGCCGTGCAGCAGCGTGCGGCCATCGTGGAGATTGACCTGCTCATGCAGGGGAAGCCGACGCTGACGTATTCGCGCGATGGCCTGCCCGAGTTCGATCACGCCGTATCCGTGACCCGCGCCAGCGCCGCCGATCGCTACGAGATCTACACCGCGACCATCCAGAAGCGGCTGCCGAAGTTCAAGCTGCCACTGGCGCCCGACGACCGCGACGCCCTGCTCGACTTGCAAGCCGCGTTCGCGCGAGCTTACGATCTCGGCGGGTTCGTCACCACCATCGAGTACAAGAACCCGCCGCCAGCCGATGTGCCGCTGACCGACGTGCAGAAGGCATGGATCTGCGAGTTGCTTAAACAGACGAAGATGCGGTAAATCTGTCTTGCAGATCCTGTGTTGAGTTGGTGGCGAGTCCGGTTAAGATAGCCGGTACTAATTCCAGAATTCACTTGGACCGGGCCAGATTCGTGGTCCAATTTCTCGCTAATGTTCTCTGATAATTTAATCCACTCTCTGACCGACCGAAGCGGGCTGCCCACCGTGCTCACGACTCAACCCACTCCGCGACCTGCAACCGAACCCGCCGTGAACCGGGTGTTGATCGTCGACGATCAGCCTGACATTCGGCGGTTGTGTCGGGTCGCCTTGCTGGCCGAAGGCTTCGTCTGCGACGAGGCCGGCACCGGTCCCGATGCGATCATTTTGGCGACCAAGCACGCGTACGATCTGGTCCTGCTCGATGTGGACCTGCCCGGCTTCAACGGCGAAGAAGTGCTCCGCCAACTGCGTCAACGCCCGCTCACGGCTCACCTCAAGGTGGTGATGTTCTCGGGCACGGCGACGGGCGACGAACTTTCGCGAATCCTCCTCGGCGGTGCCGACGACTTCCTCACCAAGCCGTTCAGCATGGTGCAACTGCGGGCACGGGTGAAGGCGGCACTGCGGCTCAAGGACGCCCAGGACCGCTCCGACGTGCTCAACCGCGAGTTGCTTCAGGTGAACACGGAACTGGAGCAGGCACTCGACGACCGCGACGGCGAACTGATCCGTGCCCGCAACGGGCTGGTGCTGGCTCTCGCGAAATTGATCGAACACCGCTCGGCCGAAACGGGCCTGCACCTGATGCGTCTTCAGCAGTACTCACGAGTGCTGGCGGAAGAGGCAGCCAAGGTCGGTGCGTTCTCCGCCATCCTCGACGCGAACTTCATTCGCACACTCGAAGACTGCGCCCCGCTGCACGATATTGGCAAGGCAGCGCTACCGGACAACATCCTGAACAAGCCCGGTCCGCTCGATCCGCAGGAACGGGCGGTCATGCAAACGCACACCACGATCGGGGCCGACACGCTCCGCGAGGTCGCACGGCGATACCCGTTCGCGACGAGCTTCCTGCACATGGCCATCGACATTGCCCGCCATCACCACGAGAAATGGGACGGCACCGGCTACCCGGACCGCCTCGCGGGCGACCGCATCCCGCTCTCGGCGCGATTGCTGGCGATCGCCGATGTGTACGACGCACTGCGGAGCCGCCGGGTTTACAAGCCCGGGCTAACGCATGCCACATCCGTGATGACGATGGTGGAAGGTTCGCCAGGCCACTTCGACCCGGCATTGCTGGAAGTGTTCCGCAAGATCGCCGATCAGTTCGACCGCGTCTTCCGCGAATTCACCGAATAAGGTTTCACGTTTCGAGTTTCACGTTTCAAGTTTCACGTTTGACCGAGTGCTGTGGCCTTCCAGAAGTTCAGGTCGAAATACAGCGCGAGGAACACCATCGGAAACCCGAGGGTGAGCATGAGAGCGCAATAGATCTTGAAGTAGTCGCGACGGCTGACGTAGAGGGCACGCCCGTAGTACCACCAGGCGCTCGGGCGGCGTGTGGGGTTGGTTCTTGGGTAAGCGTGCCAGCGTTGACGTGCGAGTTGCATGATGTGTTCTCCTCGGGAAGCCTGGCGAACCACGGGGTTTACCCCCGTGGTGCTCTGCCGTGCTTCTGAGGAGTCAACCGCAAACACGGGCGTGAGATCACAGGAATCGACAGACAACGTAGCCGAACCGCGGTTCCTCACGCAGGCAGCGGTTTCAATTCCTGGTCGTACTTCTTCTGGAGTTGTTGCAGCGCCACCGTGTCCAGCGTGGGGGCCGCGAAGAGTCGTTCCAACTCGCGGAAGTATTCGTGCTGGTTGCTGGATGGCGTGAACAGAATCAGCACCTTCGCGCCGGCTGGTCCGAGGTTCGAGAAACCGTGATGAACGCCACGCGGCACGAACGCCACAGACCCCGCCGGTCGCAGGAACTTGGTACCGTTCACGTTGAACTCGATCTCGCCCTCCACGACGCAGAGCGTCTCATCCATGTCCATGTGAACGTGGTAGTCGATCGTCGCTGCACCGAGAGATAACTCGTACAGCTCGAACAGGCCGTTGGTTTGCGGTCCGGTCGCACGGGCCGTGATCGCGAAGGGGCCGGCGATGTATTTCTCGCCTTCAATGGGCGACAGCACGAACGCTTTGGGAATCGACATGGTGCAACTCCTTGGGTGTGTTTGGTTCACATGGGGCAGAACGGACACTGTGTTGTGGGCGAGTGAGGAGGCTTCTTCAACTTCACGGATTCCTCGGACGAGAATCAAGCCTCACTGAATGCTGCCGAAGTAGAACTTTCTCAACGTTTCGTCGGGATCGTATGAAGGTCGGACGACGAGCCAACTCAGCCAGTTCCACGGCAACTCCGGGGAGAATCCCGGCTCAACTAACTTCCACGAGCGAGTCGTTACCATCCAGTCTTTCGAGTCCCGAGGTAGGTCCGTGGAGAAGTTGTAGCCGATCCACGGAGAAGCATTGGGTGAATCAATCCTCACGAAACTTGCTCCGGTGCGAAGCTCAACCCAATGGTGCGTCGTCGCGCTGGAGAGCTGGTAGGCGTGCCACAATGCACACAGAATGTTGGCACCGGCCCACAGCGTGAACGCCCGTGAAATCCAAACTTCCCAGCGGAATTTTCTCGTGATCATCGGGGGGTGGCTCGCACAGCGTTTACTTCTTGAACGCCTCGAATGCCTCGGCGACCTTGCCCCTGTTAAGGTGTATTGCCTTGTCATTCACAACCTGCCAGAATTTCAGAAGACAGGTCTCATCCTCTTCTCAGTGTCCTCCAAGATTTTGTCGGGATCGTACCTTAGCGCGACGACCACCCCGCTCAGCAAGTTCCAGGGTTGCCAAAGCGAGAACTGAGCCCGTGGTTTCACTAATTCCCAATCATAACCGCCAGCTGGGGGGGAGGTTGTCGGTCCGAGAGAGCTGGGATTCATGAATGGTGTGTACCCCAAATTTGCTCCGGATCGACGGCACACCCAAACGTAACTCACATAACGATCACTAACCCAATAATGCCAAGATACGCACAGGACGTTGACGACAATCCAAATGACGATTACCCGCCTTGTCCAAGACTTTCGGCGGGGTTGTTGAACAGGATCAATATTCGGCTGTAGTGGTTTGGACGCCAGCCATCTCGTCCACCAGTCGGCCTGTTCTTCGCGCATTCGCAACTCCACTCATCGCGTCACTTCTTGAACGCCTCGAATGCCTCGGCGACCTTGCCAGCCTTCACGTCGCCGGTGTGAGCGTACACGCCATACTTCAGCTTCAACTCGCCGCCCTTCTCGATCTTCAGCAGATCAGTTTTGCCCTTCTGCGTCGGGAAGCCGCTGCCATTGCGGCCGAACGGGTTGGCTGCGTTCAGGCCGTATGCCCGGACGTGCCAGTTCGCCTTCGGGTTGCTCGGGCCGTCGAACACCGCGATGCCAACCGCTTTGCCGTCCACCTTGCCGGAGTAGTCGATCCACGGCGTTGGGAAGCCCCAGATCGGCAGGTTGTCCTTCTTCGGTGGCATCACCACATCGCCGCCCGCCGTCGTGACCGTGGCTCCCTCCTTCTCGCTTGGTCGAAGTGAGTCGTGCGTGCGGATGCCGAACGAGCCTTCCTTCGTGTCGCCGAACGTGATCGGGCACGAGTTCGCTTTCAGCGTGATGTCGAACACGAACAGCCGCCCTTCGGGGGTTTCGCTGAAGGTGATGACCCGCGTTTCGTCGAGCATCTTCACGCCGTCCGGGGTGAACCACTCATTCTGCGTTTCGACGCTCACGCTGCCTTCGCCCTTCTTCGGCTCGCCAACCTTGGTCACGGTCATCTGCCCGTGGCGCGGCTTGCCGTCCTTGTCCTTCACTTCGCTCCAGAAATCGACGCCCTTACCGTTCTTTTCATTGCTCTTCACTTTGATCTCGATTCCCTCGGGAATCACGTCGCCGTGGCAGAACCACACGGATTTCTGGTGAATGTGGTCTGTGGTCACTTCTCCGGGTAAGCCTTTCTCCATCGGCCAGGCACGCGTGACCGGCACGCCATTTGGAGCGAGAACCGGGTACAGGAATGGCTTGGAGAGTTTGGGGTCGATCGCATATTTCGCGACCACGACCGAACCCGACTTGAACTCGATGGCCTCCTTACCGACGACTGCCGTGATCTCGGCGGCTCGTGCAGTCGGGGCGGAAGCGAACAGTGCGAACGCGATGAACGCTAAAATGCGGCAGCGCATGGGAAAGGCTCCGTGAGTGTGCGACGTGTGTAGTGTCGGTTGGCGGTGGCCGAGTGTCAACATTTGGGCCGTCGTTTAGCGGTGGCCCCAGCGGGGCCGCCACGCCAGCCCCAGTGGGGCTGCCGCTAAACGGGCCGTCCCGCGCTGCGAATCAAACTCCAACTGCTTAAACTAAGTACATGAGCAAAGACAAGAAAAAGATCCGTGTCGAGATGCGGAAGAATCGCACGAAGCCGCCGCGGGAGAACGATCTCACCCGCGACTATCAGGCCGACGCGACCAGCACCGACGAGAGCCTTGCGTCCGAGCGAGTGCGGGCGAAGGGCGATCTTTCCCGCTATCGGCACGTCGCCCAGGATGGCCCCGATGGCGGGACGGGGCAACTCAGCGGTGACGCAACCGATGGGATTCGTGGCCGCGTGATTCGCGCTCACGGGCTGGCATCGGTGGTGGAAGCCGACGATGGCCGCATCTTCCGCTGTGCAATTCGCCGCCTGCTCAAGACCATGGCCACGGATGAACGCAGCGTCGTGACGACCGGCGACGTGGTTTGGTTCAGGCCGGTGATTGCCAGCGTCGGGAGTCAGGAGTCGATCGGGGGTCAGGAGTCAGGTCTGGAAAGCACATCAGGTTTGGATTCTGCCTCCGAGGCCCGACCCCCGACTCCCGACTCCCGACTCCCGACCCCCGACCCCCGACCGACAATCCCCGAGGGAATGATCGAGCGCGTCGAGCCTCGGCATGGTGTGCTAACGCGGGCGAGTCGGCGACGTGAACAGGTTCTCGTTGCGAACGTCGATCAGGTCGCGATCGTGATTTCGCTCGTGCAGCCGACGCTCAAGCCGCACCTCATCGACCGCTATCTCGCGGCAGCGGAAAAGGGTGGCCTGAAGCCCGTCGTGCTGCTGAACAAGATCGACCTCGCCGACGCCGCACAGCTCCAGCCGCTGGTGGGATCCTACGCCCAGCTCGGTATCCCGGTGATGCTCACGAGTGCGCAGACGGGAGTGGGGATCGAGCGATTGCGTGAACAACTCCGCGGGCGATCCACGGTGTTCTCGGGTCAGTCCGGCGTGGGCAAGTCATCGCTGCTGAACGCGGTGCAACCGGGGCTGGCGTTGTCGGTCAAAACCGTGAGTGAGGTGAACAACAAGGGTCGCCACACAACCACCTATGCGCAGTTGTTGAAGCTGGATTCGGGCGGCTGGGTCGTGGATACACCCGGCGTGCGGCAACTCCAACTCTGGGATGTGCGCCCGGAAGAAGTTGAGGGATACTTCAGAGATTTTCGCTCGTTTGTGGCGCTTTGCGAGTTCCCCGATTGCACGCATACCCACGAGGCAGGATGTGCCGTGAAAACGGCCGTCGCACGATCGCAAATCAGCCCCCGGCGATATCACAGTTATCTCGGCATGTTTAGCGGAATGGTCAGCGACGAGTGACCGCTCACCAATCACGAATGACCCACCAATGACCCGTGGGCGAAGGGAAAGACATCAAGGCTTCTGGCTTGGTTTCCTTCGTCATTGGTGGGTCATTCGTCATTCCACCGTGGTCCGATTCTGCCAGTCGCGCCAGGTACGATGCGCTCAGATCCCGCGCCAACCCATAGAGAGCGGCACGTCTCGCCAACGGTTGCGATCGGTACAACTGGGCGCTCCGCGCAACCCGTCAGATCACGTCGCAGAGCAGCCACATTTTGGGTTCCCGATGGCCGCGCCGATTTCCCAAGCGACCTTGGCGCGGGCATAACTTAGGCAAGCATCCGGGTGCCACTACCGCTGTCAGCGGCAAATGGACGGTCGCTACGGTAGACGGGCGGGATGCTGGAGTTCGGAACTAAGTGGGGGTCACCCAAATGAGCGTACGGCGGATCAAACAGTGTCTCATGACGGCGACCGTGGCCGCCCTACTCGGGTTGGTCGCCACGGATGCCCAGGCGTTTGGCGGTCTCTTCAAAAAGAAGAACGACTGCGGCGACCCTTGTGCAAGCCCGTGCGGCCCCGTGGCGGGAACTGCCTGCGGCAACTGGGTCACCCAGAAGCAAAAGGTGACCGAGTACGTGAAGACGATGGTTGACCAGACGGTCACCGTCATGCAGCCACAACAAAAAATGGAAACGTACACCGCCTACAAGACGGAGTGCGTTCCTGAGACGGTCACCAAGCAGGTGACGGTCAACAAGCTGGTTACCGAAACGGTGAATGTCACCAAATGCGTTACCGAACGCGTTCCGGTGCAGAAGGAAGTCACCGTGATGGAGCGAGTGCCGGTGCAGAAGGAAGTCACGGTGATGGAGAAGCGTCCGGTTCAGAAGGAAGTCACCGTGATGGAGCGAGTACCGGTTCAGAAAGAAGTCACTGTGATGGAACGGGTTGCCGTTCAGAAGCAGATCACGGTGAACGAAGTCAAGCACTCGACCGTGATGGTCACCGAGATGCGGTCGCAGACCACCTCTCACCGGGTGTCTGTCCCGACGACTGTGACCATGGGACCAAGCTTCGGCGATCGTATTCGCTCGATCACCGATCCTTGCTACTGCCCATGCCCACGCACCAAGACCGTCTGCAAGAAGGAAAAGGTCTGTGAGACCACCTGCTGCCCGGTCACGGTTTGCAAGAAGATCACCGAGTGCGTGCCTGTGACCAAGACCGTCTGCACCTACGAGTGCGTGCCGGTGAAGAAGACCGTGTGCTCCTACGAATGCGTTGCTGTGAAGAAGATGGCAACGGTTTGCGAGTGCGTCCCGGTCAAGAAGGTGGTCACGGTTTGCGAATGCGTGCCAGTCAAGAAGGTTGTCACGGTTTGCGAATGCGTCACCAAGCAGGTCACTGTGCCTTGCACCCGCACCAAGTGCGTGCCGACCTGCGAAACGGTCACCTGCACCGTGATGACCAAGAAGTGCGTTGCTTACCAGGCCACCCGCTGCGTGACGGTGTGCGTCCCGGTTCAGCAGACCATCAAGGTTTGCAAGTGCGTCCCGACGGTTGTTGAGAAGGACGTCCAGGTGTGGGTGCCAGCTCCGGTTGCTCCTGCTGCTCCTGCGGCTGGCTGTGGCAACCCATGCGACAACGCTTGCGGCAACGCTTGCAGCAACCCATGCGATCCTTGCAGCAAGACGAACCTTCTCGACAAGCTGAAGGCTCGGATGGCTGCCAAGAAGAGCTGCTGCTCGACCTCGTGTGCCCCAGCCTGCGATCCTTGTGCAAGCAGCAAAGGCCCTGGCCTGTTCGCCAAGATCAAGGCCAAGTGCGCTAGCAAGAAGAGCTGTGGCTGTGCCGCTCCTGCCGCTTGCGGTGCCGCCGCTGGCTGCTGCAGCTGAATGCTGAACAACTGACCGGGCACGCCCGGTTGACTAAAAGCCCGACCCGGGGTCAAACCCGGGTCGGGCTTTTTCGTTTGGTTCACAACGCCGCGATCAGGGCTTCTTCGGCGGCATTCGGGTCTTGATGTCCTGCAGCAACTCGGGCTTCACGCGGCCGTGCAACTTCCAGGAGCCGGTGGAATCGCAAGCGTAGATTGGGTCCGTGAAGTGGGCATCGAGGAATCGCGGGCCGATCCACACGAAGTGCGATGAGTTGTTCATATCCACGATCACCGACACGTCCTTGACCACGAGATCCTTCTGCACCTTCAAGTTCGATCCCGTCACAAGACCGAGGCGGAACTCCTTGAGCTTGGCCCTTCCCACGGTTGCGTTGAAGCCGGCCCCGATCCCTTTCAGATCCTTCCCCTGTTCGATTGTGAGGCCAAGACCGCGAGCGGTCCCGATCGTCATCAGAATCCCCTCCGGCCAGTTCATCGTCGATGCGACCCCGACATTCACTTTCTCGATTCGTCCCTCGGGCAGTTTGTACTGGGGTTGTCCGTCGACGCTGGCGAAGGCGAACGTGGGCACGCCGTTGGCGAGCGTGCTTGGCCCGGCGACAACCAGTAAGTCTTTTTCCGCTGTGACGCTCGGTTCAGGCGGAGGTGTCTCGTCACCGGTGCCCAGCTTCTTCACGGCCGCATTGGGAGCGGTGAACTCCATGAACTTGTCCGCGAAGTACATTCGCGTCTCGAAGGCCCGGTCGTTCCCCTTCGTGAAGTCGTTCATGGGCAGCAGCATATCGCTGAGCAAGACCGTGTCGCCGTCGGCCGGCGGCTCAATGATTTCCAGCTTGATGTTCGTGATTCTGAACTCGGTATCGCGGCCCTTGCTGATCTTGGGGGCCAGTTGCGATCCCGTGATGATGAGTTCCGGCAACACCGCGATGCGATTCGCGGGAACCTCGAATCCCCAGCTTTTCCACTTCTTCATGGCAACGTAGGACTTGCCCGGCAGGCTATCGAACGCGACCACCACGTCGATCTTCTTGTCCTTGATCTTGGGGTCCGGGATCTGGGCGTTGATGTGGAAGAAGATTGGGTTTTCTTCGGAGGTTTGCACCCGGATGCGTGTGCTACTGGCGGGCGGGGCGACGGGTTTCAAGAGCTGGGCTGGCTCCTGTGCATCGGCAGCCGCGATCACGACCGCGAAGATCGCGGCAGGAAGCACGAGCCTGAAGAGGGCACGCATTGGTGAAATCCGTGAGTTGGGGGGGCTTTAACGACAATACCGCGCCGTCGCCGAGATGGTAAGATGGTTCTTACCCGATGGAGTTATCCCATGCGTCTTCGTGTTGCACTCGCCCCCCTCGTGCTGCTGCTTGCCGCAACGCCCGCGTTCGCACAACTCGATTCCGAACCACGGACGCCGTGTCTGTGGCGAGTCGTGGTGAAAGCTGAGCCGCACCCCCTGCTCTCCGCGTCGTTCCGCGAGCAGGTGAAACGCGACATCATCGCCGCACTGCAACCCGCCATCGGTTCGCTCGGCACGGTCGAGGTGATCGATCTCGCCACGTTGCCTCGCGACAAGTGGGACACGCTCTGGCAACAGTTCGACGACAAGGGATTTCACGCTCTCGAAGCGTCTCGCGATCTCACCGGAGCGAAGACACACTTCCTCACGCTCGAATACCGCGACGGACAGTATCACCTCGAAGCCCGGCAGCACGATGGCTTCGCGGGTCTGGCATCACCGCTCGTTCGCAAGCAGACTGTTCGCGCTTCCGAGATGGTGGGCCGCACTGCGGGGTTGATGCTCGATCGCGATTTCGGGCTCACCGGCACGTTCGACGCGATCCCCGGGAAGGTCGATTCGGTTCGCGTGGCGGTGCGGGGTGGGCAACTCACGGCGTTCGATGATCGGATCGTGAAAGTCGGCGACGTGTTCTCCGTCTCGCAGGTGTTCAAGACGGAGCGGCCCGCGCCGCCGCCCATTCGCACCGCGACCGGGAAGATCATCGCCGCGCCGCCGGGGTCCGTGCCGCCGCCGGGGTTGAGCGCGAACGCTCGGGCGTTCACGCTCCTTCGTGTAACCGAAGTCGGCAAGGATGGCACCCTGAAATGCGGCGTGCTGACGCTGTACCAGAACCCGTTTCCCCAGGCGAAGGGGCTGGCCGGGTATCGCTGCATGAAGCTCGGCACCGTGGAAGGACCGCTCACCGTGCGGCTCGTGACCTCGAACCCCGCCGACCAGAAATCGACCGGGCAGGCGAGCGTGAAGGCAACCGAGGCCGGATTCGGCGTCCCCACGGAAGGCCGCGATCTGTTCATCTACAAGGACGGGCTGTTCCGCTCCGCTCGGCCGATGAAGCACGTGGCCTGCGTCACGGTCTCGCACGGTGGTCGATCGGTCCCCTTCCCGATTCCGGTGCTCGGGTCTGACCCCGTGAATCTACCATTCGAGATCAACCCGGAACTGGAGCGGAAGGCCGAGAATCTGCGGAACCTCGTCGCGGCCGCGGCCCGGGTCACGGATGCCCGCAACGCCCAGACGATCTGCTTCCAGGCAACCGCCACGCTGATCGAGAAGAAGAAGAACGCCGACGCGCTGGCCCGTGCGAAGGGTGGTTTCCAGGCGGCCGACGCGGCCGACAAGAGCCTCACCGACGACCTCGCCCGGCTCAAGGAATCGCCCGACAACTCAGTCGAAGCGAACGCGCTGGTGCGATCAATCGAACGGCAACTCACGGCATTGCGATCGTTCAACGTCCAGCTCGATACCCACGTGAAGACGCTGGAAAAGGTCGTGGCCCGGGAGAACGACCCGACGATCGCCGCCAAGGAAGTGCAGGCCGAGGCGCTCATCACGCGACTGACGCTGCTCCTGGGTCGCGGTGAGGTGGAAGAAGCGATCAACGCCTACGATCAACTCGTGACGCTGCTCCCCGACAACGCCGATGTGAAGGCGAAGCGGGACAGGCTGAAGGCCGAGTGGGCACCCAAGAGCGACGCCCACGCGAAGGCCCGTGAGTATCTGCTGAGGAAGTGGCCAGGGGTGGCGACCATCGCGGACTACAAGGATAGCTTGACCGAACTGGGGCGAGCGGTCGAGGAGTGCAAGAAGAACGGCGACCGGTACACGCTGCGGAAACTGCTGACGATCTTCACCACGGCGGGCGTGAAGCTGAACGACCTGGTGACGCCGCTTGACCCCAACGCCGACGGCGACCGCAAACTCGCCGACGACGCGAAGACCGTGATCGCCTCGCTGGCGACGCTGGAGGTTTCGATCACCGAGTTCGTGGACGCGAAGTAATGCAGCGCCCAATGGGGGAGACACCTTCTGAGATGACAAAGCCTTCCCACAAACTCGTCGCCCTTCTCGCCATCGGTCTGGTGGGAGGGTTTTGCTTTGTCATGGTTTATGTATTTAGATGGGATTGGGTTGTGCAGTCTGACATCCCATCGCCATGCAAAGATGCCCAACTTAATCCCGGTTGCATCTCAATAACCAAAGAACAAGCTATCTCGATTGCAAATAGACATTTTGGCCGACAACTTGATGCCGGATGTTTTATTGAGGAAAGGGGAGGATGCTACTTTGTAGCACCGCCACTCAAACACATTAATGACAGCGAGAGAGCGGGTATATACGTAGATAAATGCACAGGAAAAATCCACCATTGAAAGGCGATTCGGTCAGCCCTCAAACGGGACAACAACCACTCTCATCCAAGGAGCGCACCAATGATTCGGCAGGTGACGTGCGGGTTTATCGCACTGGCGGGGATCACGCTTCTCATTGAGTCGGCGGTCGGGCAAGCGCCACAGCCCGATCCCAAGGAACTCGCCAAGGTCAACGAGATCAAGGAACTCGCCAAGGCCTACGAAATGCAGGCCGCGGCACTGACTAACCCTAAGGAAGCCAACGCCGAATGGAGCAAGGCTCTCAAGGAGCGGACGACGCTGTTCGTGTTTGCACAGGCCAAACTCAAGAACTTGCCCGCGAATGCCGCTCCGGCGGACGTGAAGGCGGCCAAGAGCAACCTCTACGATGCGTACTTTGAAATCCAGCGAGTCATCGCAACGGCCAATGTCCAGCTCATCCAGAACCCCATGCAGGCGGCGGCGAAAGCGGAGACCATCGGCAAGAAGATCTGCGACCTGGAAAACTACCAGAAGTTCAACGAGGTCAAGATGGTTCCCGGTGCTGATGGGAAACCCATGCCGATCAAGCTCGGTACCGAATTGATTAACGTCGAGGTGTGGACGCGATATTGCGACTTCCTCGACCAGTTCCCAGCGGTCAAGAAAGGCTACAAGGACGCGGGCGGGGAGTTCTTCCTCGAACGACCGAAGCCCGAGTGACCGAACGAAACGATGTGGGGCGTCTCTTGGTTTTCACCCCGAATGGGGTGGGACACCATAGCCCGGGGCAAGACAGCGAAGCTGTCGCAGCCCCGGGTCGCAACCGCAGATGATTTGCACTCTGAAAGAGTGCGACAACAACCACTCGCCCCATTGTCGCACCCTTTCAGGGTGCATGTGCCTACCACGCATTACCCGGGGCTGCGCCTTCGGCTTGCCCCGGGCTATGTTGTCCCACCCCATTCGGGGTGAAAACCAGGAGTCCCCTTCACCGGTGAGGGGTAACCACCGTTCCTTCGCGATTTCAGGTGAGTCGGACCGGGTACACCCAATTGTTTTGCAGCCGCGGATGCGGCGACCGAGTGTAGCCAGGGGTGCAGTGCCGGCATTGCGGCACAACCCCTGGAAGCGTGATCCTACCAAACGCCCCAGCCCTGGAAGGGCGACAGAATATCTCGCATGGCCTCAGGACCAGGGGTTTGCTCGCAAAGCGAGCCGCACCCCTGGCTGCACACGGTCGCCCCATCCGCGGCTGCAAAACAAACCGCGATCGTGCGGACCCGACTTCAACCACAGATTTCAGCCTTTCCAGCGGACAGCCTTTCCGGAGGGTAGACACTGTGGCCTATGGGGAATGTTGTCCGTGTTCGTCTCGGGAATTGGTGGAGCAATTCGGGTGCGTTGGGACTTACGCCCTGGGGCCGTTGCGTGGCTCTCTGTGGGTCGGTGAGGTGGAAATATGTTCATGTGGCGCATGATTCTGACGCGTACACGGGGCTGAATGGCCGATCGGGACCACATCGCGAGTGCATATCGGATTGCTGGCATGTCACTTAATCGGTTTCTGCGGGACATGAAATTGCTCTGATGAGCTTTCTTCCGGACGAATCGATCGGTTCCAGGTCTGGAACGATTGGTTCCGGACGTGGGGTGGGTATCTCGCCCGGAATCAAATTCCAGCGGGGCATGAGGGCATCTTCGCCCCGTCGCCCTTGTAAATCTTGCACTCCGGATGGTTTGTTCCGGGCAACTGTAACTTCTACACCACTCGTTCGGCCTGTCGGCGCGATCGGTAATCCCGGCGAGATTCCGAACACCTGTCCCACTCGCACGTTAAGCGAGCAGAATTTCGCGCCGAAGTGGGCAGTTCCATTCCTGGCACACTCCTTGCGGTTAGACTCCTGACGCCCCCTTGTTTTGCACCACGGCCGGTCACTCGGCTAGGCGTCGTCTCCAACGGAGGTCAAGGGAATGACACTTCGTAGGTATTATCCTGCGTTGGTTCTCGCGGTCCTGGTATCGCCGGGCGTTGCCACAGCCGCGAACTATGAAACGGCAAACTTTGTCGTCGAAGCACCATCACCGGAACTTGCACGCAAGTTCGGCGAAATGGCTGAGTTCTACCGGAAGGAAAAGGCTCTCGAATGGCTCGGCCAGGAGATGCCCCAGTGGCCACGTAAGTGCCCCCTTCAGGTTCAAGTGTCGATGGGCTCGGCCGGCGGTGCCACCACGTTCACTTTCGGGTCGGACCAGAGTGGTCGGCCCATCGTGTCGTCGCAACGGATGGAAATCCGCGGCGACGCCAAGCAACTGCTCAATAGCGTGCTGCCTCACGAGGTCACGCACACCGTCCTGGCTCAGCACTTCGGCCGACCAGTGCCACGCTGGGCCGACGAAGGCGGGAGCGTCCTCAGCGAGAACGACGAGGAACGCTTCAGCCATGATGTACGGTGCCGCGAGATCCTGAACGCCGGGCGTGCTTTCGTGCTCCGAACGCTGTTCCGGATGACGGAATACCCACGCGACATGACCGTGCTGTATGCCCAGGGGTATTCGGTTACGGCCTACCTGGTGGAGAAAGGCGGCAACGGTCGCGAGGGTCGCGGCAAGCTGTTGCAGTTCCTCGGCAACGGCATGAGTGGCAACTCTGCCGAGAGCTGGAACGAAGCCGCCCGCCGCGTGTACGGGTTCGAGTCGGTGGATGCGTTGGAACGGGCCTGGCTCGACGCGCTTCGTACGCCGCCAGCTCGTACCGTGGCTCGTGGCACGACTCCGGGAGCCGGTGCAGCAGCAGTGAAGCCGTCGCCGGGGTTCGCGAGTGCCGCGACAACCGGTGGTGCCCGAACGGAACTTCGCACGTCGGCTGCTCCCGCGATGCCGCTGCTGGAACCACCAGTGCGAGCGGTTCGCGGCTCGGCTCCGGATGCGGAACCGACTCGCCCCGCCGTTCGCCCGCAAGCCCCGGACTACCCGCCGCCGGTGCTCGGGCCACCCGAGTTGCCGCGAACCGGCCGCCAGTGAGAACGATTCGAGTAATCAACGCCTGGGGAAACCCGGGCGTTGTTCATTTCCCAGATCGAGGCAAAACTGCTACATCAAGGTGATACCTCACGTCGCGGAGTTCTCCCATGCCGACGCCAAATGTGCAAGAGTTCGATCTCGTCGTGATCGGTGCCGGACCAGCCGGGTGTGCGGCCGCCAACACCGCCGCACTTCTGTGCAAGAAAGTCGCGGTCGTGGAGCGGAACGCGACTGTAGGCGGCGCGGCCATCAACACGGGCACCATCCCCAGTAAAACCCTCCGCGAAACGGCTCTCGCCTTCTCGGGGCTGAAAGCACGCGCACTCTATGGCGTCGATCTGTCGTTGCGACGTGAAGCCACGGTCGATGACTTCCTTCGACACGAACGACAGGTTCGCACGGTCGAGGCGGCACAGTCGCGGCACTTGCTCGATCGCTTCGGCGTGGCGGTCATTCAGGGGAGCGGCAGCTTCGTCGATGCACACACGGTGAAGGTGGATCATCCGTCGTCCCCGGGGGGAAGCTCGCTGCTGCGAGCCGAGAAGGTCATCATCGCCATCGGTTCCGCCCCCGCACGCCCGGCACTGTTTCCATTCGAGCACAGCCGCGTTCACGATTCGGACGAGCTACTGTATCTCACAGCGATGCCGCGATCCCTGGCCGTGATCGGTGCCGGCGTGATCGGCAGCGAATATGCCTGCATGTTCGCCACGCTCGGTACTCGCGTTCACCTCATCGACGGCCGCGACACATTGCTGCCGTTCCTCGACCACGATCTCTCGAAAGCACTCGCCGACGCGATGACCCGACAGGGCGTGGTGTTCCACTGGAAAGAGAACGTGGTGAAATGCACCGCACCGCGGATCGGAGCCATTAACCTGACGTTAACTTCAGGTGAGGAACTGGCGGTCGATCACCTGCTGGTATGCGCGGGGCGAACCAGCCCAACGGCCGAGTTGAACCCAAGTGCCGCCGGGGTCGGGTTGTCGAGCCGCGGACTGATTCCCGTGGACGAACACTACCGCACGACCATCCCGCACATTTACGCGGTTGGTGACGTGATCGGCTTCCCCGCACTGGCTTCGACGAGCGCCGAGCAAGGCCGGGTTGCGGCGTGCCATGCGCTGGGTTCGGACTTCAAGAAGCACCTGGCACCGGTACTCCCCGCGGGTATCTACACCATTCCCGAAGTGAGCACGGCTGGGCTAACCGAATCGCAAGTCAAGGAAAAGGGAATCGACTATGTGGTCGGCCGTGGAGATTACGCCCACAACCCACGGGGCCAGATCATCGGCGACAAGACCGGGTTCCTGAAGCTGATCTTCCAGAATTCGGACATGAAGTTGCTGGGCGTTCACGTCATCGGTGAACTGGCAACGGAGATCGTTCATATCGGGCTGATTGCGCTGATGACGGGAGCGGGTGCGGATCTGTTCATGAACACGTGCTTCAACTACCCGACGCTGGGCGACCTGTACAAACTGGCCACGACAGACGCATTGCTGAAGCGGAACAAACTTGGCCGCGACCCCGCCATCCTGGAAGAGGGCGGCTGGTGAAAGTCCAAGGCGAGCCACGGGGTTTACCCCCGTGGTCTTCAAAGCACCACGGGGATGAACCCGTGGCTCGCCAGGGATTACTTCTTCGGTGGGGGCACCTTCTTGTCGAGTTCCGCGAGGAGTGCCTCGGCGTCCTTGCGATACACGAACCCGTCCTTGCTCTCGGTTGCGGCCTTCACGATCTTCTGTGCGTCTTCTGTAGCTCCACGATCCGCCAGGATCTTCGCCAGGAAATAGGCCGCGTCCGGGGTCAGCGAGCCAACGCCAATCGCAGTTCGCGCCATCTTCTCGGCATCGGCAACACGCCCGGCCTTGAACAGGCAATAGGCCAGCACGGCACGAGGTTCAGGAGCACGCGGGTTCTGCTTCGCGTAACCCTCGGCCAGTTCGGTTGCCCGGCGTTTGTTGATCAAGTCGTCGGATTCAGTCAGCGATAACGCGAGGTTCACTACGCCGAAACCGAACGACGGATGATCCTTCACCAGTTCCTCGAAGATGGTCGTTGCAGCCGCGTAATCCTTCGCATATCGAGCGACGAGGCCCGTGAGCGCCTTGGTATCCCGGGCGGTCGGCTCGATCTTCTGCGCTGCTGTGAGGTGGGCCTTCGCCGTGTCGATCCGTCCGCGATCGAGCAGATAACCGGCCAGTGCGCGATGGACCTTCGCCGAGTTAGGGTGCGTCGCGACCGCCTTCGCGTACCATTCATCGGCCTTTGGGAAGTCCTGCTTCGCAGTCCAGAGTTGAGCCATCGAAAGCTGTGGTGGGTCGAGCGTCGGGTCTTCCTTCACAGCGGCTTGCAACTCGGAAAACGCGTCTTCCGGGCGGCCAACCAGGAAGTTGGTGCGAGCCAGCCGCTGCCGAAGCCCCGCGTTCTTGGGATCCGCTTCGAGCAGGGCAGCCACGTGCGTTTTCACCGAGGCGTGATCGCCGCGCATCTCGTAGGCAGCCGCGAGGCCGAGCCGTGATTCGCGCTGATATCGCTTCTTCGTCTCGGCATCCCAGCGCGGGGATTCAGTCAGAGCGAGTGCTGCAGAACAACCCAGGATCGCATCGGTCACGCGACCCTCGGCGAGAGCGAAGCTCGCATTCGTGAGGAAGACATCCGGGTGCGTCGCATCCTCGGCGGCGGCCTGTTCGATGAGCAGGCGTGCTTGCTGGCCGTTGCCCGTTTCCACGCACCATCGAGCGGCGACAACCTTCGGGGGGGGGAACGCGGGGTTGGCCTTCGCTGCGGTTTGCAGCAACTTCAAGGCATCGTCGAGCTTTCCGGCGAGGAACGCTTCTTTCGCCTTCTGCTCATCCGCGGCACCGGGCGAGTCTTTGGCGGGATCCTTGGGCGGATCTTTTGGTGGTTGTGCCGACGCCGTGGCACAAAGGGTGAACAGGACGAAGGCAAACAGCCGCAGCCCCGATGGGGCTGCGGCAAAACGTCGGAGGGTCGATTCACGCATCACGGCGACTCTTTCTGGAGCAGGAACTTGGCAACGACAAGCTCGGCCTGTTCACGATCTGTTCGGTTTGGGACGTTCTCGGCGCGGGCCAGCGTGGCTTTCGCGTCAATCGGCTGGTGATTGTTCTGGTAAGCCACGGCCAATGCGGCCAGACCACTGGCCGAGGTCCGTGACGATCCCGCTGCCCGTTCCAGGAATCGAACTGCTTCGGCTGTGCGATTGTTCGCGAGCAACACCGTGCCGAGGACTTCAAGCTGTGCCGGCGTCGCGCTTGCTTCGATGGCGAGAAGCGGGGTGATGGTGCGAAGCGCCGCGGATGCGTTTCGTTCGCCTTTGAGTTGGAGAGTGGCGACGGCCGCGATCATGTCAGGATCGGATCGCTGATCGATTGTCAACTGTGCGATCGCTCGCAACGCGGCGCTGACCCGGGCTGGATTCCACACGGGCGGTCGCGACCGATCCTCGGGGTGAGGCGTGGCGGAGAGATCTGCCAGACGGTACAACGCTTCGGCTTTCGCCAGTGCCGCTGCCGTATCGCCGGGGTTGGCCGCAAGGATGAGTTCGGCCTTCGCCGCGACCCATGCCGCACGCTCGTTCTCGGGCGGCGCGTCGAGCACGCCCATCAGGAACGCGATGGCCGGAAGTGTCGTCTTCGGTTTTCGACTTGCCTGTGCGTCGGTCACTTTCTTGTATTCTTCGTCTCGCAGGATCCACAGACCACAGCCGACCAGAATGCGTGCGTGTAAGCGGGTGAGCGTCGGATTCAGCAGAATTGCAGATTCCCCGAGCGGCGTGAGTGCCTCGCGGGCTTCGAGGAACTTACCGGTACGAACAAGAATGCGCGCCTGTGTCACGCAGGCCCAGGGGTGATCGGCCTGGATGGCGCGGGCATTGCGGCATGCCAGGAACGCGGCATCGGGTCGATTGACGACGAGCGCTACCTCGGCCGCGAGGCACCACTTCATGGGATTGGTTTTCGCGATCTCGGCCGCTTTCCACATCCGGTCGGCCAGATTTCGGATGCTCGCGTCGGTCCCGAATCGGCCCACGAGTGCCACAAGTTGCTCAAGGAATTCCGGGCGGTCGCCACAGGCCGCGAGTCCGTCGAGGTATGCCTGGATCGCGCCAGCGGGGTCGTTGGATTGCATGGCATGAATTGCGAGGCCACGGTAGGATTCCGGTCGCTTCGGGTCTTCATGACGCACGGCTTGCCAGATGCGGTGAGTGCGGTCGTCGAGCGACTTCTGCAACATCTGGAAGCGTTCGGGTGGCAAGCGAGTCGGATCGTTATCGCGAATCATGGTCAGGGCGACACGCAATCGCGGCCCCAGTTCTCCCAGCCGAATCATCGTGGCGATTTCCCCCTCGGCGATAGCCTCGGTCGATGCATCCTCGGCGAGCTTATCGACGACGGCCCAGTACCCGCCAAGTTCGGCGATGGCGGTCGGGTCCGCGAACGGTTCCAGATAGCACGCGATGAGCTGGATTTTTGCTTCGGGCGGAGCGTTGGCGGCAGCGGCCGTTCGCGTCAGCGGAACGAGTTTACGTAGCACGACCGAACGCAGGGCAGTGGAGTCGTGCCCGATGGCGTCGAACAGCCGCAGCGCGTAGAGTACCCCGTTCAGGCGAACATTCGCTTCGGGGTCTTCCGGGTCGGGAAGTTGATTGAGGATCTGTTCCGCTCGTGCGGTATCGTGGAGCACTTGCAGGGCGTGATGCGAGAGATAGCAGCGAGCCAGCCAGTGTTTCGGGTATTTCGCAAGCACTTTCTCGGCTTCGCGTGCCGCCTCGGGCAAGTGCTCCTGTCGCCGGTGGTACGTCATCAGAATGAGTGCCATGTCTGGCGTATCGGGGTCGGCCTCGCCACGGTCGATCATCGAGCGATAGCGCTCCGCCGTGGGATCGTTTGGGTTCACGGCACAGACGGCGTCGAGCGCGGCACGCATACCATCAAGGTCGGTTTTCTGGGCTGCGTCGCTGTAGGCCTGCCATGCTGCGACTGTTGCGTGGGCGGCATCGCGCTTCTTCAAGTAGATCTGGGCATACAGAACCACGGCGACCAGACCCACAATCGTCACAGCAATGAAGCCGAGGCGGACAGGGCGCGGCTGGTGGGTGAACCAGGATCCAATCAGACGAAACGGCACGCCGACCCGGCGAAGCCAGACGAGACGGTGACGTTCGTTTGCTTCGGGGGCGGCAGCTTCGAGGGGCTTGGGAGAAGGTGTCGTCGGTATCATCGCGGGGTTTCGCACTCAGCGTTTGTTCTTGTCGATGGGAACTGTCGCGATGTCGGTAAATCCCGCTTGTTTGGTTGCATCGAAGACTTGCATGACCGATGCCTGAAGGAGTTTGTCACCGATCTCAAGCGTCATCTTTGGCGGGGGAATCTGGATGCCCTTCTTCGCGGCAGCTTCGCGGCGTTTCTCCTCGGCAGCGTGAAGCACTTTCAGTTCCTTCAGCAACACTTTCGCGTCGCTACCGAGTTCACTGTCGCCTGCCGCGAGATGCTCGCGAACCGTGATCTTCGCAATCGTTCCTTGTTCTGTGGCCTGCACCTGCACGATGTATTGCGCGGGCTTCTCCAACTCATTGAAAAAAATCGCCGCATCGGGATTCCCTTCCGCCGGGGGTAACACGACGGAGAACTGAACCTCGGTGGGTGAGGGGCGGAAGGTGATGATGAAGAACGCGAGGAGCTGGAACGACATATCCAGCATTGGGGTGATCGGGAGATCAGCTTCAACAAGGTCGGTTGCCGTACGGTGTGCCATGATGGGCGGCTCCGGAATGGCGATGTGTTCAGGCAACGATTCTGATTTGATCGTCGTTGCCCGCCAACTCCGGTATATCGTAACACCAACAATCCACCAAATACAATCAATTCCCAGAATGTGATTCGTGAGCTTTTTCGTAGGCAGCGACTTTTTCGATGCGCCGCGCGTGGCGTCCGCCCTCGAAATCGGTGGCGAGCCAGGCCTGCACCATCTTCTCGATTTGCTCTTCGCCGATCAGGTCTGCCGATAGACACATCACGTTTGCGTCGTTGTGGCGACGGCTCAGTTCCGCGTCCACGATATCGCGGCAGTTGGCGGCGCGAATGCCTGTGACTTTGTTCGCGGCGATGCACATGCCGTGGCCGGTGCCGCAGATCAGAATGCCGCGGTCGACTTGCCCGGCGCTCACGGCTTCGGCCACGGTAATGGCGTAGTCCGGGTAATCGACGCTCGATTGCGCGCTTGCTCCGAGATCCGCGACCTCATGGCCGAGATCCTTGAGCAACCCGAGCAATCGGTGCTTGATCGCAACCCCGCGGTGGTCGTTGCCCACGGCGATCTTCATTGGCCTGTCCATTCCGGGAGAAAGCGTTCCAGGTGCGTAACAATTGTGCGGGCACATGCCCGGTAAACGCCGAGTCCGGCCCCGATGGGGTCGTCCAGATCGGTGTCGCCACACAACAATCTCGGCGCTGGGCCAACGCCAGGATATCGAGTCATGAGAGCTTGCGCGTGCGCTCGGGTCATTGTGATGACATCGTCGGCAGCGCCGAGAAGCTGCGGGTTTATCGCCCTGCTCTCGTGACCTTCGAGGGTCGCACCGAACTCCATCGCCACGGTGACCGAGTCTTCGGATGCCGGATCACCGCCCTGAGTCGCGACACCCGCCGAGAGCATCCACAAACCCCGGCGGGGAAGATCATCTTCCCCGCAACCGAGGCGATCCGCGAGCATCTTCTTCGCGAGGCTCTCGGCCAGAGGGCTTCGGCACGTGTTTCCGGTGCAAACGAACAGCACAATTCGGGCCGCGAACTTCTCCAATTCGTCGGTCGGGAATAAGCCCGATTCTGTTACTTCGTATCCGGCGCCGCGAAGGGTGACCACGGTTGGCTTCCCTTCCACCGGCAATTCGCCCACGGCCACGGCCAGCGCATCTGGATCGTCCGCGAGATCCAGCGCGGCCTCCGCAGTCGGGAGGAAGGTATCCACCACCAGCATGGGCACGCTCAACGCTGGGACGATCGCTTCGCACACGGGATGCTCGGGGCATCGGAACCGAACGGGACCACTGGTTGTCAGCGCTGTTCGCACGGCCTTGGGCCATTCCGACGGCCAGTCTGGTTCACCCTCGACAGCCATCACGATCGGCCCGGGCCACGCCCGGAACATCAGCCGGCGGCCAATTGCCGACACGGGCAACCCGAGTCCCGCGGGGTCATCGGCACCCCACGCAAGCACGGCCGGCGCAGCTCCACCAGCCGCCAGGGCAGCGAGTCGTCGGGGTGCATCGGGACTGGCAGGGTTGACGAGGGCGACGTAACCACAATCACCGGGTAGCACGACGACCGAACCCGTGGAGACTGCTTCTTGAGTCACACGTACGAGTTCGGACGGATCGACGGTTGGGTTCCAGTCCAGGACCGTCGCCATAACGATAGGTCTCCGGTTCAGCACGCAGGGCAATTTTCACTTTATTGATGATCGAGCGATTTGCCAGGCAAGCGGAGCAGTGCAGGCAAGAATGCCTGCATCAGGAACAAGGTTTTCCATCCCTGGGAACAGTCAGGCCGCACATCACTCATCGTCCTTGGCCTTGTACTTGATGCGGCAGCCATTCGCGGCTGCGGTTTCGGTGGTGTCGGGCTTCTTCCCCGCTAGCACCGCTGTCACGGCGAGTTCGAGGTGGAACGACTTCGGTTCAACAGGCGGCGACTTGTCGTCCATTGCGCCGCTGTACATCAGGGTGCGATTCTTATCCAGCACGAAGAACTCGGGGGTGAACATGGCCCCGTACTTGCGGGCGATTTCCTGCGTCGGATCATACAGGTACGTGAACCCGAACTTCTTCTTCTCGGCGCGGACCTTCATGGCGGGCAAGGCGTCTTCCTTCCCCGTGTTCACGTTGATAGCCACAAACGCGACTTTCGAGTCGGGTGCGGCGTATTTGGACGCGAACGCGATGATGCGGTCTTCGTAGTCCTTCGCCACGGGGCAACCGTTGCAGGTGAAAACCACCACGATAACCTCTTTATCTTTGAGGTCGGCGAGGGAGTGTTTCTTGCCGTCGGTTCCTTCGAGGTTCTCCCACGCAGGAGCCTTGTCCCCGGGCGCGAGCACCTTGTTGTACTTCCCCGGCCCCGCAACCGCGGAGGACGACAGCGCGAGCAATGGAAGTGCGAGAAGCGAAAATAGTCGGATCATGTGAACCTTTCTGCGTGGGTGGCGAGTGCTCAACTCTCATCGGTCAATTACTTCGAGCCACCACCGGAACTCAGTGCGGCACCATCAGCGTAAACGGCCACACGAATGCCTGCAACGCTGTGAGCAGCCCAACCAGGCTTGCCAGGAATATGCTGTGCCAGATCACCGCCTTGAAAATGTCCGCTTCCTTGCCGATCTGATTCGTGCCTGCGGTTGCCACGCAGATGCTTTGCGCGTCGATCATCTTTCCCATCACACCGCCGGTGCTGTTCGCGGTGCATATCAGCGTTTGGGCCTGCTCCAGAGTCAGGTTGCTCATCGCCCCGGTATGGTGGCCGTTCCACACTTCCGTTGCCGTGATCTTCTGCAAGCTACCGAAGAGCGCGTTGCTGCCCGCGTCGGTGCCAGTGAGGAACACGCCCAGCCAGCCCAGCATCGCCGCAAAGAATGGGTACAGCACCCCCGTTTCGGCGAACGCCACGCCTAGCGTCGCGTCCATCCCGGCATACTTCGTGACGTAACTCAGTCCAAGCATGCACCCGATTGTCGGGATGGGAATCTTCATCTGGTGCGCGGTCTTGCGGCAGATGCGACTGATTTGTGCCGGCGAGGGTCGCAGGATCAGCACGGATACGATTGCGGCGAGCAGCACCGGCGTTCCTGGTGCCGTCAGCCACGTGAACTTGAATTCGGCCGATTCCTTCTCTTGCAACCGTGTGCCGCGAGGGCCTTCGCGAATATCCAGTCCCTTCGCGGCCGCATCGTCCGGGGCCAGCTTCTGAATCTCGTACGCTCGCTCAACCTGATTGTGCAGCGTTGGCACTTCCTTGACGTAGAACGATTGCACGATGCCGAGGTCGATGGGGCCTTTCTTCTCGATGTCTTTCACGAATCCCGACACGATCAGGAACACGGCCATGATCACCCACGGCGACCACGCGAGAAGCACACTGCCGACGGTCAGCGGTTTCTCTGCAATCTCGGATTGCGGATTGCGGAGTGCGGAATCCATCAGGTCGGCCACTTCTTCCCTGGCTGCTTCGGCCTGGGGATCGTGCGGGATGGCAGAGGCTGGCACCACGGTCGTCGGTTCCGGGGGGAACTTCCACTCTTCCTTCGGCTTCCACACGAACTTCAGGAACAGCGCCAGGCTGATCATCGAGAAGATCGCGGCACCGATGTCGGTGAGCGGCCAGATCGGAGGCAAGCCATAGGCGTGACCGGTCGCAAAGATGAACTGGAACACGGCGAACGAGCCGCCGCCGACCACCAGTGCTGGCCAGATGGCGAACGTCTGTCGCCAGGTACACATGCACTTCACCATGTAGAACGGGATGACGCACGACATGAGCGGTAATTGATGGCCCGCCATGATGCTGAGCTTATCGCCTGAGATGCCCGATGAACTGGCCAGCGTGAGGATCGGCACGCCGATGCCGCCATACGCCACCGGCGACGTGTTCGCGATCAAGCAGATGACCGCGGCCCGGAACGGCGGCACCCCGAGACCCACGAGCATCGCCCCGCAGATGGCGACCGGCGACCCGGCACCCGCCGCACCTTCCATGAACGCCCCGAAGCAGAACCCGATCAGCACAGCCTGAACGCGGGCATCGCCACTGAGCGCCCCGATCGATCGGCGGATGATCGCGAACTGTCCGGTTTCCACGGTGATGTTGTAAAGCAGCATCGCGGCGAACACGGTCCAGCCGATGGGAAGCAGTCCGAAGACCATGCCGTGCACGAACGACCAGCCCGCCATCTCGATCGGCATCTTGTAAATGAGCGACGCGATGAGAATGGCGACGATCGCACCCGTGGCACCCGCCCAGCTTGCCAGCCAGCGCCGACCGACGAGCAGGTAGAAGAGGACAAGGACGGGCAGGGCAGCAACCATGGTCGACAGGACCCGAACCCCGAGCGGGTTCAGATCCTGGACAAATACAGCAAGCAGCATTGGAAGAGACCTTTTGGCGGGGAGTCAGTCCGAAATGCTATCCGGTAGGTGGGGTCGAGGCCAGAAGTATTGGCGAACGGCGGGCGAACCAGGCTCCGAAATGGTTCCAGACGGGTGGTACACCCCTCTCCAGAGACTCCAGAATCAACGCCAACTCCTCAGAATCAACGCCAACTCCTCAGAATCAACGCCAACTCCTCAGAACCAACCGATTCATGCCAGACAAATAATGGCCCTCGGCCATTTTTGCGGCAGTCCCTTCCTTGGACCGAGCGGGCTTGCCGGCTGCTAATTCCCCGGGCATTGCCACTGGAAATGCGTCCACCAGAATTACGGCTTGACAACTAGCCCGTTGGGGAAACCTGCGTCGTCGATATCAACGATATCGTCGCCCGGACCGCCCACGATGCGTGTGCGTCCGCCCACGTTGACGTTCTCGGCACGTAAGAGATCGTCCCCCTTAT
>Ga0105048_10000817_pt1 | contig 49369 bp, 37 predicted proteins | sample MAT05_FD_78382 | JGI IMG/M metagenome (GOLD analysis project Ga0105048, IMG submission 78382) | Freshwater microbial communities from Lake Fryxell liftoff mats and glacier meltwater in Antarctica - MAT-05 | ecosystem: Environmental > Aquatic > Freshwater > Ice > Liftoff microbial mat | place...
GAGGCTCCGAAAGGAGCTCGATACTCGAGAGGCAACCATTGCCGCTCGAGAGACAGTCATCGCCCAGCGCGATGCGCTGATCGACGCGCTTCGACAGCTTGTTCCTCTGCCCTCGGCCGAGCGAGGTGCGAATCCGGCCCGCCGGCTGCCGCCGTGCCCTCTGCCTCTCCACCTCGAAGCAAACGTGTGCGCCCGTCGACGACAACGACCCCAGCGTGTTCGTCGCGTTTCCGCTGGTCGAGGACCCGACGACCCGTGCGAGTGCGTGGCGGAGCGATCTGCGGCGCCGAGTCACACGTGCGTCGACGAATGACCTGACCATGGGCGTTTCACGAGCAGCGTCTCGCCGCCTCCCCTCTGCCCCCTCGAAAAGCGAGGCTCGAATCTGTGCCTCCGCGAACGTCAGGGGCGGCAGGGCGACAGGGTCTTCGCGCAGCCGAGGGGCAGACCCCCGAGCTGGCCAGACAACGGTCAGGACTTTAGCTCTCGCGGGGCGTCCGAAGGACGCCTCGCGAGCTCATCCAGCGAGCGGGTTGAGCTGCCCCGAGGCGGAGCGAAGACCCTGTCGCCCTGCTGACCCGCCCAACTGAAACCACAGATTCGAACCGAGCGCCCGCCGTTTATTTCAAAGAGAACAGCCGCTTGATGCTGCTGAGCAGCTGGCTCGACTCGCGCTGCACGATGCTGGTGCGCTCTTCGCTGGTGAAGCGCTCGGCGTGCACGTCGAGCTCGAGCTGACGCTCGGCCAACACTTTGGAGAGCTCTTCGACTACGCCGGGGGCCCTGTGGAGCACGGCTTCGAACGCTTCGTGATCGATCACCAAGAGCTCACACTCGCGTGACGCCTTCACTGTGGCTTTGCGCTTCTCGCGGGTGACGAGCGCCATCTCGCCGAAGAACTGGCCGCGGGTGAGGCGCGTCACCTCCGTTTCGACCATCTCGTTCTCGAGCAGCACCACGACCTCGCCACGCAAAATGATGAAAAGCTCGTCGGTGTCTTCGCCCTGTCGCACGATGACCTCGCCCGCGGAGAACAAACGTGTGGCCGCGCGCAAGGCGAGCTCGTGTCGTTGCTCATCGGTGATCACGTTGAGGAAGTCGACACCAACCAGCGCGTTCTCGCGCTTGAGCGCCTTCTTCTGAGTTTCGACGGCACGACTCTCTTCATCGTGCTGCTGCATGTGCACGATGCGGTGCGGGTAGGGGAAGCCGATGCCAGTCCGCTGGAAGGCGTACCAAATTCGGTCGCGCACCGCGCCTTCGATCACATCGCGGCGCGCGAACTGACTGATGTAAATGCGGATCCAGTATTCGATGCCGGAGTCGAGGTAGGCGTGCGTGACGACGTTGGCTGCGGGCTCCTTGACTACGCCGGGCGTGTCTTTCATGGCCTCCAGCAACACCTCGTGAACGCGGCGCGGCGGCACTTCGTAGGCCACTTGCACGAACAGGTTGCGGCGCACCGTGGGTGTCGGCCGCGTGTAAACGCGTAGCGCTGCCTTCGCCAGCGCGCCGTTGGGCACCACTACCTCGACGTCGTCCAGCGTGACGAGCGTCGTGGCGCGCCAGTTGATCTCGATCACGCGGCCGACATTATTCTTGTCAGTGTCGAACTGGATCCAATCGCCGACGCTGAACGGTCTCTGGATCTGAACGGAGAGGCCAGCGACCAAGTTACCCAGCGTGTCTTGCAGCGAGAGGCCGATCACCGCGGTGAGCAGCGCGCTGGTGGTGAGCAATTGCCCCGGCTCGAGGCCTACCTCGCGCAGGAGGGCCAACAAGAGCAGGAAGTAGACGAGGCCCTGAATGATGTCGCGGATGATCTTGGGCAGCGCTCGATCGAGCCGGCGTCCGAGGATCACGTCGAGCAGCAGGAGCACCGTCGAGCGCCCGATGGTGACCAACAATGCGCCGAGGGCGATCAGGGAGACGGCGCGGTGGAGCGGAGAGCCTGCCTCCAGCAGGAAGCCGATTGCGCGCAGCACCACGTGCGCGATCAGAAAGCCGAACGGCAGTCGCAGTTGTCGGCGATCTGCCGCTGGCATCAAGAGAAGCGTCAGCCCCATCAGGCCGAGCGCGACGCTGACAGCGATCGTCAGCCCAGACGCACTGCTCAGACTCTTGAGGAACGACTCCACGCGCGGCGGAGGATAGCGGACGCGCGGCGACCGCGGGCGTCGCTCTGACGTTGCCTTGGCTTGACTAGGCGGCGGCGGGAGCAGGCGCGGGTGTCGAAGGCCGGTCGGCGATCATGTGGTTCGCCATTGCGAACACCGGACCCATACCGCCGAGCAACGTACGGACGTATTCGCGCACGTATGCGTTGGGGTCGATGTTGGTGCCGCGACCTCCCGTCGAGAGCATTTCCGAAAAGACGTACGCCGAGAGGGCGCCCATGTAGGCACGCGCGATCACGGCGACATCGATGGTGCGAAGCCGGCCCAACTGAACCTCGGCAGAGAGGTACTGCGCAACGTGTGCTTGCGCGCGGAGTGGCGGCGGGTCAGCTCCCTCGCCCCCGGCGGGGAAGCAGCCCTGCACTTTTGGGTTCGACCACGACATCATCATGATGGGCATCACGCGCGTGAAGAAGCCCACTGTCTGGATGCCGGCGACGACCAGATTTTCTTCGACGGTGTTGCTGCCCGCCAGCGAGGCGAGCACCGACAACGCGCGCGGAACGTCTTCGACGTCGACGCCCATGGCAGCGCGAAACAGGTCCGCTTTGGTCTTGAAGCGCTTGAAGATGGACCCTTCCGAGACACCTGCGCGTTGGGCCACTTCGGCGCTGGTGGCCAGGATGCCTCGCTCCAGGAAAATGGCCCGAGCAGCATCCAAAATCACTTCATTGCGAATGACTGTCGGCCTGGCCATGGCTGGCATGATTGAGCCCTCACTCATTATGCGCAAGTTAAAAAGCGAGCCCTTACTCACTTTCGCTGGCGCCCTGTTTGGGCAGCCCCGAGTTCTTTTCCGAGAAACCAGAGGGGCTGCTTGCTGAGAAACCAGAGCTCTGCGAAAGACGCGCAGTGAACCGAACTGTGGACGTCGTCTCTTCTGCGTTGGTGACTGGGCTGGCCCTCGGTGGCGGCTACAGAGTGTTCCGCACGGCGCGCCAGCCGGAGAAGCTGCTCGAGCTGTACGAGTTCGAGTCGTGCCCGTTCTGTCGCAAGGTGCGTGAAGCGCTGACGGCGTTCGATCTCGACGCACGCATCTACCCGTCGCCGCCCGGTGGCTCGCGATATCGCGACGTCGCGATCAAGCTCGGCGGCAAGAGCCAGTTTCCGTTGCTGATCGATCCGAACACGTCGCGGCAAATGTACGAGTCGAACGAGATCATCCAGTACCTCGCGACGACCTACGGCGACGGCTCTGTTCCGCTGACGCTTCGCCTCGGGCCGCTGACCGACATTCGCTCGGGCCTCGCGTCCGCGGCTCGACCGTTCGGACACCGTGCGCGTCCTTCTCGTGCCCCTGAAAAGCCGCTCGAGCTGTTCAGCTTCGAAGCGTCGCCCTTCTGCCGCATCGCGCGCGAAGCGCTGTGTCGCCTGGAGATCCCTTACACGCTCCACAACGTCGGCAAGGGCAGCGCCAAACGCGACGCGTACGTGGCTCGATCAGGCCGCATGATGGTGCCGTTTCTGGTCGACCCCAACACCGACACGGCCATGTTCGAGTCCGCCGAGATCGCGCGCTACCTCGAATCGACCTACGCCAGCTGATCGATGCACGTCGAAGCGCTCTTCGTCCACCCGGTGAAGGCGGCGCGGGCGGTCGCCGTCGATCGCGCAGAGCTCTGCACGACCGGTTTTCGTCACGATCGCGCGTTCATGATCGTCGACGAGAACGGGGCGTTCTTGACTCAGCGAGAGCTGCCGATTCTGGCGCGCCTCGATGCTGTGATTGCGGGAGGCGTTCTTCGCTTGCGGGGGGACGACGGTCGCTCGGTCGACGTGTTGCTCAGCGCCGAAGGCTCGGCGGTCAGCGTCGAGATCTGGGGCGAGTCGATCGCAGCGACCGACTGTGGCGCGAGCGTCGCCGGCTTACTCACGAACTTCGCAGGCACGACGGCACGGCTGGTGCGGATGCGAGATGGTTTCGCCCGTGGCGTCGATCCGCTCTATGCCGCGACGGGCGACACGGTGTCCTTCGCGGACGGCTTCCCGCTCTTGGTGACCACCAGCGCTTCGGTCGCTGCCGCGCGCGACGCCATCGGAGAAATGGTCGATGTGCGGCGCTTTCGTCCGAACATCGTGGTGAGCGGCGCCGCGTCGTTCGCGGAGGACGACTGGCAACGAATCTCGATAGGCGAAACGGTGATCGATTTGGTCAAGCCGTGCTCCCGCTGCAACGTGCTCGATGTCGATCCGGATCAGGGGCGGCGCACCGATCACGTGTTGAAGGGCCTCGCGCGCATCCGCACCATCGGAAAGAAGGTGCTCTTCGGTCAGAACGGCATCCCGCGCGTGCTCGGCACCATCTCGGTGGGCGACGCGGTCGAGGTCGTCAGAGCTTCCCCGTAGCGATCACGTTCTCTGCTGTGTCGCCCAACATTCGCACCGCGTAGATCATCATCTCGAATCGCGGATCAGTCGTCGCACCGCGCTTCCATCGGGCGTAAATTTGCTGTGCGACGACGGCGTTCTTGAACAGCGCGAATGCATTGTAGAAGCGCATGTCGTCAGGCACCGTGCCGGGCCGACGTTTGGCGTACGCCTCGAGCATCGCGGCGCGCGTCGGGCTGCCCGCGCGATTGGTGGGGCCAAATGTGTAGGTCTGAAGTGGCGCCGGGTCGTCCTCTTGAATCCAGTAGGCGAGGGCAGTCGCGAGATCCATCATGGGGTCGCCGAGCGTGGACATCTCCCAATCGAGCACGCCCACGATGCGCGTGATGTCTCCCGGGTCGAGCACCAGGTTGTCGTATTTGAAGTCGTTGTGAATCAGGCTCGCGCCGTAGGTCTTCGGCTGGTTTGCGGACAGCCAGGCTGCGACTCTTTCGATCTCCGGGATCTCGTCGGTCTTGGCGCCCTCGTACCGCTTTGCCCAGCCCGAGACCTGCCGCTCGACGTAACCGTCTGGCTTGCCGAAGCTGGCGAGGCCGATCTGTTCGTAGGGCAGCTCGTGCAGCTCGACCAAGGTGTCGATGAAGCGATCTGCCAAAGTCGACAGCGTCGCCGGCTCGAGCGCGAGCCCCGCCGGCGTCTTGCGCCGCAAGATGATCCCGGAGATGCGCTCCATCAAATAGAATGGCGCACCCAAAATCGCCTCGTCTTCAGTGAAGGCGACCGGCTTCGGGGCTTTTTCGAAGTAAGGCTCAGCAATCCCTTGCTGAGCAGAAGAAACATTGTGCAATGCTGAAAGCAGGCGGTGCTCTCGTCCCATGTCGTGCGCAGTCTTGACCTTGTTGCCGAAAGGCGGGCGGCGCAGCACGAGCTCACGCGTGTCGCCTGCCTCGCCTGTGACGCGCAGCAGGTACGTGAGGTTCGAGTGTCCGCTCGGAAATTGCTCCGCGGAGAGGTCGCGAACCGCGGCTTCACCCCAGAGAGACCGCAGCCAAGCACCGAGTCGATCGAGCTCGAGCTCTTCGCCTTGGCGGGCTTTGCCGCTGGTGTCGGTGATTGCGTCGTTCATGACGCGAGTAGAATTAGCATGCCCCCGAGGTCGCTGGACAGGTAGCTGAGCCCGCGGCGCGCACTGGTACCGCATCGATCACGAAGGCGCCGTCTTCGACCCCGACCAGCGCCACCGAGCCCGGCAAGCGCTCGCCGCGCAGCAACGCAGAATGCCGCGCGGATCTCACTTCGCGAACTCGGCGTGGAGCTCCAGCGTGATCTTGCCATTGATTGGCGTCTTGCCGTTCCCGCCAGCGACCTCCGCGCGCACACTGCCGTCGATGTGACCGCCGATCCGGTAGTCCAGCGGGGTGATCGTGAGGACGCCGCTCGTGCTGAGGTACGTGGCGGAGCTGGCGAGCCAGGGGAGGCCGCTTCCCCATCCGCGGGCGGCCGCGAAGCGCCGAGCCGCGAACGGAAGGGATCTCGTCGCTGCGCGCGTGCCTCGCGTCGCGCAGGTGCTGAAACCGTGGGGGCAATGGTGGCAACAGCGCGAAATCATCCGGCGATGGTGTTGTCGGAATTTCCGTGGACAGCAGTGTCCGGATAGGCTGGCATTGGGTCAAATCGATGGGCGGGAGCTTTTGGCACTATTGGGTTCCTTACGAGGCAGAAATCGAGGCCGCGCTTGAGCGGTTGCGTGATCGCGTGTTCGCAGAGGGCAGCTATTACAGCGGATTTGGCGAGCAACAGGTGGTCTCCCCAACTTCGATCGAGGACGTGTTCGATCAACTCGATGAGATGGGCAGCGCCGATGGAACGCACTCAATCCTCGACGTTGGATCGATAGACCCGGAGCCGGCGTACGGCGTCGTCGCTCCACTCACGGAAACCCAGCTCATCGAGCTGTTCGCGACTGCGAAGCCGACGCGCGCGCAGGTCGACGCGAAGCTCAGGAAGCGCGCCGCCTCTACGGGCTCGCACCAGCCAGCCGCCGAGGCCATAACATGTGATCGCAATGGCGAGCCCGGCCGCAGCCGCCAGTGAGGCACCGACAGCGAGCGTGGCGAACAGAAACGCCCCCAGCCCGCCGATGAGGCCGAACCAGATACGACCGACACGCGCGCGCCGCATGGAGGCACGCCGCGCGTCGCTCAGTCCATCGTTGCCCACATCGATCGACCAGGAGACCAGCTCGCCGATCGCGTGCGGAGGAGCGACCACCGGCGAGATCGCGACCTCTTCGCCCTGGTGCCCGAGCGCGGTGTTCGTGCGCTCGCGGTAAGCCGTCATGCACTGCCTACGCATCTTGGTCGCGGAGCACGACGAAGGCCGCGTCAGGCACGAGCCAGCCCTTCATCGTGCCGAGGAGCTGCTTCTCGAGGTCTTGCTTGCCCTCAATACAAGGTATTGGATGTGAATCGTGTCGGGCACGAGCCGCAGCGGCACGGAGGATTGCGCTTCGAGATCTGAGCGGCGCTTTGCCACGCAGTTTCGCGTTGTCACGCGCGGATGCCGCCGAATGCGAGGCCCAGCCTCCGGCTCTCAGTCTCCGCATGCTACCCTCGACCCGTGAGCGAGAATTCCACGCACTCGTGGGGATCCGGCTGGCGAACGCCGGAGGCGACCGCGCGGCTCAGCGAGAGTGTCGACTACTGCTGGAGGTTTTTTGTGGGAGACGCGGCGGTCCAGAAAGCACTCCGCAAGCTCGTCGGGATCCTTGAAGCGGAGGACCTGCCCTATGCGATCATCGGCGCGCTTGCGCTGAACGAGTACGGGCATCGGCGGGTCACGATCGACGTCGACCTCGTGATGCGCGACGCGGATCTGCAGACGTTCAAGTCACGCTGGCTCGGAAGGGGCTACGCGGAACGGGTGCCGGCAAGCGGCAAGCTGCTCGACACTGAGCACGATGTCCACGTCGACGTGCTCAGCACCGGGGGCTTTCCGGGCGATGACAAGCCAAAGCCAATCGCGTTTCCCGATCCAGCGACGACCGCCGTTCGCGGCGCACCGTTTGCTCTGCTGCCAATCGAACGCTGGATTGAGCTGAAGCTCGCTTCTGGGATGGTCGCGCCGCAACGTGGCAAGGACCTGGTCGACGTGCAGGAGCTGATTCGCAGCGCGAAGCCGACGCGACAGATGGCAACAGATCTCGATCCCTGGGTGCGCGACAAGTACCTCGACCTCTGGAACCTGGCGCAGATCGACGACCCGTTCTGAGCCCCGATCCATGCGTCGGAAGAAATGGCTGCTCGGCCAGTAACCGTGGTCTTCGAGCCGGACGGCGCCGCTCGCCACCGTCTCGGGCGACCAGATTCAGCAATACTTCGACAGGTACGTCGCGCGTATGTGCCACGCCGAAGCGCTCGAAGGTCGCGGCCTTGAGCACCGAAGATGGCCCCTGGCGAGCTTGCCACGTCCGCATGGCTCGTTCGCTTCTCGAGGTGGGTCACGTGCCTCCCCGCGGTGTCCAGGTTCAGGTAGTCTTCGGACGACTTTCGCGGTTGAAAATACCTACTCGCTCTGGAAGTAAAGACCATGCGCTTCGAACGTCTCCCCAGGACCGAGTTCGTCGGTGGGCACAAGGTCGCCAACCGCGAAGCGTTCTATCCGGCGCGCTCCGCGCAGTTGCTGTCGACCGGCGACTTCCTCTCTCGCCTCTGGGCGCTCTTCGGCCCGCCTGAAGAGGGCGACGAGGGCTTCTCGTACAGTCTCCTCGACCGCGATACGGGGCTGCGTTTTCGGGCGTACTCCGGCGCCAGCGGTCCCGCCTACGGCAGCCGCGAAAATGACCTTGAGGTCATCGAGGCGTTCGAGCGGCTCGTCGCTGCGACGGCTCCAGCTGACTGTGAGCTCTCGCACGAAACCGACTTTGGTCGCTACCGCGCGGGCGCTCGCAATGGGGTGCCGTTTGATACCCGCGACCGCAAGGAAAGCTGACGGGAAGGTTGAAGCGGACAGCTTCGAGGAGGGAGGGAAGAACGATGGCGTCTACGGCTCTGCGGCCGACCATCGACGCCATCGTGATGGCTTCGGCCGCCCAACGCGGTGATGTCGTCTACTCATCCGACTGCGACGATCTCGTGCGACTTCAGCGATACTTCCCTGTGGTACGTGTCCTCGCGATTGGGTGAGCGGACCATCGATGCGACGAGCACTGCGCGTGAGGGCTCATCACAATGAATGCTTCGCAGTTTCAGGCTGGCCCCCTTCACCCGGCCCAGCGTCGCTACTTCGCCGAAGATCTGGTGAGGCGCCGCAGGTCGACCGAGCAGCGTCGCTACACGGCGCCCCAGCGTGCGGCGAAGATCGATGCGAACCCGCATCAGATCGACGCCGTGATCTTCGCGCTTGCTCGCGTGCGCGAGGGCGGCTGCATCCTCGCCGACGAAGTGGGCCTGGGAAAGACGATCGAGGCCGGCCTCGTCATCGCGCAGCTCATGGCCGAAGGCGCGCGGCGCGTGATGCTGATCGCACCGAAGCCGCTGCTCGGACAGTGGCGAGAAGAGCTCTTTCAATTGTTCGACATCGACGCGCGCGAGGGCGACGCGCGTCCTGGAGGCTTCGACGGCGAAGGAGTGATCCTCATCGGACGAGAGGCAGCGGGAAGCGAGAAGGGCCGCGACGCGCTCCTCGCCGCCGCACCATTCGACCTCTGCATCATCGACGAAGCCCACGAGGTGTTTGCTGGCATCTATAAGCGCTTCGACAAGTTCGGTGAGTACGACGCAGACTCCCAAGAAGCGCAGACCGCGGGACGAGTGCGCGAGGTTCTTCTCGCAGGCCGCGTTCCGGTGCTTCTACTCACGGCGACGCCAATCCAGAACCGACTGAGCGAGCTATGGGGCCTCGTGCAGTTCGTGGATCCCCTGGGGACGCTCCTCGGCGATCTGCACACGTTTCGCGAAGTCTTCTGTGGAACCGACGATCGCACGCTCGCTCCGGGTCAGGAGGACGAGCTGCGCGCCCGCCTCCGTGTCGTGCTCCAACGCACGCTGCGCCGGCAGGCGCAGGATTTCCTCGAGAAGCCCTTCGTGAATCGGCAGGCGCGGCTCTTCGACTACACGATGAGCCCTGCTGAGAAGGCGCTCTACGTCGACGTTACGAAGTACTTGCTCGAGCCTGGCATCGTCGCGTTCCGGGGAGGCCAAAGGCAGCTCCTTCTTCTCGGTTTCCACAGGCGCATGGCCTCGTCCACACGCGCGCTAGCGGCGAGCCTCGATCGCGTTGCGGAGCGGCTGAGACGCAAGCTCACCGGGAGCGAATCGGACTCCGCAGACGATGCCGATGCGCGCAGCGTCTCCGAGGATCTCGAGGACGAAGCCCCCGACGCTCGTGAGAAGTCGAGCGCGCTCGGACCTGGCGCAGTATCCGACGACAACGGCACTGCACCCGCCGACGCGGGTGCGATCCGCACCGAGCTCCTGCGCGTCGAGAGCTTCATCCAGCGCGCCGGCGCTCTTGGGGCTGAGGACAGCAAGTTTCGTTCGTTGCTCAAGGCGCTCAACTTCGTGACTGAGCGCGCGCTCCGCGGCCAGGGCGCGGGGAGGCTCGTCATCTTCACCGAGTCGCTCGTTACGCAGGAGTATCTCCGCGACCGCCTGGTCGAGAGTCGCTTCATCACAGAAGAAGACATCACACTCTTCCGTGGCATGAACGACTCGAAGCGCGCGCGCGAGGCTCTCGATCGGTGGCGCCACGAGACTCCGCAAGGAGAAGGCAGGAAGCCGAGCACCGACACCGCCACTCGCCTCGCGCTGGTTCACGAGTTCAAGACGCGGTCGAAGGTCTTAATTTCGACTGAAGCGGGCGCGAAGGGCCTCAATCTCCAGTTCGCCGACACCGTCGTCAACTATGACCTACCGTGGAATCCGCAGCGCATCGAACAGCGCATTGGGCGCTGCCATCGCTATGGCCAACGTCACGACGTCACGGTCATCAACTTCCTCGCCAAGGACAACGAGGCGCAGAACCTGACGTTCGAGATCCTGAGTCAGAAGCTCGAGCTCTTCGGAACGGTGCTCGACGCCTCGGACCACGTGCTCCATCGCTCGGATGGCACAGGCGGTGAGCTGCTCGTCACGGCGCTCGGCGCTGAGTTCGAGGCAGAGCTCCGCAGAGTCTACGAGCGCGCGCGGACGATCGAAGAGGTCACCGCGGAGCTGCGCGCGCTCCGCGACAAGGTCGCCGAGGAGCGCCGGCGTTTCGAGGAGACCCACGCGCGCGTAGCGAGCCTAATCGAGAAGCAACTCGACGACAGTGTCCAGAGCGTCTTCCGGCGGCACAAGGAGGCGCTGCCACGCGCTCTCGCACAGTTCGATCATGATCTGCTCGCCGTTGTCCTCGCGTACCTCGATGCCCGCGGAGCTCCATACGAGCGCGTGATGACCCCCGACGCCGAGCTTCTCCGCGTCGCGCCGTCTTCCGTGCTCCGCGGGGAGCTCCGTGAGGGCATCGCGGCCGCCATCGGAAGCTCGAAGACGCACGTCTCGCTGCACCTGGGTCACCCACTCGTCGTCGCAGCGGTGGCGGACGCGCGCGAGGGTGGGACCTCGTTGTCCGCTGGAGTGAAGCTGCCAGACGACGCGCCGCCGAAGCTTCGCGCATTGTCCGGGCAGCGTGCTCGGCTCCGCCTCGTCAAGCTCGCGTTCGATGGCTTCGAACTCGTCGACCTCCTCGTTCCCGTAGCCGTCCTAGAGACGGGCGAGATCCTCGAGCCCGCCCTCGGCGACGTGCTACTCCGCGCCACGTTTCGCGAGGCTGCGGGTCCGACCGCCCGCGTCGTCACCGACGAGGTGCTCGAGGACGCTACTGAGGAGATGCTCTTCTCCATCCAGAGCACGGTCGACGCTGCCGAGCACGTTTGCTTCGAGCTCGCCCGCCAGCAGGCCGAGTGTTTCATCGAGGACCGGCTGCTCGTTCTGAAGAGGCGCCGACGCGTCGCCACGGAACGGGTCGAGCAAGCGATTCTCAAGCGCGACGGCGCGACTGGCTCCGAATCGCGGAGCGACGCTGAGCGCGTCCTGCTGGCCGTGCAAACAGCGCTCGAAGAGATCGAGGGCGCGATGACCCGACTCGAGCAACGAGACGATCCAACGTTTCGAAAGTACCAGGAGCACATCGAGCGGCGTCGCTACACGCCACCTCGCGTGGAGCGCGTGTTCGACATGGATCTGACGATCGAATGACTACCAGCGGGGAGGACGACATCGTGCTGAAGCTTCTTCACACAGCGGACTGGCACCTTGGAAGACGCTTCCGCAGCTTCGGCAAGGAGCAAGAGCTCAAGCTGACGCGAGCGCGACTCGACGTGCTGGATCAGATCTTACTGATGGCCGAGCGCTTCGCCGTGGACGCCGTGCTCTGCGCGGGCGACCTCTTTGATGAGCCATGCCCACCTTCGCACTGGTGGGAAGAGGTCGCGGCTCGTCTCCACAAGCGCAACTGGAAGGGCCGCCCTATCTTTCTCCTTCCAGGCAACCATGACCCCTTCGTCCCCGAATCGGTCTGGGCGAAGGAGCACAAGTTCCGAACCCTGCTCCCAGACTGGGCTCACGTGGTCGACCGTTCGGACTTCGAATTCGCGTTTCCGGGCGGGGCCGTGCTCCACGCGGTTCCGTGTGTTTCGAAGTCCGGCGCGGCCGATCCGACCGAGGCCATCCCGCTCCGTGCGGCGGGGGACGAGCGCATCCGCATCGGGATGGTCCATGGCTCCACCTTCGACGTGAAGGGCTGCCGCACGAACTTCCCCATCGCGGTCGACGCCGCTGTCACGCGGGGACTCGACTATCTCGCTATCGGCGACACACACGGATTTCGCTTCGTCCCGCCCGAACGACTGCAACCACCAACGGTGTATCCGGGAACGCCCGAGCCGACTGCCTTCGACGAGCAGGACCCCGGCTCGGTGGCCATCGTCTTCATCAACAGAATGCGACGCGCCACGGTGAAGCAAGAGCGTGTTGCCAAGTGGACGTGGGAAGAGAAGAGTGTCTCGACGATCGGCGAGCTGCGGGCCGTCGCGAAGCGGATCGACCTTGCGGAGCGAGTCCTTCGACTTCGGGTCGAGATGAGCGTGCCCGCGCCCGAGTACGACGAGGCAGAGCGGATCCTCGAAGACCTGGAGGGGACACCCGCGAAGAACGGCCGCGTGGGCGTGCTCGATCTGGACCGACAAGGGCTCGAACTCGAAACGAGCACAATCGACGCCTACTGCGCCGATCTGCCAGACGTTCTCAAGTCGACTGTGCAGCGCCTCAAGGCAGCGGCCGAGAATCCCGACCAGCGCGTGATCGCACAACGGGCGCTCTTTCATCTCTATCGCGCCGCCAAGAAGAAGGCTTCCTGATGCGATTCACGAAGCTCGTCGTCGAGACGTTTCAGGCCATTCAGCGCGCCGAGATCGAATTCGGTGTCGGCCTCAATGTGCTCTACGGACCGAACGATCTCGGCAAGTCGACGCTCGCGACAGCGATCCGTGCGGTCTTGCTCGTGCCTCCAGGCTCGGCGGAAGCGGCGCGATTCACCCCTTGGAATGCCGATGCCACACCGCGCGTGACATTGACGTTCGTTGACGACGACGGTCACTACTGGCGAGTGTGGAAGGGGTTCGGCGACGGCGTCGGGACGGGCGCTGAATTGCATCACTCGAAGGATGGGACTTCGTTCTCGCTCGACTCCAAGAACCGGGAGGTGGAGGAGAAAGTACGTAAGCTTCTCGCCTGGGGCATTCCGGCACCGGGAGGACGGACTGGCCCGCGCGGCATTCCGAGCACGTTCTTGGCGAACGTCTTGCTCGCGCCGCAGACCGACGTCGATGGCCTTCTCGGCCAGAGCCTCGCGGGGGATCCTGACGACTCCGGGAAGAGGCGCGTCACGAAGGCGCTCGCGACGCTCGCGCAGGATCCTCTCTTCAAGAAAGTATTGGATGCGGCTCAGCGCGAGGTCGATGCCTCCTTCACGCCGGGTGGTAAACGCAAGCGCGGCCAGGGGTCGTCGTTCGCCGAGTCAGCGAGGGTCGTAAAAGAGTTCCAGGACGAGCTCACCACGCTTGAACGGCAAGTCGACGAATCGTCAGCCACCGAGCTGCGCGTGAATGCGCAGCGCGAGAAGCGGACGGAAGCCCTGGTCCGCGTCGACGAGGCGAATCGGGCGCTCACGACGATCAGTGAGCACGTCGGCAACACACGCGCCCGTGAGCAGGCGCGCGTCCGCGTCGAGGAGTCTCGAGCCGTGCTGGCGGAAATCGACGAGCACGCGGGACGCGTGAAGAAGCAAGCCGACGAGATTGCCACGCAGAAGACGCTGGTGAAGTCGCACGACGAGGAGAGCGCAGGCGCGTCCGCGGCCTACGACGCCGCGGAGGCTGCGCTGCGGGCCGCAGAGGAGAGTCACCGCGTGGCGACGAGCGGGGATGGCGCCCGGGAGCGAGAGCTCCGACGTGCACAGCTTGCCGAGCGGGCCGCCGAGCTCACCATCAAGAAGCAGAGCGGGGACATGCGCAAGGAGAAGGCTGAAGCGGCGGCGCGGGCGAAGGCCGAAGCGGAGAAGGCGCGGAGCGCGATCGGAGCCGCGCGGCGTGAGCTCGAAAAGAACAGCGAGGCGATCGCGACGTCGCGGGACCGCGCGAAGGAGGCCGAGACCGCCTTGGAGCTCGCTCGTGCGCTCATCGCGTACGGCCGCTGGCGAGCAGCAGTCGCGAGCGTTGAGGAGGCGGCCAAGGCGGCGCAGGCACGCGCCGAAAGCCTCGCGAATACGGACGCCAAGGATGCCGAGGCCGTAGCGGACGAGACGAGCGCGCGAACGAAGGAGGATGCGGTCTCCGCGCTGGCCGCTGCCCTTCCCTCGGACGCCCAGGCGAAGGCCCTCCAACGATTCGAGCGTGAGCTTGCGCTCGCCGAGGCGGCGCTCGGAGGCGGAATCAGTGTAGCGCTGCGACCGCGCGGTCGCGTGGCCTTCCGCGCAGTCGTCGATCAGGGGACGGAGATCGGCGAGGCTGACCTCGCGACCGCGCGCATCCTCGAGGCCGATCGGCGAGTGCTCCTCTCCATCGGCGAGCTGGTGGACATCGAGATCACCGCGGGTGCAGCCGATAAGCGGCGCGCGGCAGAAGACCTTCGCGCGCGTTGGAACGCAGAGGCCGTCCCCGTCCTCGAGCGCGCGGGCGTGAAGACGGTGGCCGAGGTCATCGACGCAATCGCCGCCGTGGCGAAGGAACGAAGTTCTGCTCTCGAGCTGCGCACGAGGGCGGAGCGCCTGCGCGTCGATGCAAAGAACCTGCGCGAGCGCGCGGCCACGGACGAAGCCCAAGCTGCAAAGCTGACCACGAACGTCGAGGAAGCAGAGTCTCGACGAACGGCCATCGGGACGAACGACCTCTCGGTCCTCGAGACCCGCCTCGCGAAGCTCGGCAAAGCGTGGGAACCCGAGGCCGAAAAGCTTCACGCCACGAGGACACACGAACTGAAGGAGCTGCAGACGAACATTGCCAAGCTCGAACAGGCGGCGACGATCGTTGCCTATCAGTACGCGGAGTCCGAGAAGCGTGCCGCCGAGCTGGGGGCCACCTGTGCGGATGCACTCGCGTCGCTCGGGACGGAAGATCCCGAAGCGCTCGTGCAGACGATCCAGACGGAGCTGAAGTCGCTCGCGCAGTCCGAAGCGGAGAACGCCGCGCAGCAGAATGCGCTCGTCGCGGAGGCGAGCGGCAGGGTCGAAGCCGCAGCTCGCACGCTCGCCGCGGCGCGGGAGGGCTTGGCCGCCGCGAAGGGGGCGCAGGGGCGGATCAGCGCCACGCTCGACGCGGCGCGCGGCGACCTCCACGGGCGCATCGGCCAGCACCGCGAGGCGAGCGCCCAGCTCGAAGCGCGTGATCGCAACGCAGCCCAGGAGCTGGTCGACCGACGGGCAGCTGAATTCGCCAAGCTGCCCGCTGATGTTCCGGCCACGGAGCAAGACGTCGAGAACGCCGAACGCGCGGTTGCGACCGCCAATCGCCAGCTCGACCTCGAAAAGGAAGAGCTGCACAAGAGCGAGGGCGCGCTGCTCAACGTCGGCGGCGCAGCGGTGGGTGAGCAGGTCGAGCGGGCGCAGGAGGCGCTCGCGGTGGCCCTCGTACGGGAGAAGGAGCTCGAGGTCGACGCGGAAGCCTGGAAGCTTCTCTGCGAGACGCTCCGCGCGGTCGAGAACGACGAAGGGGCCCACCTCGGTCGCGCGCTCGGGGGTGCCGTTACGACGAAGTTCGCGCAGCTCACGGCCGGTCGATACGAGAAGCTACGCCTTGGCACCGGATTGGAGACGGAGGGGCTCGGCGTGACAGGCCTGACGAACGCCCCGGAGGTGCTCGATGCGCTCTCCGTCGGGACACGCAATCAGCTCGCGACGCTCGTGCGTCTCACGATCGCCGACCAGCTGAAAACCGCGATCATCCTCGACGACCATTTGGTGCATACGGATGCGACACGACTCGCGTGGTTTCGCGAGACCTTGATGAAGGTCTCCCTCAACGCGCAGGCCATCGTCCTCACGTGCCGGCCTGGCGATTACCTTGCGAGCACCGAGCTTCCAGAGGGGACGGCGTTCCGCGATGCCGCGGCCGGCATGGTGCGAGCCGTCGACGTCTCTCGCGTCATGAAGCGCTGGGCGAAGGAGTAGGCAGTGTTGTCGCTGCATTGTCCCGGTCCACGCTGAGCTGACGACCCAGCAGGCGGCCGACATGCTCAACCTCTCGCGCCCGCACTTCATCGAGCTGCTAGAGGCCCGCAAGGCGCTGTTGACTGCCGCGCTCGCCCGCGCTGGCCTCTCGCGCGATGCCAGCGAAACGCTGGGAGCGCTCTCGCTGCGCATCGCGGAGGCCGACACTCTCGACGCGAGCCTGAAGGAAGCCGTGCTCGCGGCGCTCTCGCGTTACCAGGCCTGGCGCTTCGGCGGCGCAGCGATGCCACCGAAATCTTGGCTGAAGTTCGAGCGGCGGCGCTGCGGCTCGGCTGAGCGGGCAATTCGAAGTAGCCTGGACCCATGAAGAAAAATTTCTTTGCTTGCGGGTTCGTCGTGCTCATGGGCTGCGGAGACGACAGTGCGACGCTGGGTGGCAGCGGCGGCGGGACGGCAGGTGGGCCCAGCGGTGGTAGCCCGAGCGGCGGCGCACCGAGCGGCGGCGGACCCACGGCCGGGGGCGGCAATGGTGGCGAGGCTGTCGGCGGCAGCGGCGGCGAGGGCGGGGCCGATGTCGGCGGTGACTGCGACACCGACGCGGACTGCCCGCCCGATGGAAGCTGCATCGAGCTGAGCCCCGGCAGCTACCGGGTCTGCCAATACTCCGCCGTCGAGGCGACCTCCTGCACCTCGAAGTCGGATATTTGCTGCAACAGCCTCGACTGCGAGGGTGTGGGAGAGTCCTGTCTGCTGACGCCGATCACGGCGTTCTGCGCCGGCGTGCAGCAGAAGCCGCACAACCAATGCGCCAGCGACCAGTGCGCCAGCGACGCCGACTGCGAGAAGGATCAGATCTGCGCGCCGGCCGGCACGCTGGGCAACCAGATCCGCGTGTGTCTAACCGCGACCTGCACAGGCCAATGCGCCGGCGGGGTGCCCTGCGCAGTGATTCGGAACCCCTGCTGCGGGGCGCCGCTCGGCTTGTTCTGCGCCCCGGGCTGCCTGATCGACGCCGATTGCCCGGGTGGCTACTGCGACGTCGACCCGGAGACGCAAGAATCGGTCTGCGTGGACGGCGCGCCCGTTTGTCCAGCATGATTTTCAGCTCGACGCGGGAACCTCGGCGGTCCCGCGTCGGACCTTCATGGTCTGGCGACTCTCCGGCTTGGCATTCGTCTCACTGGCGTGCGCGACTGCAGTGCCACCGAAGCGCCCCACAGCGGGGACTCCCTTCGAGCAGGCGCTAGCCAGGCACCGGAAAGAAAATGAAAGATCGGGTGTATCCTGCTGGGGCATGAGCGCGAGCGAGCTGCCTGGTGGCCGGCGGACGAACCTTGTCGCGCCGCTGACCAGCTTCGTGGGCCGCGACGCCGACCTCGCCGCGATCGAGCAGCTGTTCCACGGCAACAACCGGCTCGTGACGCTGGCGGGGCCGCCCGGGGCAGGGAAGACCCGCCTCGCGCTCGAGTACGCGCGAACGCGCCTGGACGAGCTCAGCGAGTCGGGCTGCGGCGGGGTGTGGTTCTGCGACATCGGGGAGGCGCGCAGCGAAGGTGGCGTGTGCCGCGCTGTGGCGCGCGCGTTGGAAGTCGGGCTCACGTCCGAAGCTGTGGCGGCGCAGTCGGTGTCCCGTATGGCAGCGGCGATCGCGGCGCGCGGTCCGATGCTGCTGATACTGGACAATTTCGAGCACGTCGCGCGTTCGGCCGCCGACGTGATCTTGCCTTGGCTGCAGCAGGCCGCGGAGGTGGAGCTGCTCGTGACGTCGAGGGTTCGGCTGGCGATTCAGGGCGAGGCGATGTTCGAGGTCGGCCCGTTGCTGTTGCCCGCGGAAGGCCCCTCGCAAGAGGCGGGCCTCACTACGGATGCCGTCGAGCTCTTGGTGCAGCGAGCGCGAGCCGTGCGCCACGACTTCGCTCCGACTCCCGCGGATGTGCCATTGCTTGCCGAGCTGGTGCGGCGACTGGACGGCTTGCCGCTGGCGATCGAGCTCGCGGGGGCGCGTCTCGGCATCCTCGGTCCCAAGCAGCTGCTCGAGCGACTCTCCGCTGCGCCGCTCGGGGTCTCTCGTGCTCTTGGAGAAACTGTCGACTGGTCGTGGAACCTCCTCGAGCCTGACGAGAAGTCCGCGCTCGCGCAGGTGTCCGTCTTCCGCGGAGGCTTCATGCTCGAGGCCGCGGAGGCGTTTGTCGAGCTTCCGCCCCGATCGCGCAGCGTGCTCGACGTCCTCGGCTCCTTGCGGGACAACTCGCTCCTGCGTGTGACGCAGACGCCCGAGTTCGCGGGTGAGGTCCGCTTCACGTTGCTCGACACGATTCGCAGCTACGCCGCGCAGAAGCTGGAACAGGCAAACGGCGTGGACCGCGCGCTCGAAAGGCACGCGGCGTACTACTTGGCGAGAGGCGAAGTCTGGTCAGCGCTGGTGGAGCAGCGCGTGGGTCCGGATGCCTTGAATCGTCTGGCCGTCGAGCTGCCGAACCTGGTGGAGGTGCATCGCGCGGCGCTGGCTGCGAACGATCCGCGCCGCGTGGCGCAGGCGCTCTCGGCGGTGCTGGTGCTCGAGCACCTTTTCTACATGCGCGGTCCAACGGCGCTGTTCCTCACGCTGCTGGACGCGGCGTTCGAGCGCGGTATCGAGGCGGTAGGGCCGCGCATCGTGGCGCTGGCACGAAAGGCGCGAGCCCGCGCTCTCCGCGATCTCGGCCGACTCGAGGAATCCGCCGTCGAGCTCGATCGGGCATTGTCCGAGGCGCGAGCGCTCGGTGACATGGGCCTGGAAGGTCGCATTCGCGGGCATGTCGGCTTCCTCGAGCAGCTGCAGGGCAAGCCGGTGGAGGCATTGGCGGCGCTCGAAGCCGCGCTCGTATGCGTGCGAGTCGCCGGCGATCAGCGGAGCGAGGGCATGCTGTTGGCGAGCGTTGCCCAAGTGCAGGGCGATCTCGGCCAGCACGAGCAAGCGGCTCAGTCGTTCGACGACGCGCTCCGCATCGATCGCGCCATTGGCAACCGCTACGCCGCCGGCTTCGTGCTCGCATCTCGAGCGGAGCTGAATCGGGCGCGCGGGATGCACGAGAGCGCCACGGTCGATCTGGAGCAGGGGCTGGCGGTCTATCGCGAGTTCAGGGAGCGCCGGCACGAGGCCATCGGCCTCTGCGAGCTCGGCGCGATTCAACAAGAGCGCGGAAAGATGGCGGAGGCGCGCGAGTCTTACGAGCGATCCATCGCCTGTCACCGTGACTACGGGAGCTGGCTCGTCGGCGTGGCATTGGGCCAGCTCGGTGATCTGGAGCGGGAAGAGCGGCACCTCGAGGTGGCGCGCAGCCACTACAGCGAAGCGTTGATGATCGCGCGTCACGCGGCGGAGCCCAGCCTGCAGGCGCGCTGGCTGCTATCGCTCGCCGGTGTGGCAGCCTCCGCCGGCCGGCACGAATCCGCGCTGGCGTTGTTGGCGGAGGGTGAGGTCGCCGCTGCTCGCGCGCCGAGCGTCGCCATGTCACTGCTTGTGATACTTCACCGTGGCACGGTCGAGCACGTCGCGGGGAACCTCGCGGCGGCGACCGAGTGCCTTCGCCTGGTCGAGCAAAGCAGCCGGCCGATCCGATCGCAACCGGTGGCGGTGCGTTTCGCCTTTCGCATGCTGCAGCGCTCGCTGTCGGTGACCGATACCGTGCCACCGCCTCCGCTTTCCCCATGGGAAACGTCGCTGTCCATCGCCGCGAGCGGGCGCTGGTTTCGCCTCACGGGCAACGAGACGGTGAGCCTGCAGCGCCGTCACGCATTGCGCCTCGTGCTCCGCGCGCTGCTCGAGCAGCGCCTTGCCGCGCCCGACAAGGCGCTCTCACAAGCCAGCCTGCTGGAAGCGGGCTGGCCCGGTGAGAAAGTTGGCGTCCAGGCCGGCGGCCTCCGTGTCTACAATGCCCTCAGCACGCTGCGCAAGCTGGGCTTGCGCCAGGTCTTGTTGAGCCGCGACGACGGCTACTTGCTCGACCCGCGGCTCAGTGTCGTGCGCGTCGACGAGCAGACCTGCTGAGCGCTGGCACTCTCGACCCGCCTTCTGATCTCCGGCGCTCACTGCGGTTTGACGATGAAGGTGTCGAGGTAGACACCACCGTTGTTGTCGTTGACACTCTGGATCTCGATGAGCGTTTGGCTGTTCGTCGCCGTGAACGTGAGAGCCGCGCAGCTCCACTCGAGCGAAACGTAGTCGTTCGGCCAGTCGGGGTTCAGATCGAGCAGCCCGACGCCGTCGATCTTCACCGTGGCCCCGATCGCCCAGCTCACCTCGGGGCTCGGGTTCTTCGTGTACGCGAACGTGACGGCGTACACGCCGCCGGGCGTCGTCGGCACGCTGACAGCGAGCGTCCCGGCGCCCCAACCGTTGAGATCGACCGCGATATCGCCAGTGTGAGAGGTCGTGGACATGCCCGAGGGCGCCACCAATGCGTCGACGTCGCCCGCGGTGATGCTGAACGCGCCCAGTGCTCCGGGAGCCAGCACTCCCTCTTGCGGTGCGGCCACCGTCTCGAAGCTCTCGTACAGGATCGCGCCCGTGGCGCCGCAACCCGTCCAGGCGCCGCCGACGCAGGCTTGCGTGTCGCAGCCGCCCGCGCAGCTGAGGTTCAGCTCCTCGTCGGTTTGGCCGTCGCAGTCGTTGTCGAGGCCGTCACAGGTCTCCGCGCTGGGCACGCAGCCGCAACCCTCGTCGGTGTCGCCGTCGCAATCGTTGTCGAGCCCGTCGTCACACGTCTCCGTGCCCGGCAGAACCGCGCCAGTGCAGGGGCCCCAGGTCCCGAACTCGCCCTGAAGGTCGCAGACGCGCGTGCCGGCGGCACAGATGCCCTGGTTCGAGGTGCCGTCGGGGCCGGAGTAGCAAGCCTCTTCTTCCCCCGCGGCGCAGGCACATTGGTCGCCGCAGTCGGGCATGTCGGGGATGGTCCCGTCGCCGCCCTCACCGCTGCCTCCGCTGCCAGATCCACCGCTGGGCGTGGAGTCCGGGGCCTGCGGGTCCCCTGAAGCGCAGCCTGCCGCTGTCGCGAGCACGGACGTGAACAACGCGATTCCGAGAGTCCAAGTGGTGTGCTGTTTCATGCGGCCAGTATGCGGAGGCCGTAGCGCGAAGCTCTTGAAACCAAATGAAATGAAAATGAGAGCAAATGAAAGGATGGCCGACTGTGTGCCAGCGCCTCTGCCGCCGACTTGGCAGTCGCGAAGCATGCACCGAGCGCCGCGGCCAATCGTGCGTGGCACGAGCGCTGCTTGGCTTCCGCAGTGAGGGCCAAGCCAATGCGATTGCAACTGACAGCGATTCTCGTACTCGGCCTGTTCGCCGGTTGCGGTGACGACTCCAACCACGGTGGCGGGTCGACCGCAGGCAGCGCGGCCGGCGGCTCGGATGCAGGCGGCTCGAGCGCCGGCGGTGGCGATGTCGGCGGTGGTGGCGAGGCGCCGGGCAGCTTGTTCGACATGGCCACCATCCACGAAATCGAGATCGAGCTGTCTCCCGAGTCCTTTGCCGCGATCGATGCGGAGGCCGAGCCCATCGCGATCTGCGCCTACCACGAGCGCAACTACTACCGTGGCAACTTGATCTTCGACGGCGTTCGCTACGATGGCGTGGGTGTGAAGGCGCGCGGGAACGGTACGGCCGACACGCTGGGCGAAAAGCCGAGCCTGAAGATCAACCTCGAGTGGGACGACCCCGACGTGCCCGGCTGCCCCGAAGAACGACGCATCGAAGGAAAGAAGAAGTTGAACCTCATCAACATGCGCCAGGACCCGTCGTTCGTTCGCATCCCGCTCGCCGGAGAGCTCGACAGGCTGGTGGGGGCGCCACAGCCACGGACCTCGTACGCCCGCCTTGGCATCAATGGTCAATACACAGGAATCGTCGTCAATTCGGAGAACATCGACAGACGGTTCCTCGCCGAGCAGTACCCCTCGAACGACGGCGCGATGTACGAAGCCGGGTGCTCCTGCGACATCAGCGAGGCGAACGTTCCCGCCCCCGACGCCGAGGATGGGCCCCTGTGGAGCCTCGACTTCCACAATGGCCCTTGCGACACGCCCGGGCCCAGCGAGGACCCGCTCGACTGGGAGCTCTTGCGCGACTTTGCCGCGCAAGTTGCAGCATTGCCGCCCGGAGGGCTCTACCCAGAGATCGGCAGCTTCTTCGATTTTGACGAGTTTCTGAGCCTATGGGCCGCGACCATGTTTTTCGGCTCGGGTGACGGCTACTTCAGAAACCAGAACAGCTATCGCATCTATCACGACCCCTCGACCGACCTCTTCCATTTGATCGACCACGGCTCGGCCGACGGCATCATGCGCACGTTCAGCGATAGCTGCAGCGCGGATGGTCTCTTGGTCATGGGGGACCAGCCCAACGTATTCACGACACCCGATCCCCAATACGATTCATTGACGGCTCGCTGTCTCGCCGAACCCGATTGCAAGGCGGCGTACGCTGCCCGCTCGTGGGAGGTGCTGCATGCGTTCGAAGGCTTCGGGCTCGAGGCCCGAGCCAGCGAGCTCCACGACTTCATCATCGACGACATGATGACCGACCCGCGCTACTACTACGCTCCTTGCGTTCCCGGGCAGAGCTACACGTTCCCGGAGCTGGAAGCCCACTTCACCGACTACGTGCTGCCTTGGATTCAGGGACGCTTCGCGAACGTCAGGCAGCAATTGGAGAGCGCCGGCTACCCGGAGCCGTGAGCTCGCGTGGTCTCGGCCGCTCGCTCGACGACCGCGATCAGGCTCGACAGCGCAAAAGGCTTGGCGACGATCTCGAATACATAGAGCGCACGTGCTTGCTGCTCGGTGGTCTCGTGGTAGAGGCCTGTCATCAGCACGCACGCGAGCGCCGGCCGAGGCGCGCAGAGGAGCCGCCCGGTGAGCAACTCGCGCTTTCGGCGCTCTGCGCGGCCGCAGCAGCAGGGCACGGCCTCGCTGGCGAACGAGCGGGCGAGCCACTGCTGCGCATCGTGGACCCGGCACGCGCCCGCAAGAACGAGCGCGTGGGCGAGAGTGGCGGCATCAACGTACACGCCGAGGTCGCTGTCCCACCGCGCGACCGCGCTCGGCTCGAGCGCCTTTGCCGCTACGTCTGCCGCCCGCCCATCGCGCAAGAACAGCTCGAAGAAACGGCAAATGGCAAGCTCCGATCTCCCTGAAGAAGGTCTGGCGTGACGGCACCGTCGCGCTCGTCCTCGAGCCGGCTCCGACGGGGAGCAGCGCGCGCCGCAAACCCTTTGCCCTCGCCGTGCGCTCGTCTACGCCGTTCGTGATGAAGTTTGCAGATGCGCTGGCGCAGTCGCTGTTGCGGACGGCGCTCTTCGCCGAGACGCACTCGATCAAGGGCGTGCTTGCGGCCGATCGGCTGGCCAAGCGGTGTCAGGGCCTGCCCGCGTCCTTTTTCGGCGATTCGGTCGCGCTCTTTCAGGTCCTCTCGTCGCCGCGGGTGAGTGGTCCGCTGCGAGGCCACATCGTCTGGGATGAGCCGCTCGACGACGGGCGGATCGAGGGCACGATCGGCCGCGCCGTGTTTCCGCTCGCGTACGAGGCCGCGTCGCTCTGGGTCGAGCGTCGAGGGCTTTCCGATCTCGTGATGCGCTACCGGCGAAGAGCCGTCGCGCGGATCTCGCATCTCGGACATGCCTGGACCATCTGGTGCAGCTTTTGCGAGGTGCTGACCCACTTGCCATCGCGTGCCGACCAGCTGCTCTGCGCGGAACGGTTCGTCGAGCTGGTCGCGGCGCAGCTCTCTCACAACGATCCGTCGAGGCCTGGCCCCGACGAAGAGGTGCTCGACGGCCCGCCGGCGAACGGCGTGGCGACGCTCGACGCCGCGCTTCACCAACCTGGTTTCTTCGGTCACACGTTGACCACCCTCGGCTACCTCTACCGGCACCGCGATAAGCTCGACGAAGCCGAGTGGCGATGGGCGATCGCGCGCGTCGACTCCCATGGCAGCGCACGCCGGCGGAGCGGACGGGGCGGCGATCGCAACCCCGGCTCCCGACGCTTCGGCGAGCGCGTCGGACGCCGACGTCGAGGCCGCCGCTGTGCGGCTCGTCCTCGAAGGACCGCGCGAAGTGCACGCAATCACGCTGGCAGACAGCGCGTTCGACCTCGCGGCCGTCGCCACGCCTCGCCAGAAGGCCCATCTCGTGGCGGTCCTGGGAGCGGTCACACGATGGGATCCTGCCCGCTGACGAAGAGCTCTGACCGGCCTGCCCATCCCTGCCGCTCTGAGCGCGATTGGCTCGCTTTGGAGCTACCATCGTGCCGATGGTCGGCTCCGCGGCGTGGCTAGAAAAGACGCTCGGTCGCTATCGGCTCGAAGCGATCGTCGGCGAAGGCGGCATGGGGACCGTGTTCCGCGCGAGGGACACGAGCCTCGACCGCGACGTCGCCGTCAAGATCCTCCTCGGCGCCCCCGACGCCACGGCTCGCAAGCGCTTCATGCGCGAGGCGCGCGCCGCCGCGATGCTGGCGCACCCGAACGTCGTCACGATCCACGACGTCGGTGAGCACGAGGGCGTTCCCTACGTCGTGATGGAGCTCGTTCGCGGAACGTCGCTGCGCGCGTTCGTCGGTTTGCCGATGCCGCCTTCGTCCACGCGCCTCCGCTGGCTCATCGACGCCGCCTCGGCGCTCGGGGCCGCCCATCACGCGAAGCTCGTGCACCGGGACGTGAAGCCCGAGAACGTTCTGCTCTCCGATGGCGGAGTCGTGAAGGTCGTCGACTTCGGCATCGCGCGAAGCGCACAAAACCTGCACGGCAGCTCGGACGAAGCGGCCGAGCCCGCGCTGGGCAAAGTCACGGCGGAGGGCGCGATCCTGGGGACACCCGCGTACATGGCGCCAGAGCACATCGAGGGACTCGAGCTCGACGGCCGCGCCGATCAATTCGCGTGGGGTGTCATGGCCTACGAGCTGTTGACCGGCGAGCTCCCGTGGGGCTCGCGCGACGACGACTTCACGACCCTCGTAGCTCGGCTCCTGATGCACAACCCGCCGCCGCCGAGCGAGAAGGTCCCGCTGCCGGCCGCCGTCGACGAGGTCATCCTCCGCGTGCTCGCGAAGAACCGCGACGATCGCTTTCCGAACATGGAAGAGGTCAAGGTCGCACTGGCGCTGGCGGCGAAGGACCTCGGCGGGGAGCCGGAAGGCGTGCCCGCACCGCGGGGACACGCCTTCGCCATGGCTGCGACCGCCGCAGCCTCGAACACCCCCCTCGTCGATTCGGCGAGCGCCGCGCGGCCCCTCAAGATCCTGGACGCGCCGCTCCCGACGTCGGAGAGCCCCGGCGCCGTGGACGCCTACCGCGACGCGCTCCGCGCATTTCGAGACGGCAGCTGGAGACGCGCGCAGGACGCTCTCCTCCGCGCGCTGACCCTCGATCCGAAGCTGCCTCCTGCGGTCCTCCGGTACACGTTGATGACGAGATGGGCGTTCCTCCCGGCCGTGTCTCGGGAGTGGTATTCGCGGGCCCTCGAGCTCCGTGAGGCGATGAGCGGGCGGGACCGCGCGGTCTTGAACGTGCTCGAGCCGCTCTTCTACAGGGAGCCCCCCGACGTCGTCGAGCTGCAGCGCCGCTTGGAAGCGATGTGCGAAGCGCGCCGAGGCGACGCCGAGCTCCTGGTCATTGCGTGCAACCTCAGTCGGTCGCGCTCTCCGCGGCTCTCTCTCGAGTGGAGTCGGCGGGCGCTAGAGATCGATCCCGATTACGCCGACGCGCTCCAGACGAGCGCGATCGCTCACGCGTCGCTCGGTGACATCACCGCGGCACGGGAGCTTCTCGAGCGCTCGGTCGAGGTGAGCCCGACCGGGGACGACGCCTACGATCTGCTCGCGCGAGCCTCGTGCTTCTCGGGAGACATCAAGACCGCCGAGCGCAACGCTCGACGTTGCATCGCCGTCCGGCCTTCGTTGACGGGATACGAGCTCAACGCCGGCGTGCTCTACGCCCGAGGGCGACCGATGCGCGTGGTGCGAGAGATGCTCCGCGGGCGCCTCACGCTCGTCGTGCCGTCGAAGCAAGGACTTCTCGACGCCAGCGATGACATGAACCTCCTCGTCCTCGCGGGAGATTTCGACGGCGCACGCGAGTGCCTCCGGGCATGGGAGGCTTCGTGTGCGAACCAAACGGTTCTCGAGCCCCATGGCGTGAGTGCCGAGATGGGCGTGCTCCTCGAGCTCGAGGTCGGAGATCGCGCGGCGGCCGCGGCGCGCGCGAAGAAGTACCTCGAGGATCGCGACCTCTGGGCGCGCCCGCTGGTCGTGGAGTGCGACCCGGTCGGGCTCTGCGCGGCGGTGGCTACTCGCGCGGGCGAGCTCTCGACAGAGGCCGGCGCGCTCGAGCGCACGCGCTGGCTCGAGGAAGATCTCGGGGCGCCCGGGCTCAAGTGGGGCCTCGCGTACGGGAGGAGCCTCGAGGAAACGCCGAGCGCCGAGCTCCAGGAGGAGGCCCGGTCGGCGCGCCCCGACTCCGACGCGTTCGGCTTCTTCCGCGAGCCCCTCAAGCACTTCGAGGTCGGTCTCTCGAACCTGCGCCTCGGCGAGAGAGCCTTGGCGATCCAACAGCTCAGCATCGCAGCCGCCTCGCTGCTGGCGCCGACCGATCCGTTCCGCAGCACGCACGCGAGCTTCTACCTCGGCGAAGCGCTCGAGGGCGAAGGGCGCGGCGATGAGGCCGCGGCGGCGTACCGCGTCGTCCTCGATCGCTGGGGGAGCTCGAAGTCGGTGACCGCGCAGAAGGCGCGCGAGCGCTTGGCTGCGCTGGGCGCGGCCACGAGCCATACAGGCGCTGGATCGCGCGAGCCCGACTGAGGAGGTGCGCGCCTACTCGAAGCGCGCCAGCATCGCGTGGAGATTTTGTAGAGCTGCAGGGAGCCATGATGATGAACCGCTCCGATTGACCAGCTGTTCCGCGCGTATCACGCTTCGCTTGATCCGCTCGGCGATCGATACGGGCCCCCTCGTCGCACTGCTCAACTCCCGTGATGCCCACCATCGCTGGGCAACGCAGACGCTCGACAAGATCTCGCCTCCGTTGCACACCTGCGAAGCGGTCGTTTCTGAGGCCTGCTTCCTCGTCCGGAATCTGAAGGGTGGTCCCGACGCCGTGCTCGCGCTGCTGGCGCGCGGGTTGGTTGTTCCTGACTTTCATCTTGATTCCGAGCTGGATGCGATAAGAAAGCTCGTCTCGAAGTATTCAACCGTTCCGATGTCCCTCGCAGATGCCTGCCTCGTGCGCATGGCCGAGCTGGACCATGATCTCGGCATCATCACGCTCGATGAGGACTTTCGCATCTATCGTCGCCACGGCCGTCAGCAGCTCCCGGTCGTCATGCCGGAGTCGCGCTCATGAAAGCCGCGCTTTGGGGGGAGGATCCGGAGCGAGGGAGCCGGCACCGGAGAAATGGGGCGGCCGCAACGTCTGTCGAGCGCGGGGTGGTGCTCGCAGACTCGGCACCTACTATGGGTTGGCCTCGGCCCCAGGCCGCCGCCGAAGTCGCCTCCGAAAGGCCAGCTCCGACTCGCGTTCCCCTTGGCATAGCCCGAGGTGCGCTCCGACCACGCCCGCCACCTCCGACGACGACGGCCAGGGAGTTCCATCCGCAGACCCCGATCTGGCCAGGCCCCGGCCGGTTTGCCGACTCGACTGGTCAGGTGGTTTAGCGGTTCGGCGCGTCGAGAGCGCCGAGCCGCTCACGGCCCAAGGTATGACCGGTCCAGTAGCTGAGGTGGCGCGCACTTGTGCTACCGTGGGAGCACAATGCAGAAGCGCGCGGGAATCACGGAGAAGATCAGCATTTCGATCAATCGGGAGGACCTTCAGGCCCTGAGGAAGCGCGCCAAACGTCTCTACGGAGGCAACATCTCCGCCGTCGTCGCCGAGCTCGCCGATGACGCGAAGCTCCTCGAAGGGATGAGCGAGCTGGTCGACTGCCTTGGTGGGCCCTCCCTGACAGCTGAAGACCGAACGCGGATCGATCGCGAACTGCAATCGGGACCGAGATCGAAACCCAAGGCGAAGGCGAGGGCAACCGCGTGAGAGACGGCATCACGTTCGACACCGGCGCCCTGATCGCCCTCGAACGTCGAGGTCAGCGCGCTCGGCAGATCGTGGAGCGAGCGCTCGAAGCGAAGATCCGAATCACCGTACCGGCGGCGGTCATCTCGGAGTGGTGGCGCGGTCGAAGCGATTTGAGAGAGCGCATTGTTGCTGCCGTACGCATCGAGGCTCTCTCGGTCGGACTCGCGCAGCTCGCAGGGGAGGCGCTCGCCGCCGTGAAGGGCGCGACGACCATCGACGCCATCGTGATGGCTTCGGCCGCCCAACGCGGTGATGTCGTCTACTCATCCGACTGCGACGATCTCGTGCGACTTCAGCGATACTTCCCTGTGGTACGTGTCCTCGCAATTGGGTGAGCGGACCATCGATGCGACGAGCACTGCGCGTGAGGGCCATCACAATGACTGCTTCGCAGTTTCAGGCTGGCCCCCTCCGCACGCCCGGGGGCATCGTTGCCTGGTGCCGACATCGAAGAGAACAAAACCTGATTTGCAAGCCACCAGAGCAATCTTGTTCGGCTTCGTCAGTCGGCTCTGTTTCAGACTCGGCAACACAGGCCGCGACGGAAAGCGCGCACAGCGCGGGCACCAGCCGAAACCCGCCTCCCCGCTTTTCCCCCACGCCGGACAGCTATCTCCAGCAAGCCGGACGCTCAAGTCAGAGCTGGCGCCAGCCTGGCAACGAATGAGGGCCGCTCCCGAGATCGCTGGACAGGTCGCTCAGCCCGCGGCGCGCACCGGTACCGCATCGATCACGAAGGCGCCGTCTTCGACCCCGACCAGCGCCACCGAGCCCGGCAAGAGCTGGCCGCGCAGCAACATCTCCGCGATGGGCCCCTCGATGAGCCGCGCAACCGCGCGCCGCATCGGCCGCGCACCGAGCTCGGGATCGTAACCCCCCGAGTCGAGCAAGAGCTCGATGGCGTCGCTATCAGCCTCGAGACGCACCTCGCGGGCGAGCAGCGCAGTTGCCAGCTCCTCCACCATCATGCGCGCGACGTTGGCGATCTGTGCGCGCGAGAGTGGCCCGAAGAAGAGCACTTCGTCGAAGCGGTTGTAGAGCTCGATCGGAAGCTGCTTCTTCGCGGCGGCTTGGGCGAGCCCGGCGAGCTCTGCCACCGGCCTGCCTGCTGTCCGCGCAAACCCCACCGATGAGCCTTTCATTGCGGCCGCAACATCTCGCGACCCGAGATTGGAGGTACACACCAGCACGACATTGCTGAAGTCGACGCGACGACCGCGGCCATCCGTTAGGTGACCTTCGTCCAGCACCTGCAAGAACGAAAGCAGCACGTCTTGATGTGCCTTCTCGATCTCGTCGAGCAAGAGCACTTGATACGGACGTTTGCGCACAGCCTCGGTGAGCTGACCGCCGGCCTCGTGGCCCACGTAACCGGGCGGGGCGCCGATCAAGCGGGCGAGCGCGTGCGATTCGGCGAACTCGGACAGATCGAGCCGTGTCATCGCGTCGCTCGAGCCGAAGAGAGCGTCGGCTAGCGCTTTGGCGGTCTCCGTCTTGCCGACGCCCGTGGGGCCCAGCAACAAGAACGAGCCGAGCGGTCTTCTGCCGCGCAAACCAGCGGCGCTCTTGCGCAGCTGTCCAGCGATCCGCCCGAGCTCGCTCTCGTGACCGACGACGCGGGTCGCGAGCTCCGTCTCCAGCGCGAGCATGCGATCCCGATCCGTCTCGAGCAGTCGCTCGACAGGAACGTGCGTCAGATCGGAGAGCGCGTGCGCCAGCTCGTCGAGGCCGATCACCAGCGCGCTCGCAGGCTTCACCGGGTTTGCCCGACGTGCTCGCGCGCCGGCGTAGTCGAGCACCGCGATGGCTTTGTCGGGCAGCGCGCGTGAGGGCAAATAGCGGATCGACCAGCTGACCGACGCTGCAAGCGCCTCGTCGGAATACGTGACGCGGTGGTGAGGCGCGAGCGCGTCGGCGGCCGCTCGTACCATGAAGAAGGCGTCTTCTTCGTCGGGTTCATCGACCTCGATCGGAGAAAAGCGGCGCGCGAGCTGCGGGTCGCTCTCGACCAAACGTCGATAACACTCGGTGTTGGTAGCGGCCACCAGGCCGACGTCGCCGCGCGACAGCTGAAGCTTCAGCTCCGCGACGGCTTCGTCACCCGCGTTCAACAGCTCGTGCAGGTCGTCGATGAAGAGGACCAGCTTGCTCGGATGCCGCCTCACTTCGTCGAACATCGTGGCGACGCGTTCCGAGAGCGCACCGCGCGCACCCGTGCCGGCGATCAGTGCGGACGCGGGGATCTCGACCAAGGTCGTGGCTTGCTTCGCGAGGGGCTCCACCAGCGCCGACGCGAGCCTCGATTTGACAACCCCTGCCGCGCCGATCAGACAAGGCGCGTTGGCGCGATGTTTCGCGAGCACGTCCAGGATGCGATCGAGCTCTGCTTCGCGGCGGACGGCGCTGGTGCGCGTGGCACTCGTCGCGACACTGGCCAAGAACGGCGCAGCGGCCTTGTCGATGATCGTGCTCGGCGCCTGCTGCCCCGGCATTCGCGACCGTGCGAGCAGCGCCGGAGCCGGCGCGAGCTCGGCCTTCTTCGGCTTGCTCGGAGGCTCTTGGCGCGTCGGCGTGGTGGGCCGACGAACCGGACGGGCGCGATCTCGCAGCTGGGCCAGGGGAGGTGGCGGAGGCGAAGGCGTCGGCCTGCTCTCGACCAGGCGCGGCATCAGCGGCACCACGCTCGGTCGTTCGCTGCGGGGTGGGCTCGAGGCCGGCTCGCTGACCGGATGTTGTCGCTCCAAGCTTCGGGGCTCGCGGCGAGGCGGCACCACCCCGAGCGCTTGAGACAGCGCCGAGGTGCGTAGGCGCACCGCGTCCACGCCCGATTGAATGAGCGCGCGAAACGAGGCCAGGCGTCGTTCGGAGAGCAGCGCGATCAACAGATGGAGCGCTGTCGGCTCCATCATGATCAGGCGCGAGTCGGGGGAGATGCTGGGTCTCGTTCGATCGGCTCCATCCGTCGACACCGGCCCCCGCGCACGCTTCGACACCTCGCGAGCTTGCGCGAGCGCACGCGCCGTCGCATCCGGGATCTCTTCGTCGAAGCTGCGTCCAGCTTTCAACAAAACATCTTTATCCAGACCGCGATCGCGCAAGAGATCCGCTGCCGGCCCCTTCTTGGAAGCGACCGCAGCCAAGAGGTGCACTGTGGTCGGTCGCTCCTTGCGAGAGGCTGCGAGCTCGCTCGCGATCTTCCGCAACGACGAGAGCTCGCTCTCGGAGCGTTCAGGCTGTGTCACTCTCCGCGATTCGCACGTGCCCGTGTAGCAGGCCAACTTTCGAAACAGCCTTGCGCGGTGCGCAGAGCTCCCTTAAGCGCTCTCGCCTATGAAGACTTGGCTGATTGGTGCGCTCGGAATCGCCGCGATGTTCCCCGTTGCTTGCAAGGCGACCGTCGAAGTAGTGGCCGACAACGAGCCCAAACCGACCGCCAAGCCCCCGGCGGAAGAGCAGCCGACGGCGGCTCCGACCACGCCGCCGGCCCCCGAGCCCAAGGCGTGCACCAAAATGGGCTGCGCGAGCTCGCTCGAGATCGAGCTCAAGGCCGGCAAAGTGGGCTTTGCCAAGGGCAACTACGTGATCGACGTCGAGGCTGACGGCAAGAAGGGCAAGTGCGAGACGAAGCTGCCTTTGCCCGCCTGCTTGAAGGACGGCGCGGTCAAGGCAGGTCTCAACTTCAGATGTTCTGGCGATCTGGGGCTCAACATGGAGCAAGCGCCGTGCGCGGAACCGAAAGTCGGCCCCTCAATCGGCTCGCTCAAGATCGACGGCAGCCCCAAAGACGTGAAGATCACCGTCACCAACAACAAGAAGCCCTACGGTGAGGTGAGCGTCGCTCCGAAGTACAAAGAGAGCCGCCCGAATGGCCCCGAGTGCGAGCCGCTCTGCAAGCAGGGCAACACAGAGGCTTGCGTCACGGGCAAGTGCGGCGAATGAGCGCGCGCGCGGCAGGGCTGGGGCTCACGTTGCTGCTCAGCGCGTGCTCCGGCGGGCAAAACGACGTCGAAAACGTAGAAACGATCGCAGAGCCGCTGGGCTCGTCAGTCTCCAGCGCGGAGAGCTCCGCCGCACCCAGCTCGACTGGGGTCGACGCGACCAGCAAGTTCCCTGGCGGGGCCAAGGCTTGCACGCAGATCGGCTGCCGCGATCAGTTCGTGATCCACACGCCCAACGTCAAGCTGGCGGCGGGCACCTACTCGATCACGGTCGATGCCGATGGCAAGACATCGACTTGCCCGCTGGTGGTCGACGCCAAGGGTGCCAAGACGGACGGCTGTCAGGGTGACGCGGGCGTGATGCTGGCCCTGCCTGGCAGCGTGCCTGTCGCCGGCGCCGAGGGTGGCTTTTCGTTGGTGTTCGACAAAGCCCCGGCAAGTATCAAAGTGGGTGTCTCGATCGGTAAGAAAAAGATCGCCGACCAAGGATTCACGCCCGTCTACAGGACGTTCCAGCCAAACGGTCCAGACTGCAAGCCCACCTGCAAACAAGGCCAAGAGACGTTCACGCTCAAGTAGCCCGGTAGGGGACCCTCCCGCGGTGGGAGGAAGCCAACTATGATCAGGTTGGACTTTCGGCCTGCGCCTCGTTCGCGTAAGGCGAAACCGTGAAAAGTCGGCGGCTCTCCCTGGCGGTCTCTTCGGGCCTTCTTTGTCTCGGCGCTCCTCTCGCCGCCAACGCGGCAGAGCCAAAGCAGGTCGCGGCGGTCGAGCAGCCTGCAGCAAGCGCCGCTGTGGAGAAGAGCGACCCCAAGAACGAGGTCTGGGAAGACGCCTGGCTCCCGTGGAACACCGGCGAAGAGTTCGCGGGCATGGGCTTCGCCGTCTTCGGTCATCTCGGTGTGGGCAACCGCCTCAATGATCCGCCGGCTGGCGCAGGCGTCATCGAGTCGCCCAACGGTCTACGCGTCGGCGCCACGGCCATCTTCCGCCCGATCCGCTACTTCGGCTTCGGCGTCGGCTACGAGCACGCCGACCTCAGTCGAGACCGCAACGACATCGACTCCGAATCGTTCACCACCATCTTCCGCGATCTGAACACGCTCTGGATCGACGCCCGCGCCTATCCGCTTCGCTACGACCCGTTCGCCCTCTACATCAGCGTCGCTGGTGGCCCAGCGTGGCAGAGCCTCGACGCGGATAGCCTCGTCGTCAACGGGGAGAACACCGGCAACGTCAGCACCAAGTGTGAAGGCGGGGCGGACGTGGGCATGAGCATGAAGGCCGCAGTCGGCGCCGAGCTCGCGCTCGTGTCGGGGGCTATTGTGTGGCTCGAGGGCGGGCCCGACTACCATCTCTTGACCGAAGACAGCCTCGACGGCTGCGGCGTCGGCGCCGGCAACGCTGCCATGATCGGCTTTCGCGCCGGTTTCGCCATCGGCTTCGAGAAGAGCAAGATCCTGAAGAAGCAAGAAGAGGTCAAACCGAAGGACGACGACCTCGACACGATCATCAACGAGCAAGACGCGTGTCCCACGGTGGCCGGCCTCCCGAACGCAGACCCGATCAAGCACGGCTGCCCGGCTCCCAAAGATCAAGACGCGGACGGCATCGTCGACGAGCTCGACGCATGCCCCACGGTGGCCGGCGTCGCCAACGCAGATCCCAAGCTGAACGGCTGCCCGCTCCCGAAGGACAGGGACAACGACGGCATCGTCGACGATGTCGACGCCTGCCCGGAGATCCCCGGCGTTGCGTCGGAAGATCCCAAGCTCAACGGCTGCCCGCCCGACACCGACGGCGACGGCTTCCGCGACGACCAAGACGCGTGCCCGCAAGAAAAGGGCGTCGACGATCCGGATCCGACCAAGCGCGGCTGTCCCAAGCTCGTGCGCGTGACCGAGAACGAAATCATCATCCTCGAGCAGGTGCAGTTCGACACCGGCAAGGCGACCATCAAGGCGGTCAGTGATGCGCTGCTCGACGGCGTCGCGGCCGTCATGAAAGAGCACCCCGAAATTCTGAAGATCGAGGTGCAGGGCCACACCGACAGCACCGGGTCGAAGCAGATCAACACCAAGCTGTCCGACGACCGCGCCAAGTCGGTGCGTGACGCCCTGGTGAAGCGCGGCGTCGAAGCCAACCGCTTCCTCGCCAAGGGCTACGGACCGGCCGTGCCGATCGGCGACAACAAGACGCCTGAAGGCAAGCAGAAGAACCGCCGCGTGCAGTTCATCGTGCTCGAGAAGGCCGCCAAGGTGCCTGCAGTTCCGCCGGGTGCAACCCAGCCCCCGCCCGCGGCGCAACCGGGTGCAACACAGCCGCCCCCGGTCGCTCCCGGCGCTACTCCCTGAGCTTGTTGGGCCGCCTCCGTCTACTCAGCAATCCCTTGCTGAGTAGACAAAGAGGGTCGCTCGACGTCGTCGGCGCGCGTAAACGCCGTCGACAGGCGTCGAGCCACCGTTTAAGACTCGTCCGCAAAGAAGGTCGCCTCATGCGCGTATGAGGCTGGGCTTCCCATTTGCAGTGGTTGCGTGCGGGAGGATTGCTTGATGATCGGACCTCAGTCGGGCGAAGTAGTGCAAGCGGCCGGTGCACCCCCAGGCGGCTACGGCCCTCCGCCAGGCGGCGGAAGCTACGGTCCCCCAGGTGGCGGTGGCTACGGTCCGCCTCCTCCCCCAGGTGGTGGCGGCTACGGACCTCCGCCGGGTGGCGGCGGCTACGGACCTCCCCCAGGTGGCGGCGGCTACGGCAGTGTCCCGCCGCCCGGCGCCGGGCAAACCCAGCTCGGACCAGGTGGTCCGCCCGTACAGGCAACCGTTGTCGGTTCTCCGTTGGGCATGACCGCCGCAGCACCGAAGAAATCGGGCGCAGGCGGCAAGATCGTCATCGCGTTGCTCGCGTTGCTCGCGATCGGTGGCGGCGCCTTCGCTGCGTACTGGTTCTGGATGCGCTCAACCGGTCCCGAGCTCGCCAAATACCTGCCGGCTGACACCCAGGTGTACGTCGAGGTCCCCAACATCACGAAGGCCGTCGTCGCGGCGATCGGCATGGACCCGGTTGCAATCAAAGAGCTCGAGCCCGAAGAGCGCAAAAACGACCTGGTCGAGGCGTTCGAGAGCTCCTTCGACATGAAGAAGGACGACGCGGAGTCGCTCGTGAAGGGCATCGACGCAGTCGCGTTTGCTGGGCGCGAGCTCGGCAAGAGCGATGACAAGTCCGAAGCGGCGATCATCATTCGCTTCAGTGACAAGGGTGCGGTCGAGGCGCTGCTCGAATCCAAGCGCTTCGACAAGGACGGCAGCGTCGGCAAAGGCACGGCTTACAAGCTCACGCGCGTCGAGCCGAAAGACCCCGACAAGGAAGAGAAGCTCAGCGCGTTCGAGAAGTTCTTGAACCAGCTTGGCGACAGCAAAGACAAAGACAAAGAGGACGACGGCGACAAGAAGAAGAAAGACAAGAAGCTCATCGTCTGGTTCGACAGTCAGAAGCTCTTGGTGGCCGGTGACGAGGCCATGATCGAAGAGATCGGCAAGGTCATCGAAGGCGACAAGGACAACCTCGCCAAACACAACGAGACCTTCGCCAAAGCCAATTGGCCGGCCGGCTCTTCGTTGCTCATCTTCGCAGATCCAGCGGCGTTTCCCAAAGACGTGAAGAAAGAGTTCTTCAACGACGTCGGGCCGCTCACGGGCTCGATGCGCTTCACCGATCCGGGCGTGATCGTCAGCGCTCACCTGGAGATGGCCGGCAAAAAGGTCTCCAAGAAAGAGCTTCTGCCAGAAGAGGCGAGCCTCACCTTGTTCGAGAAGCTGCCGTCTTCGACAGTGGCCTACATCGCCTTCTCGACCAAGTTCGGCGTCGACGGCAAGGAGATGGAGAAAGCCATCAAGAAGTCCTACAGCGACGTCGACGAGAGCGGCGGCGAGCAGATCGAGAAGATGCTCGACGGCATGAAGGACCAGCTCGGCTTCGGGCTCGACACCGTGTTCGATGCCATGGGCGACGAGGCGATCATCGCAGTCACCGCCGACGACAAGCTCGCCGGCCTCGCCTTCGAGAAGGACAAACAGGCGTTCGAGCACGGCAGCGTGATTACCATTTTTGCCCTCGACAAAACCGACGGCAAAGAGAACGCCGACAAGATCATCAAGAAGCTGAAGAGCACCATCGAAGACAAGGCCAAGGACGAAATCGCGATCAAAAAGATCGACGGCGGCTTCGTCGCCTCGCCCGGTGATCGCGCCAAGAAGGCGATGGGCGACGTCGATGCTTCTTTCTCGATCTCGGTCGAAGAAGACAAATACCTGGTCGTCATCGTGGGCACCAAGAAGCGCATCGACGAGGCCAACGAGGCACTAGGCGGCACCGAGACTCTGAAGGGCGACAATGCCCACAAGAAGGCGCTCGCCGCCTTCGAAGGCAAGCCGCTCGCTGTGCTTTGGGTCGACGCGGGCCGTATCGCCAAGGCGCTGCTCAAAGAGTCGAAGGAGGTCAAGTCGAGCCTGAAAGACGCGGGCTTTCCAGTGGACGCGCTCATCCTCGAAGGCGACGACCGCGTGACCGCTGGCTACGCCGTGCGGGCAGCGTGGAAGGACGACATCCTGATGCTCGACATCGACACGCTCAACCTGCCCATCTTCGCGGGGGTCGGCGCTGCCGCTGCCTTCGCCCCCCGCAAGAAGAAGGAAGACAACAAAGAGTGAGCCTGGACTTCTGCTTGTGAAGTCGGCAAAGAGGCGGCTCTACGGCTTGAAGAGATGGCGGGCGGCGGCAGTGATTGCCGCCGCGTTGGTGTTGGGCGGCCTCGCCGGCACGGGGTGGTGGTGGTTCAGGGCGGCGCCCGCCCTGGCGCGCTACCTACCCAAAGACACCCAGGTCTACGTCGAATTCCCGAGCATCACCAAGGCGCTGATCGGCCTCTCCGGCGTCGACGCTGTAGACCAAGACGATCTCGACCCGGAGCGTCAGAAGAAGCGCTTGGTCGAGGCGTTCGCCGACTCGTTCGAGCTGGGGCTCGGCAACGTCGATCGCTTCTTCGACGGTATTCGCGCGGCCGCGGTGGCTGGCCGTAAAGGGCGTCAGCCGGAGGGGGTCATCTTGTTCGCGTTCTCCTCCGAAGGCGATGTGACCAAGGTGCTTGCTGCCGAGCGCTTCAAGAAAGAAGATCGGTTCAAGGGTTACGACCGCTACAGCCTGCAGCGCCGCGACGTCGATAACCCGGATGCGCTCGCCAAGCTTTCCCCGCTCGAACGAGCGCTCAATCAGCTTGGCAACCGGCCGTCTGCGGCGCCAGCGACTGGGTCGGTGGAGATCGTCGAGAAGCCAGAATTTTCGGTGATCTGGTTCGCGGACGAGAAGGTGTTGGCGCTGGGCAGCACGGGCATGGTCGAAGACTGCGCGCGCGTTGCCAACGGCGAGCACGAGAGCTTGGAGCACGGCAACGAGCTGTTCGAGCAGGCCGAATGGCCGATGCGCTCGAGCCTGCTGGCCTACGTCGACCCGAACCTGCTCGACAGCCGCGAAGCGCGCGAAGCCTTCCTCGACAACGCGGGGCCGGCAACCGGCGCCATACGCTTCCTCGACGAAGGCATCGGGTTCGACGTTCGCTTCGACTTACGCGGCACGCAGATTCCGGATCCGAAATTGTTCATGGTGCCGACCCAGCTTTCGCTCTGGGAGCGGTTGCCGTCCGACACGATTGCCTACGTTGCGTTCTCCACTCGCTTCGCGAGTCGCGGCAAAGACGTCGAGCGAGCGCTGTTCGGCGCGGCGGCGTCGCTCGATGCTTCGCTCGAACGCGAGCTTCAGATCGCGTTCGACAGGATGCATGAGGAGACCAACATCGACTTTGCCGACCTGGTCGAGATCACCGGCGATCAGGCGGTGCTTGCCGTAGTCGCGGACGACCGCGCGCTGAAGTCGTTCGCAGAAGGCAGCCGCAAAGATTTCACGTTCGTTGGTATCGCAGAGGTGAGCGACAAGAAACGCGCCGCCAAGGTGGTGCGTGACCTGCAAGATTTTTTGGAGACTCGCTATGACGTGTCTCGCAAAGCAGGTGGCTTCATCGCAGAGCGCGACAAGCAGCCTTCGGTCTTGGTGAAGCTTTCGGCGGAGGGCCACCTGCTGTTCGCCATCGGCAAGGGCAGCGACCTCGAAGACTTCGAGGATATCTACATCGGAAAAGGTCGCAGCCTGCTGAAAGACGTTGCCCACGAGAAGGCAATGGCTGCGCTCGAGGGTCGTCCGCTGGCTTTCGCATGGGTGGACGCCGGACGCGCGACCGAAGCCATGCTGAGCCGACAGCCGGCAGGTCCCGAGCAAGAGAACGGTTCTCCACGCGGCGCTATGAAAGCGCTCGAGATACCGATCGACGCCCTCGATCTGGACGGCCCACAGCGCATCACCGCTTGGGCGGCCCTGTTCATTCGCGCATCGGACAAATCGATCGACGTCGAGATCAAGTCGCTCAACGCCGTGACCCTGGCGGGACTCTGGGCGTTGATCGAGGTGCAAGGCGATCTGTTTCCGAGCTTGAAGCTGTCAGAGACCGGAATCCCCGCTTGCGACGTGTACGTGGCGACGCTGCGCAAGTGCATGACGACGGCCAGCTCGTCACAAAAAACGACGCTCGAGTCACTTCTGAAGACGTCGCTCGATCAATACAAGAAGGCGACCCCGACCGAGCGCGATGCCCTTGGTGAACAGTGCGCGCTGACCGAGAAGAGCATCAAAAATATTTTTGACTGCAAGTGAGCGGCTCGGCTGGGCAGGTCGGCTGGGCAGGTCGGCTGGTCAGTCGGGCGGTCCGGCCTCGATTGCGCGTCGATAGCGTTCTCGTTTTGGCCCGTCGCGCAAGATCTCGAAGGCTTCTTCGACGATTTCGAGGATCAGCTGGACGTCGTCGTAAAGGTCACTGGTGCGCGCGGTGAGCAGGCGCGTCGGCTCGAACGATCGTCGCAGGTCGACGTATGCGCGACGGATTTCGTACGAAGTCGCACTGCGATTCACGCCCAGCAGCGCGAAGTAGTCGCCCTCTTGGACGAGCGCCATTTTTGCCTTCGTCTTGGCGCGCACGGCGTGCTCGTCGATGAGATCATCGGGGGGCTTCGCGACTGGCTCCGCGACCTTGCTGATCGGGGCCAATTTGCTGAGCACTTCGAGCTCGATCAGGGCACGCACGACGCACGCGAGCTCTGGCTCGGCGCCCTGACAGAGCTCTACCACCGTCTTGCCAGTGGCTTGCCTGATGATCACATCCTCCTCTTCGGAGAGCGCACATTCGGAGAGCAGGTTCTTCTGCGTGCCGGCATCGAGCCGCGCGCGTTCGCCGATGGTGCTGATCGACACCGCAGGGTCGAGCACGCGACGAGCCGTCTCCACGAAGATCTCGGCGCCGGTTGCGCCGCCGAACACCCCCGGCTCTGCCTTCAGGCGGACGGGCAGCTCCGGCTCGAGCATGACCCCGCCAGGACCGCTCCGCAGAATCTTTCCGATCAACCACTCCGCGTGCGACCGCAACACCGGCCAGAGATCGTCCTGCGCCAAGAACCCCTGCGCGATCAGAGCAGCGCCTGCGTGTCTGCCGGAGGGAGGCAGCTTGGTACTCAAGCGCATGGCGGCGTCGCGCCCGAGGTCACCGCGACCTGCAAGGAAGGAGACCAGGCTCTCGTCAGCGCTCTCCGAAGCCGCCGTCACGATGTCGCCGTCGAGCAGCACGACCCGCCGCATGATTTCGCCGACCGTGATCGCGAGGCAGCCGGTGGTGCGGGCCGCGATGGCACGCCCGAGCGGGCGCATTCCCTCTCCCTCTCCGAACACTGTACCGAGCGTGGAATCTCGCGAGGTTGCCGCCCGAACCGAGGCGGCGGCAGGGCTCACGCCACCGTCGCTTCCTCGTGACGCCGAGAACTGGGGCAGCGACGCTGAAGGCGGCACGACGATTGGGCTGTGGTCTCTGAGCGAGGCCAGCGGATCACGTGGCGGGATCGTCCGAATGTCGAAGACGGGTCGCCCCTCTGCGATGTCGCGCGCTTCTTGAAAGCGCATCGGTGGTGATAGCGGCGACGCCAAGCTCGCCAGACCGAGTGGTGTCGGCAGATGGGCGTTGCCAGGGAGCAGCGCGTCTTCACCACGCAGCGTCTGCGACTCGATTCCCGTGGAGGTCGGGCTGGGTACGAACGCAGGGCGGGCTGGTGGTTCGGGACGGCGCGCGTCTTCGACCTTCAGCCCGAGCAGCTCGCCCAGGCGAATGCCGAGCGCTGGGCTGCCTGCGCGTGGCGAAGTATTGAAAGACCCAGGCGCCGACGGCGCGAACGCCTCGCTGGTGGCTGCCCCTGTCGCCTGAAATTGGGGGGGCGGAATGTCCGAAGAGCCGCTGAAGCCCGGATTGGAGCGAGGTGCTGGGAGCGCGGCTGTGCCCTCCGGCGAGGGGGTGCCTGCGCCGGTACCAATCAGCCGCGGCGCGGGTGTGAACGAGCTCTGCGACATCGAGCCGGTCCCAGCGCTGCTGCCGGCCTGTGCCAACGCTGCAGCGACACCGCCTGTGCCTCCCTCGGATTCCTCGTGCACGTCGAGCGGCTCGTCCAGCTGCTGCAACAGGTCTGGCGGCACGAGACAGTCCGACTCTTCGGGTGCAGCAGGAATGCTCGAGCGGCCGTCGAGCTGCGCCCGCATTCGCTCTTCCGCTTCCGCAATCTGTGCGGCCAGCTCGGGGCTCAGCCGCATGTTGCCAGCCAGCAGCTCGAGCGCGGCGGAGCCCTCTGCGCCCTCTTCCAAGAACGATCCGACTTCGAGCGGATCGACGCCGCGCGGAAAGTCGGAGATGGGCGGGATGCTGTCCGGCGCAGGTGCCACCGATTGGCGCGACGCGTACATGGGTGGCGGCGTCGTGCCGCGACCCGAGAAGCCACCCGCTGCCGGGCTTGCCAGGTGGCCGACTCGCTCGCACAGACGAGCGATGTCGACAGGCCGCTCGAACACGTTGTCCGAGATACTCAAGTCCGCGAGCTCTGCAGCGCGCAGCGGGTCGCCTAGACAAAGCAACTCGGCGCGTTCGCCGGCGGGCGTCGCGCGCATGCGCTTCGTCTTCTCGATCGCGCCGGGTTGGTCGACATCGACAATCACGACCCGTGGGTCCTCCCCTGCGACGCGGGCTTCGAGCAGAGAAAGTGGCGCATCGAACACGATGAACCCGCGTGTGCGCAGCGCGCCGGCGATGGTTTCGCCTTCCACCGACGAGTCCGCCAGGACGATGGCGTCACCGCGCTGGGGGTCATCCAGCTCGGGTAGCGGTGTGTTGGCGAACGGCACGGGGACCCGAATGTACCAAAAGCTTGGCAAAGGTTGCTGCGCGCAAAGAACGAGTGCAGAAGCTTCTTTGCCATGGTCCTTCTGGGCGTCACCAAGAACGAGCTCCTGTTCTCTGGTGTGCTCATCGCAATGACGCTACTTGGAACCTACGTCGGTAGCTTTGGCGAGGCGGTCGCTCGTCTCTTGCATCGCTTGCGATGAGCGGCGAAAAAGCCGAGAGCGACGAGGCTGAAGCAGACGACGCCGACGCGATCCGCGAAGGCGACAGCGACGACGCGGACGACGCGGACGACTCGGACGACACGGACGACTCGGACGACACGGACGACACGGAAGGGCCTGCTTCCGAGCCGGCACCCCAAAAAAATACAGCACCGCCCGAAAAGACCGCAACTGTCGCGCCGTCCCGCTCTCGCTTGGCGCTCTGGTTTGGCGCGCTCGCGATGGTGCTCGGCGTCGCCGCAGGCGGCGTTTATTGGGTTTCGCGCGCCAAACAGCCGCTGGCCCCAGCGAACGCGCCGGCACGGACCTCACTCGAGGCCATACCGCGAGGCGCGATGGTGATCGTCACGATCGATCTGAAGGCGCTACGCATGTCCCCGCTCGCAGCGCCTTATCTCGACGGAGACCGTAGTGTTCCCGGGCTCGGCACCATCAAGCAGACATGCGGCTTCGATCCCATCCTCAGCGTCGACGAAATCACGGTCGGCGTACCGGAAGCGGGCGAGACCGACTTCGGCATCGCAGCGCTGGGCTCCTTTACCGACGAGGGCATTCTCGACTGCGCCAGCAAAGTGATCGCCGGCCGGGGTGGGCGCCCGCTCACGTCACCGATCGGTAAATTTCGCTCGGTTCGCGACCTCGACGCGCCCGGCTCCGGGGAGATCGCCAGCCGGCCAGGCGGGCTCTTGCTGCTCGGAGGCGGAGGTTACCTGCGCTCGATGGTGGAGGCGGCCGACGGTGTTGTTCCGAGCTCGGCCGCGGATGCGCGTCATGGCGAGCTTCGCGCAGCGCTGGCTGGCTTCGAAACGGTGCGGGCCACGATGGTGCTCAGCGAGACACAGCGCGCCACGATGGCGGACGAGATCCAGAAGTCGGGTGGTCGCGCGCCCGCCGCGCTGCTCGGCATTCGCGGCGCAGCAGTCGGCGCACGCTTGCTCGACAAGCAAGCGTCGCTACTCGCGATCATCCGAACCGAAAGCACCTCTCAGGCCCTCTCGATCGCTGGTTTGATCGAGGAAAACAAGAACGACACACGACAGAGTGTCGCGGCGCAGATCCTCGGTGTCGCTCCGCTGCTCGATCGCATGCTGATCTCGGTCGAGGGCGGCGATGTACGCGCGACTTTGGAAGTCGGCGTCAGTGAGCTAGAAGAGGTGATCCAACGAGCCGTGCAAGTGCGCGCGTTATTGGATGCCAAACCGAGCGAATCTCCCGAGCCCGAGCCTGCGCCAGAGCCCTCCGCCACGGTGGCTCCCTCCGCGCACCCGCGCTGAGCCTCGTCGCTTGCGTGGCGATGCGTAGAGCGTTAACAAACGGCCCATGCTCGGCACTGGAACCATCGCCCCCGACTTCAATCTCCTGAAAAACAGGTCAGATCGCGTCTCGCTCGCGTCCCTCAAAGGCAAGAAGGTCGTGCTTGCGTTCTTTCCAGCTGCCTTCACTTCGGTCTGCGAAAAAGAGCTGTGCGCCTTCCGCGATGGCCTCGCCGAGCTGAACGGGCTAGGCGCCACCGTCCTCGGCATCAGCGTCGACGCCCCTTTCTCCAACGTCGCATTCGCGGAGAAGAACAAGGTGACCTTTCCCATCCTCAGTGACTACGCGCGCGAAGCCACCCGCGCGTACGACGTTGCGCTGGACGACTTCGCTGGCATGGCCGGCTACACAGCCGCCAAACGCGCAGTCTTCGTCGTCGATAAAGAGGGTGTCATTCGCTATGCGTGGGTCGGTCCGAACCCTGGTGTCGAGCCCGACTACGCTTCGGTCAAGAAGGCAGTCGCCGCAGCTTGAAGGTCAGTGAAGGCCGCGAGATTGTGCTCGCGGCGCTGCTGCTGAGCTCTCTCCTGCTGAGCTCTCTGCTGCCGAGCTCAGCGCTGGCGACCTATTCGTTGATCGCCGTCGACCCAGCGCGGGGCGAGGTCGGGGCTGCCGGTGCCTCCTGCGTTCCGTACGAGGTCATTCGCATCTATGAAAGCGCCAGCGGTCGCGGCGCCCTCGTTGCGCAGGCCAATTTCGACGACGACGCTCAAGCTCAAGGGCTCGCGCTGCTCGAAGCCGACGCGCTTGCGGTCGACGTGCTCGCCGCGCTCACCGATATCGGCGCTCATCCGCTGGCGCCCAAGATGCAATATGGCGTGGTCGACGTCTTCGGAGGCGTCGCGACCGTCACCGGGTCCGACGCGCTGGCAGTCGCGACCGACCAGCAACGCAGCGTGGGCGATCTGCGCGCCGCTGCGCTCGGCAACGTCCTCACCAGCCAAAAGGCCCTCCAGCAAGCCCTCGATGGCTTCGAGGACAGCGGCTGCGACCTCGCCGAACGATTGATGGTGGGCCTCGAAGCGGCGGACGATGGCGGCGAAGGTGATTCGCGCTGCACGTCTGAAGGCCGGCCCGCCAATAGCGCGTTCCTCGACGTCACCGGCCCAGAAGGAACCCTCGTTCGCATCAGCATTCCGGATGTTTCGCCAGGAAGCCCCATTCCCGCGTTGCGCAGCGAGCTCGAGCTCTGGCGTAGCGAGCACCCGTGCCCCCAGCCCCTCGGCGGCGCCGGAGGCTCCAGCGGATACGGTGGCGCTGGCACTGCCGGTTCAGGCGCCGTCCCCAGCGACGACGGCTGCAGCTGCCACTCTGCGCCTCCCGAACCTCTCAGTTCTACCGGCTGGCTGTTCGCCCTCTCGCTCGCTGGCGCTACGGCTCGATCACGGTGGCCACGCCGTCAGCGAGGCCAGTCTTGAAGAACTCGACGTATTGCTGCTGAGCCTCTGGCGCGAAGATGAGCTCGCCATGGTTGGCGACCACATTGCCGTTCATCTTGTCGAACTGGCAAATGATCGCTGTCGACCCGTTTGGTCCATTGGCTGTGGCAGGCGCCGCCGCAGGCTCGAGCCCCGGCACGGCGATCACTTCGTGCATCAACCCGAGACGGGCAGCGCGCGCTACCGCATTGGAGCTCGAATTGGGCACGATCGTGTCGCCGACGACCTCTTGCAGAAGCACGCTGCGGGCGCCGAAGCCCGGCTGGGAAGTCAATGGCTCGATCAGGGCGTAGTGCGCGTAGTTGAGTGGGTCGCCAGGGTCGACGATCGCTTGCGCGAGCGACATGAAGCGCGCGAGCGAGCCATCGGCAGTGCCCGGCGGGCGCAGACCATTGACCACCAACGAGAACGTGGCGGAGTCTTCCAAGAGAAACATCAAGCCATCGCCGCCGACGTTCCAAACCGTGTGTTTGATCTCGGGCGCGAGCGCAAAAATCGTGGGGCCTTGCACGCTGCCGAACGAGTGGCCGATGTAGAGAATTTGGCTGACGTCGAGATCTGGCACCCCATCTGGCGCACCCTCGGGCAAGAGGTCGAGCTCGCCCAAAGTGCCAATCAACCTGACCAGCTCCAACTGGTCGGCCGCCATCTGACGAAAGTTGTCTCTGGCGCGGCCGATGTCGAACTCACCGGTATCGTTGTCGATACCGAAAAAACCGAACACGCTGGCCGCGACGTCGCCAGAGGCGTTGCCGCGGCTGCCGTGCTCCGGTGAATCGATGGCGATCACCGCCACACCGCCCAGCGCTACCTCTGCCAACCTGTCGGAGGTGCCCCAGGACCCGTCTTTGTCTCCGCCGAGCCCGTGTTGGTAGATGACGATCGGCCTCGGGCCGCTGAACGTCGCGTCACTGAAAGCGAGGTAGAGCTCGATATCGGGTACGGATTGCGCGACGGGCACGCCGTCTTCGATCTCGAAGACGCCGTCTGCGTCTCGGCGGTACTCGGGGGTCTCGAACGTCGCGCGAAAGCGCAATCGATCGTCGCCGTCGCCCGTTTGTTGCACCGCAAAAGGCTCGACCAACGCTGGCGGCTCGGCTGCGCGCGCGGCGTCGGCGAGGGCGACCATTTCGTCGTGAACGCTGGCCGTGGTGAACACGGATGCGACCACGACGTCGTCTCGCTGCACACCCAGGCTGTCTTCCAGTACGGCCAACGCTTCGAGCACGCTGTCTTCGTATTCGCCGCCGCCCTTCTCTACGAGATCGTCGAACAACGCCGAGCGGTGCACGCTGTTGCCCTTCGTGTCCAAGAGCGCGCTGGTCCCGAAGAATGCGTATCGGCGCGCTGGGGCGAGCGGCTCAGCGGGTCGCGCGACCACGGTGAACTCGTCGATTGTGTAGTAATCGTCCTTGGCCTGCTCGAAGTAGCGCGGCAAAAGCCCTATCGCGCGTCCCTTTTCTGGAGAGTCGGGGTCGACGTCCACTAGGAGCAGCGGTGAGCCCTTGACCGCGAATGCCGCGGGGTCGAGCTTCTCGAACGCCACACCGCCTTGTTTGCCGGAAAACATGGAGCCATCGATGGCTGCCGAGAACCCCATCGCGAAGCCGCCCACTGTCGAGAAGCCATCCATCGCGGACAGGCGCTCGGTGACCAGCGGGTAGCCGCCGACGAAAGCGTCTCCGGTCGTCTCCGTGGAGATATCGACCCTGAGCCCAGTGCGCGTGTCGAGATCGAGAATTGTGTACCGATTGGACGGAAATGGAACCAGCTGCGTCTCGATGGCTGGACCATAGACAGCCTCGACGAACGACTCCGGCGGGGCGGCCGTGTCGTCCCCGCATGCTGCCATCGCCATTACGGCAGCGACCACCAATGTGTTCCGCTTGTTCGAACTCACAGCTGGCAGTCTACCCGGCGCTCGGGCGATCGGTGACCCTCATTGCGAGGGGCAGCTATTTGCCGGGGCGAACGCGTCGGTCGGCCCGCCGGGGTCGACCGAGATCACCGACACGTTCGACCGGCAGACTCGCAAGTTCGTCCACTGGCCGGTCTGTTCGAGCAGCGCGCTTCGGCTGGGCGGCGGTGTCGCCACCACAGCCAGCCCAGAGCCGAACGCCACACCCAACACTTCGCTGCCGTCGCCCAAGAAGCCCGCGCCAAGGATGCCGCGGTCGAAGGGGCGATACACAGTCGCTGGCTCGCGACCGTCTTGCCAGATCGTCAACCTGCCGGAGAAGTCGGCTGCCAAAAGCCGCCTGCCATTCGGAGAAAACGCGATCTGCCGGGCTGCATCTTTGGTATCGAGCTCGACCACCTGGCCAGTAGTGATGTCCAGTAGCCACAGGCCATCGTTGCCGCTGGTGCTCGTGGCGGCCGCGAGGCGACTCGAGTCGGGTGAAAATTCCAGTCCGATGATTGCGTTACCTTCCGTCGCGCGCTCGAACAGAAGTTGCATCGTGCCCAGCTGGAAGACTCTGAGCGACTCGTGATCGCCCACCGCAAACAACGCCCCGTCGGGGGAAACAAGGCAACCTTCGGGTGTCCGTCGCGGTCGACCAATACCACTTCACTGGCCGAAACGGCGAGCCCCAGAGGCAGCTCGATCGTTCGGGCTCGCCCTGATGCGGGGGTCGGGCCGACGAACAGAGAGGCGGTCTCTGCGTCATTGCCCTCGCGCGCAGCGACGATCCGCAGATCGGCAAATACTGGGTCGAGCAGCTCGAGCGTTCTCGCGAGCTGAGGCGTGCGTTTCAGTAGAATGGCGACCAGCGCCTCTCGCGTTCCGCTTGCGCCGTGAGCGACAGTCTCGCTCTTTCGCATCACCAAGAGCTCGTCCCACAGCTTGATGAGCTTGCTCTTTCGCCCATGCAAAAGCTTGACGAGCGCGGGCAGCGGATGTGCTTCGGGTGAGCTGGCCCAGGGGCGCAACAGCTCGCGCACGAGCGCCACCCATTGGCCGTCCGTCAGCCCTCGAGCGCGCAGGCCGCGAAGCAAGTCGGGGACCGCCGACGCCTCGCCGAGCGGGCCAGGGCCGAACTGAACCCGGGCGGCCAGCACCAGCGCAGCCAACAGGCGCAGCTCTGCCCGGAATACTTCAACGACGCGATCGCGCTGCTCGAACGCGCTGTCTGCGGCGAGGAGCGCCACCAGCGCGTCCGCGATGGGCGTGGGAAAGCTCGACAGCACACGCGCCGACACGTCAAGAAGCGTCCGAACCAGTGAGCGCACCGCCAAAAGCAGGTGCACGCCCCGTTGCTCCCAGGCTCATGTCCATGACGACGGCTCGCCCTGCGTCGAGCAGCCGTTCTTCAGCCGTGCCCTCCGTGGCTGCGTCCGGTAGAAACCCACGCGAGATCGATGCGAGCGCGGCCGAACGCGCGGCATACACGCGTCGGGCCTCCGGGGTCGACTGATCGTTGAGCAGAGCGAACATCTCCGTTGCCACCGCTATCCAGACGCGGCTCGGGTCCACCCTCAAACCCGTGACCTCTGCCTGCTGTAGCTCCGCCTTCATGCCACGCGTCGCAGCGAGCACGACGTTCCCCGTGGGCAGAGTAGTAATGCTCTCGAACACACGCAGCATCCGCTCCACGAACGCCTTCGGCTCTTTGACCATAGACCGTGCCGGAATCGCCAGCGCTTCCTCGACGAGCGGCATCGCGCGCGGGTGTGTGGCGAAAACGAAGTGGAGCACGCTCTCGCCTTGGTCGAGCACCCACTGGGGCACGACATCATATAGCTCGATCACAGTGTCGATGACGAGTCGCCTCAGCTCGACGGATTGCGCCAACCCGGGGCGCGCGTCGGCGGGGTGCGATTCGAGGAAGCGGAGCAGGGCCGAGGTTTCTTGCAGTAGTGCTGCAGCCTCGGCAATGATCATGTCTGGCGCGCCCAACGCTGCCATGTTCCGGTGGTGCTCGGTGTGGTTTCTGAGCTTCCGCTTGATGTTCGCGAGAAACACCAAGCGAGCCGGTGTCCAATATGGGCCTGGCGCTGCCCGACCGACGCACGAAGATCGCAGCGGATCCATTGCCTCGAGCGACCCCGATGCGCGCAGCGCCGCTACGAGCGCTGGAAAGTCAGTCTTTGCGAGCTCGATCTCAGCGGCGGTAATCGGTACGACCTGGAGCACCCTTCGTGAAGTGAGCGCACCGTCGGGCGTTGGTAGCGCGAATGAGCCCACATCCATGGGAAGTAAGGTCACCGCTCGGAGCTCGGTGTAGGGGAGCTCGACGGGGATGACATCGCCGGGTTGGAGCGCTCGCCCAAGCAGCTGCTCGAGGCACTGCCCGAAGAAACCGTACGCAGCAGCGGAGCGCAGAAAGAGCTCGGCTCCACCAGTCCAGCGCGCCGCCCCAAACGTTGCGTACACCCTGCCCGCGCCGTCCGCGCCCGGTCCTTGGAACCGGAGGAGATAGCAGATATCCTCCATGATGTTCAGCGCCTCGATCTCGGTCGTGTCTGGCCCGAGCGCGTCGACGTCAGCCTCTGGGTCGAGCACGGCGTCAGAATCGAGCGGCAACCCAAAGCGCGTGAGGTACGCGTCTCGAAGGATGTCCCATTCGTTCAAAGCCCACGCATCTTCATTGGGTGGCGGCGGCACAAACGAAGCCTATTGCGAGCCGGCTCCGGCATCGAGACTTTCCTCAGCACGAGTCGCACGGTCTCGGCCGCGCGCTGTCCGAAAGAGCGCGCGCTGATCCAAGATGTGCGCCGTGAAGGATAGCCTGATCTCCATTCGCAACTCCGTACCCAAGACGACGCGCTACTGGATCGAGGGACGGAGCGGCACCTCCAGCCGGGGGAGCTGCTGGCGATCGCGGCCAA
>Ga0105048_10000820_pt1 | contig 49273 bp, 32 predicted proteins | sample MAT05_FD_78382 | JGI IMG/M metagenome (GOLD analysis project Ga0105048, IMG submission 78382) | Freshwater microbial communities from Lake Fryxell liftoff mats and glacier meltwater in Antarctica - MAT-05 | ecosystem: Environmental > Aquatic > Freshwater > Ice > Liftoff microbial mat | place...
CCGACTAATAGCACAGACTTCCCCCCGATGTCGTCGGGTTTTGGAGGCGTGGATTGTGGGTTTGTGTTCATATTTCGGGTTTTGTTTATCGCACAGTCTTACTTGGGCGCGTAGCAACGCCTAGCGCTGCAGCGCATGGGGTTCCAGTGTTACCTTTGAGGTCATGGCGGGGAACGCCTCACTCCATCACACGCCTCCCCCGCCATGACTCAAAGCTAACTTAGGGGTTGGCGTTTCCGGTCTCATTGGAGTAGCGGCAGAATGTCTGGTTGTTCCTTGGCTGCAAGTGCAGTGACCGTAAAACCGTCGCGGGTTCTGAGATTCTTGTTCGCGCCGTGTGCGAGTAAGAGGCGGACGATGCGCTGTCGGTCGTGCTCAGACGCGCAGCCGCTAATGGCCGTGCAAGAGGCTCCTGTGTGATACGATTTCCACAGTCAGGCGGCCATAGGGTGACACAGCCGTCCCGGCTGTGCGCGGCCCGCACAGGCGAGGACGGCTGTGTCACTTTCTTGCGCCTTTCGCGTTCAGGCAGGGGGAGTGTGAAAAGCGTCTGATTTACGAGCCAAGCAGTCACCATGCGGGATCCTTCGGCTCGTTTCGCCCGCTCAGGATGACTGACGGGATGGACTTTCCAGACACGCTCTTAGGGGGTTTCTGAGCGGGTTGCGAAACTTTACCGCTGGCTTGTTGCGTCGCCGGGTTCCTAAGACTGGCGGCATGAACCTCCGCGAATTGCTGCCCTCCGTGAACCTGCCGTCGTCAATCATCCGGCGAACCTTTCATCGGAGATGGGTGCTGCCCGCCGGACTCATGGCGAGCCTGATGGCGAGCGTGGCGATCGCAGCCGCTCCGCCTGCGACTCCCGCGGCTGCGCCGAAAGCCACGCCTGCGACTCCCGCGGTTGCGCCGAAAGCCACGCCGGCGACTCCCGCGGTTGCGCCGAAAGCCACGCCTGCGACTCCCGCGGTTGCGCCGAAAGCCACGCCGGCGACTCCCGCGGCTGCGCCGAAAGCCACGCCGGCGAAGGTTCCCGCCAAGCCGAAGCCGGTGCCGGCGAAACAGGAATTGCCCGGGGAGATTCTGAATCCCGCGGTGTGGACGATCGCGACTGGTCGGAACGGCACGGTCGAAACGAGCCGCATCGGGGAGCGGACTGTGATGTCGGTCGCGGGCCTGCCCGTGACCATCGCCGGGACGGGGATGGTGGAGCCGGATACGGAGATCACGCTGCGTTTCCGGCTGGCTGCCGAGAGTGCAAAGGTGGTGAGCCTGACGCTCAGCGCGGGCCTGAAGGATGCGAATGACATCAGGGAGAAGGGCCTGTTCACGACCATCACCGCAGCGGCGGAGGACACACGGTGGACGGTCTTTGATCCGAGTTCCACGGATGCGCGGAAGCCGACGTTCTCGGGTTTCTACCGGCCGCATTTTTCCGTCGAGCGCAGTCTGGCGTGGCCGGAGTCGCTGCGCCGGAATGTCGAGTCGGAGATGGCGGCATCCGCGCGGTTATCGCAGCGCTGGCTCACGCTGAAGGTCGTGTTGCGCGCCGCCGGGCATGAGGTTTTCCTCGATGGCATCCCGCTCGCGCATCCTTCGCGCGAGGGATTGGAGACGCGGGGATTCCTGCGGCTGACGCTGACGGCTGGCGTGCAGTTGGCCCCGGTGCAGATTCGGAAAGCTGCGCCGGCTGACTCGCGATCCGTCTTTCAGCCCGTGTCGCTGCTCAGCATTCTCAATGCATCGCGCATCGACGGGCAGACGATCGATCGTGGCTCGCTGGCGAAAGACGGGGCGCTCCGCGTGGGTGAGATTCCTTTTGCGCTCGAGGAGGCCGATGCCAGCGGCAACGACCACGTGGATGTGGGCGCGAGCTGGTTCCGGCAGGGGAATCTGGATGGTCGCTACGGCGGACGCGGGACGGATGCGATGAAGGGGCGCTGGGTCGGCGCGCTGATCAAGGATCCGGCGCGGCCCACACTGCGGCTGCCGATGGCCCGCTATCGTGCGCTGCACTTGATCGCCGCCGCCGATTCCGAGGCGGACAGCGTGCCGGTGGTGACGGCGCAATTCTATCGTGCACAATCCGGTTTTCCGAAGAGCTTCGCGGCGCGCGTGCCGGCGTTACGCGCCACGTCCACGGATGGGAAACGGCTGCCGGTGAAGACGGGGGAGGGGGGCAAGGGCAACCTGTATCTGGTGACGATTCCGATCGACCCCGGCGCGCTCGCGGAGTTCGACGACATGGATTTCGTGGAGGTCGAACTGACCAAGGAGGTGCAGACCTACCGCGCGTCGCCGGACCCGCTTTACTATAGCGCGCATGGCGCGGGATTGCCCAGCAGCGTGCATCTCTATGCGCTCACCGCGGAGCGTCCGGCGCTGGAAGTTACGCTGAAGGCCGACGCGGCTTCGCATGTCTGGACCGCGCCCGCGACGCCGAACTACACGGTCACTTTGCAAAATCGCAACGGTCCGGCGCGGCAGGTGCAGCTCGAACTCGCGACCACAGGTCTCGGTGGAAAAGCGGTCGCGCATGAGAAGCGCAGCGTCGCACTGCCTGCGGACAAGAGCGTGACGGTGACGGTGCCGCTGAAGCCATCCGCATACGGCCATCACGCAGTGCGACTGACTGCGACAGACGGATCGCAAACGTGGAACGAGACGCGCAGCCTCGCCTACCTGCACGAGGACACGCGGTCGCGTGGTGACTGGGATTTCGGCCGCGGCCCGGTGTTCGGTTTCTGGAACTGGCAGGGCGGGCACAACACGCCGCCGGGAGCGCAGCAGTTGCTGGTGATGGCGAAGGCCGGCATCGAATCGACGCCGGGCTCTTACGAGCAGTACATCGCGCGCGGCGGGGACGAGGTGCGGAAGCTCATGGAGCAGCAGAAGATCTTCACCATGAAGTTTGCCGGCGCGGGCGATCACTACATCACCGCGCGATTCGCGGGCGCGCTGAAGACGGAGGGCCTGGAAAGGGCGCGCGCGTCGTTCATCGCGGATCTGAAGAAGGCGCAATCGCAGCCCGGCCCGAACAGCCGGCCCCTTTTCCTCTCGTTCTTTCCCGAGCCTTCACTCGGCGCGATGACGTATGGCATCTGGCCGGACTACTTCGGCGAACCGGAGTACCAGCTCACGGCGGGCGAAAAGGATCGCTACGAGATGTTCCTGAACGGCTTCGTCGAGGGCGCGAAGATCGTGAAGGAGAATTTCCCCGGCGTGAAGTGCATGCTGCCGCATGGCGACCCGATGTTTGCCGCGCACTTCCTCCGCGGCAGCGCCGAGGTGCGCAAGCTCATCGACGGCGTCACGGTGGACATCCCGTTCTTCGAGCGGCTGCCCGAGCAGCAGATGCACCAGGTCTCGCTGCACCGGCTCCACATGGTGCGCAATGAATTCAAGAAGGCCGGCATTCCCGAGCCGCTGCTGCCGATGTATGAAGGCCCGTGCGTGCCGAGCGGACCCGGCGCGCTGAGCGAGCAGGAGCAGGCGGACCTCACGATTCGCGACAGCATCATGCTGATGGCGTACGGCGTGAACATCCAGAACGGCGGCTTCCCCGCGTATGATACCGCGAGTTACTGGGGCGAGCAGCATTACGGCTTCGGCGTGCTGAACCGCGTCGCACTCGAAACGCCGAAGGTCGCCTACTCCGCGCTCGCCACGCTCACGCGCCACGTGAATCGCGCGAACTTCCACAAGTGGGTTCCGACCGGCAGCCACACGGTCTTCAATCTCCAGTTCAAGCACTACAAGACCGGCAAGCTCGTGCATGTGATGTGGACGCTGCGCGGCACGCGACCCGTGACGCTGCAAGTGAAGGATGGCGCGACGGTGAGCGTCTTCGACCAGATGGACAATGGGCACAAGCTGGTGGCGAAGAATGGCGCGGTCACTTTCACCATCGACCAGTCGCCGAGCTACGTCGAAGGCCTCGCCGAAGACGCCGCGGTCACGCTCGGTGATCCGGATCACACCGACGCCAAGCCCGCGCCGAACGCCGCGAAGCTTGCCAGCTTCGGCGACGGAACTTGGCAGGTCTCGCCGCAGCGTGAACCCGGATACGAGGGAAGTCACACGCCCTATGCGGTCCGCTTCCAGAGCGCGATGACCGTGAAGCCGGTCGAGGCTCCCGCCGCGCAGGGCGGCAAGGCGCTCGCCGTCCACCTCGAGAAACCGGAGAAGGAGCGCATCGTCGTCCCGTTCTATTCCGTGCTGACTCCCGCGAAGCCGCTCCCGATCGCCGGCAAGGCGAGCCATCTCGGCGTGTGGGTGAAAGGCGCGAGCGACTGGGGCCGCGTGATCTATTTCCTCCGCGACGCGAAGGGCGAGCAGTGGATCAGCGTCGGCACGCGCGCCGCGTGGAATTGCGACGACATCCATAGCTGGACTTCATTCAATTTCGACGGCTGGCGCTATCTCCGCTTCGAGCTGCCGTCGAACAGTCCCTACGACTCCTACCGCGAAGCCGGCAGCACTTGGTGGGGCGCCTACAGCAGCGGCGGCGACACCATCGTCGATCTCCCGCTGACATTGGAAAAGGTCGCCATCGAGCGGCGCACGCACGTCATGTATGTGAACGATCCGCAGCCCGTCCGCGCGGAAGATCCGCTGCTCGGCGATCTCTTCGCCGAGTATGCAAGGCCCGAGGATGCCACGCCCGAAGCCGTGCGCCTCGCCGCACTGCGCATGCCGGTGCCCAAGGACGTGAAGGGCCTCGACAACCCGATTCAGCAAATGGTGGCCGCTGGTGCCGCCGCGCCATTGAAGATCCAAAAGATCACGCTCCCCGAGCAGGAAGCCGACGGCACGCGCTGCTTCGTCCACTTCGATCCCGTCGCGGATGCGAAGGGCTACGACATCTGGGCCAGCGCCTATGCAGACGGCACCGGCGCGCTGAAACTCGCGAAGGATTGGAAGACGCCAGGCCAGCAGGTGCGCGGACTGCGCCCGAACCAGGACTTCTATCTCTTCGCCGTTTACACCGCCGCCGACGGGAAGACTTCCAAGCCCTCACCCGCATTCAAGATTCATCTCGAAGACTTCTTCGCGATGAAATAGCGGGCCTGAATTCCGGCGCAGAGAGTGCGGGGGGTGTGATTGAAAGTGGGGCCAGAAAGAGCCGGGCGCGGAACGCGGCACAAGCCGGCTGCTGAGAGTGGCAGATTTCCCGCGGCGGCTGCCTTCATTCTGGACCCACTTTCAATCACACCCGAGTGCGCGACCGGTTCGCCTTGGGGGCCGGGTTCTCGGCGTGGCGCGGTGGAACCTTGCGGGCCCGGCGGTCCGGGAGGACCGGCGGGCACGTTGTCGATTCGTGCTTGGGGCCGGTCGAATCGCGAGCACATCTGCTCCGCGATCATGAGCAAGCCATCGGGTGGAATTGCCGGGCTGAAAGGCATCGGTGGAATGGGGAAATCCGAATTAGGGTTATGCACTTGAGTCCCCTTGGTGAGGACCAGAAAAGTGGAAGTGGCTTGGACAGGAAAATTTTGGACAGAAAGATGGGGCTTTCATGTTTTTGTCCTCAATTTTCCTGTCCAAACTCCGGGCACCGGGGCCGGGGGGAATCAATTGCAGAGCCCTACTCGGAATTTGCTGCGCTGGGCTTTTCGAGACTGTCCGGCGCGATTGTGTTCCAATTTTGCCGCCAGCCTGATACGGCCACGTGGAATATGAACCACTTGGGAATCAGGACATTTTTGGGGACATCGCCGTCGGGGGGGCGGGTGAGAGAAGGACAGTGATGGAAGTCGTCTTCGCGCCGGATTGGCGGGAGGGCGTGCCTTACCAGCGGCTCCTCGGCGAGGCGCTCGCCGGTCACGGGGTGCATGTCTCCTTTCTCGCAAACTACAGGCGGGTGCTCCCGCTCCGCCGGTTGATGCAGGACCGTCACTGCGACCTCCTGCACCTGCACTGGCCGGAAGCCTACTATCCCGTGAAAGGCGATGCGTGGGATTGGTTCCGGAGGGCGCGGTTTCCCCTCGACCTCGCGGGCGCGATTCGTCGCCGCGCCCTTGCGGTGACCGCGCATAATCTCCATGCGCACAACCGCCCGGACGAGTCGTTTGCATTCCGCAATACCGCCGCCGCGTTCCGCAAGGCAGGCGTCGTCTTTGCGCATTCTGAGATCGCAAAGACGCGCCTGGTTGAAACCTTCAGTCTTCTGCCGGAGAGGATCCGCGTCATTCCGCATGGGGATCTCTCGGTCACGCTCGGCCCGCCAGTGGCCGTCGCGGAGGCGAGACGCGCCCTCGGGTTGGAGGGCGGGAAGCTGGCCTTGGTGTTCGGTGCGGTGGAACCGTACAAGGGGCAGGAGGCCGTCATCGAATGGTGGAAGCGGACCCGGCCCGGCGCGACGCTGGCGATCGTCGGCAAGGCTGTCTCGGAGGATTACCAAAGGCACATTGCCGCGCTCATCGGCGATGCACCCGATATCGTCACCCGCTTCGGCTGGCTGGATGATGCGCAGTTCAAGCTGTGGCTCTGCGCGGCTGATGTGACGGTGTTCAACTACCGGCAGATTTTCACCTCGGGTGCCGCGAACCTCGCCCGCTCCTGGGGTCTGCCGATTCTCCTGCCGGCACGGCTGGAGACCGTGGCGCTCGATGAGCCGTCGCCTTTCGTCCATCGCTTCACGGGCCTCGACACCGATTTCGCCGACCGTCTCCACGATGCGTGGAAAGTCGCCCCGGATTTCACGGCAGCAGGGTCGTGGCGGGATGCCTGCGCATGGGACACGGTCGCCCGCCTGACGGCGGATGGCTACCGCAAGGCGCTCCAGAAATGAATCCATGGCACAGACTTCGCTAAAGCAGGCCGACTCCCTCGCTGATTTCCATGTGCGGCATTGCAGGCATCGTTGATCGCTCCGAACCCGACCTCCCCGGGGCGCTCGGGCGCATGCTCGCGCGCATCGTGCATCGCGGTCCGGATGGCGAAGGAACGCACGTGTTCACCCCGGATGGTCTCGCCATGGGAATGCGGCGGCTCTCGATCATCGATCTCGAAGGCGGCGCACAGCCCATCTGGAACGAGGGCCACACCGTCGGCGTCGTCTTCAACGGCGAGATCTACAACTACCTCGAGCTGCGCGCGGAACTCGAAGCGAAGGGGCATCGATTTCGGACGCACTCGGACACGGAAGTTCTCGTCCATCTGTATGAGGAATCCGGCGCGAAAATGTGCGGACGCCTGCGTGGGATGTTCGCCTTCTGCATCTTCGATTTGCCACGGCGGTCATTGTTCCTTGCACGCGACCACTTCGGGCAGAAGCCGCTCTATTTCACGCAGGCCGGCGGGCGTTTTGCCTTTGCGTCGGAGCTGAAGTGTCTCCTCGCCCTGCCATGGGTGAGCCGTGATCTGCGACCCGAGGCATTCCTCACCTACGCTGCGTGGCTTTCGCAGCCGGATGGGCTGACCCACTTCGCGGCGATCGAAAAATTACGCCCGGGCGAGTCCCTTCACGTGCCACTGCTGGAACCCGACCGCGCGCGCGCCTCCCGCTATTGGCGCTACAAACTCACCAAGGAGCCTGACCTCACGAACCTCGATGACGCGATCGCCGTTCTCGACGCTGCGCTCAAGGACAGCGTCCGCGTGCATCTGCGCGCAGACGTGCCTGTCGGCGTGCTGCTGAGCAGCGGGCTGGATTCGCGGGTGGTGTCTGCCTACGCGCAGGAATTGCAGGGTGGCACGATGCAGACATTCACCGTCGGCTTCGGTGCGGAGGACAGCGAACTGCTCGGTGCCGCAGAGACCGCGCGCGAGATCGGCAGCAAACATCACGCGCTCGAACTCAATGCGCAGGACTTCGCCGGCAGCATCGAGCGCATTGCATGGCATCTCGATGAGCCGATCGGCGACCCCGCGTGTTTCGCCGTGCTGCGGATCTGCGAACTCGCGCGCCAGCACGTGAAGGTGCTCCTCAGTGGCGAGGGCAGCGACGAGTTGTTCGGCGGTTACGACGGGCGCTACCTCGGCATGCTCGCGACCATGGAGCGGACGCGGCGGCTGCGGCGATGGCGTTGGCTGTTGCCACACGGATCATTTGCAGATCCGTCGCGCTGGCTGCGCATGCGCTGGCGCGCAAACAGTTCCCCGGAATCGGAAACTGCCGTCCTGCGAATGGAGGGGCTGCCCGGCGACATCACAAATCCCCGTGGGCTGACGGCGGCCCAGCTCACGGATCTGCACGGCCTGACAGGCCTTCATGGAGCAGCCGTATTCCGTCCTCAGCGCGACACGCTGAGCGAGCTGCTGTGCTTCGACCTCCGCTGGCAACTCGCAGAGTCGCTCCTGCAGAAGGCGGACAAGATGAGCATGGCCGCCAGCATCGAGCTGCGCACACCTTTGCTCGACATCGAAGTGGCGGAGGTCGCGGCGCGCATCCCATCATCGCTGAAGCTGCCGCCGGGAGGTCCTGGAAAGCTCGTGCTGCGAAAGACCCTCGCCAGGAAATTGAATGAGAACCTGAGCCGCCCCAAGAAGGGCTTCCCTGTCCCGCTGAACGCATGGCTCGCCGGGCCGTTGCACGATCGCGTCCGCGACGAACTTTTCGCGACGAACTCCACCGTCTGCGAGCAACTCGACCGGCGGCTGCTCGATGGCGCCTGGGCTGACAGCATTTCCGGGCGGTGGGACGGCGGGCGTGTCTTTTTCTCCCTCTGGCTCTATGAAGTCTGGCGACGCACCGTCCTGAAATGAAAGTCACCATCGGCATTCCCTGCTACAACGCGGCGCGCTGGCTTCGACAGTGCATCCAGAGTGCGCTCGACCAGCACGGCGTCGAGCCTGAGATCATCGTGGTGGACGATGGCTCGACCGATGAATCGGCGACGATTGCCCGGGGCTTCGGCGACCGGGTGAAGATCATCGATGGCGACCGGAGCGGCGCAAACCACGGGCGCAATTTGATCCTGAAGGCGGCGACCGGCGACTGGGTGCAATACCTCGATGCCGACGACTACCTCGAGCCCGCGAAAGTCGCCACGCAACTGCGCGAGACAAACGCCGGGGCCGACGCGGATGTGATCTACAGTCCGGTCTGGGTCGAGACCTGGACCTCCACCGGATCGAGCCGCGTGCCCAGCGAGAGCAGCCCGACTTCGGACATCTACACGCAGTGGATTCGGTGGCACATCCCCCAAACCGGCGGCTGCCTGTGGCGCCGCGAAGCGCTGGAGCAGGTCGGCGGATGGAAAGAGGACCAGCCCTGCTGCCAGGAACACGAACTCTACCTCCGTTCGCTCGAATCCGGCTTGCGGTTTGTCTTCGCGCCGACGCCTGGCGCGGTCTATCGGCTGTGGAGCGAGCAGACGCTGTGCAGAAGAGACCCGCTCCTTGTGATCCGCGTGCGCACCCGCCTGATGGATGCCCTGCACGATTTTCTCTCCCGGAAGGGGCTCTTCACCGAGACCCATCGTCGCGAAATCGGACGCGTGTGTTTTGAAATGGCCCGCACACGGGCGCGCTACGATCTGCCGGGAGCTGCGGCCTACCTCCGCGAGCGCAAGCAGAAGGGGCTGATCTCCGTCCGCGGACCCGCTGCGCCAAAGACGTATCGGATCGCCTACACGCTGCTTGGATTCACGGCAGCCGAAAAACTCGCCCGCGTCCTCCGGTGATCCTGGAATGGGCGATGAGATTCGCCACGGATGACAAGGCATGCACACTGGAGATGGCGCTCATCCACCGCCGCCTACTGTGATACGATTTGTCCAGTCGTCTCGCCAGATGGCGTCGCGAGACTGGAAAGTGGCGTAGCTCTCCAGAGCTGCGCGGGCGGCTCTGCGCGTGAAGCCTCGTTCTGCGCAGCTCTGGAGAGCTACGCTGCGGAACCCGCTGCCGCCTCCTGCATTCAGTCTGAATGGATCGTAGGGAGATCACGGTCTGGAGGTGATCATGCGGCGCCCCGGCAAGCCCTGCGGCGGAGTCACACCATGCCTCAGATCGCCCGCCAGGATGGATGCAGGAGATCGCCGGTCGCAAGATGCAGTGCTCAGGGGAATGATCGGCATATCCAGAAAAAAGAATTGACCATGCGGCGGGGCCGCAAAGAGAATCCGAGTCATGCGCGAGCTTATTGTTCCGGGGACTTACATTACGGAAAGAGCAGAAGGCCTTATCTCGGGGGGTCGCATTTCCACCGGCGTTGTCGGAGTGGTGGGGACGGCGGCGAGCGGGCCGGTGGGAAAGGCCGTCACGCTGGCGAGTTTTGCGGATGCGCGGGAGGTGTTCGGGTTGCCGGATGATTTTCAGAGACCGGAGGATGGCAGCAATCCGCTGACGCTGACCCGGTCTCTTTCTTTGATCTTCAATAACGGTGCTTCGGGCGTCATCGCAGTGAGGACCGCGGGCAGCAGCCAGGCCCGGGCGACATTTGCGCTCAATGACGCGCAGGGGCGCACGGTGGCGCGGCTGACCGCGGCCACACCGGGCACTTGGGCGAATGACATCGCGGTGTCGGTGGAGGACTCGGAGGAGGATTGCCTCATCTCGGGCGAAAGCGTCGGCGCTCCATTCGACCGGTTGCGCTACGGGCAGGTGGTGCCGTCGGCGCAGAACGCTGTGCGCGTCGTGCGCGGTGCGACGCGGCAGGCGGTGAATTTCGCGCTGGTGTATAAGAGGGTGGTATCGAACGTGGCGGTGCTGCCGAATGCGGGCGGAAGATTCTTTTTGCCAGAAGTGCCGGTCGAGAACCTGGCGGCAATCAATGAGGTGCGGGTGCTGGCGGCGGACGGGTCGCAGGTGCGGCGTTACGGGGATGGCGCAATCCTGTATGGCGCGGGTGCGCCGCCGGCTGCGGGAGAAATCCGTGTGCTGACGGACACGGGGGAGATTCAATTTGAAGCCGGGCAGGTGCCCACGGCGGTGCAGCGCGTGGCGGCGACCTATGGGGTGGGCCATGCGGCACCGGGCGCGGGGCAGGTGCTCATCACGGCTTGGGATGGGTCGCTGGCCTTTGCCGCCGGCCAGGCTCCGATTGCGGCCAATGGCGACATGCTCACGGCGACCTATGTGGTCAGCCGCGCTGCCTGTGTGCGCGTGAGCCTCGAGGCGCCGGATCAAGTGCCGGAACGATTCGTGACGCCGGACGGGCGTTTCCTCGCGACGCGGATGGGCCAGTCGTCGCGCCTGGCCACGGTGGTCGCCGACGCCACGAATGGGCAGCGCAAGCCTGCGCCGGCGGACTCCTACTTTGGCACTGGCAGCAACACAGCGGGCAACAATGGCGCTGCGGCGACGGCGGACGATTATTCGAACAGCCTGGAGACGCTGGCGGAAATGACCGTGAACATCGTCGTGCTCGCCGGGCAGAATGCGACGGACCTGGGTGAAGTCCTGCTCGGCCATCTTAATTCCACCGCGGAGAGCGACCACGAGCGCATGGCCGTGATCGGGGCCAAGGGGACGACGGTGCAGGATTTCCTCGGGCATCAAATGGCGCACGAGCGTCTGGTGCTGGTGGCGCCGGGTCTGCGGCTGGCCAATGGGGTCACCCTGCCGCCCGCGTACGCCGCTGCTGCGGTGGCGGGGCTCATTTCGTCGCTGCCGGTGCAGGGAAGCCTGACGAACAAGGCGCTGGCAATCGGAGGACTCGCGACGAACTTCAACCGCGGCCAGCAGGAACAACTCATCCAGCGCAATGTCCTGACTGTGATCGAGCGGGAAGGATTCCGCGTGCTGAAAGGGATGACGACCTCCGGGCAGGGCACGCCGTACTCGGCGATCCCGACGCGACGGATCGTGGACTTCGCCAAGTATGGCGTCCGTTCGGCGTCGAACCCTTACATTGGCCGGCTGAACAATGAGCGTGTGCGCACCGCGATGAAGGCCACGCTCGATGCGTTCCTCACCCGCATGGTCGAGGACGAGGCGTTGACGGGCTATGAACTGGAAGTCTCTGCGACCCGCGCGCAGGAAATAGCTGGCGAAGTAAACGTCGTGATGACACTGCAGCCCACTTTCAGCATCGAATACATCCGCGTCACGATGATCCTCAAGTAAGGACGCGGCCCAACCCAGCCCTGAATAACGGAGTGAACCATGCCTAATGATGTTTTCCGCGCGATCGACGCCGTGCTCGTGTTGAGCGTCGAGGATAAGAACGCCCCGGAAGGGGCCGTGGCCGACGAAATCGTCTCCCAGTACGACCTGAGCAATGCGGTGGGTCGGCTGCGCAATGTGACCATCAATGTTACGAGCGACCTGCGGCCTTTCTACGAATTGGGCCGGCGGTATCCTACGCATCTGCGCCCCGGTCTGGTGCAGACGGGGGGCACGATCGAGCGGGCGCACGTGAACGGCGCGCTGCTGCGGCTGTTGCTCGGCGAAGGTGCGAAGAGCCCGCCCGGCGCGGCGAACTTCGTCCAGCCGTCGTTCAACATCATTGCGACGCTGAAGGATTCCGCGCGGCCGGACCAGCAGACGAAGGTGGTCGTCTTCGGCGCGAAGTTCTCCTCGTGGAGTTACAACATCCCGTCGGAGGACTTTGTGATGGAATCGGTCGCATTCCAGGCGCTGCGCGTCTCCTTCGAGGAGAACTAAGCGCATTCTCGGGGCAAACGGAGATGGGCCATGCCGCAGCAATTGTCTGAACCACCCGCGGCGACAATCCTGACCGCGCAGGACATGCTCGCAGGCGGGAATATCACCCATGATGTCGAAGTCCCCGCCTCCGTGCTCCGTCCGGGCACTGCGGAAGACGAATGCGCCGAAGCCGGGATGGGGAGTGTCCGCCTGCGCCCGCTCAGTGTGGGAACGCTCGCCTTGATTTCCCGCGCTGCCCGCGAGGATGCGAGCCTCATGCCGCTGCTGATGATCAAGGAGGCGATGATCGAACCGAAGGTCGGACTCGATCAGGTGCGGCAGATGCACGTCGGCCTGGTGCATTTCCTCGTCGGCCGCATCAATCTCCTCAGCGGCCTCACGCTCGACGGGCAGGCCATCGAGGAATACGCGCAATCGGCGCTCGGGCAGACGCACCTGATGCTCGCGCGACATTTTGGCTGGACGCCCGATCAGGTGGCGCAGCTCACGCCGGCGCAGGTGGCTGTTTATCTGAGCGGAATCGAGAAGCTCCTCGCGTTCGACGCGCGCCGTGCGGCGGATCCTGCATCATGAGCGATCTCCTTCAGCGGACGGGAACGAATCTTTTGCGCGCGCATCGACGTCTGGTCCGCGCGCACCCAGCGGAGGCGATGCCGGGCGCATTCACCATGCTGCTGGCGGATCCGATCCGGCGCATGAGCGACACCCTGCGGACGCTGCTCGAAGCGGCATCCGATGAAAGCGTGGCGCGGGAGAGCACCGAGGATTCGGCGCGCGAAGGATCTCCTTTCACTGCTCCGCCGCCACCAGTCCGGGCCGGTGCCGTGGCGCGCCGTGTGGCGGATGCATTTTCGTCTCTGCGGACGGCGGCACCGCATCTGCCCATGGTCGTCCGCCCATCGCAGCCGGCGGCGCGGACTGAGTCGCCGCAGGTCCGGCGTGACGCCGCGAGCACCCGCACGATCCTGACAGGCATTGACCCCGGGGAGCGAACGGAGGGGAGACCACACTCGTTGCCGCTGTCGCGGACGCCCGTGCCAGCGGCTGAAGGGGAGGGGAGTCCGCAACGCCCGGCGCGGATCGGACCGTCGGCTCCAGCGGGCGGGATTCCCCGGACAGTCCCGCCTCGCCCGGCGAGCACAGTTACCTCGCGCCGCGAACCGGTTCCGCCCCCCGCGCATCCATCGCGGCCTCAAGAACCGCGCGTGCTGCGCGCTCTCCCGCCGGTCGAACCGTCCCGGCAAGCGGAGGGAAATTTTCCTCCCCTGTCGCAACCGGCGTCGCGCCCTGTCGCGGAGGGGCGTGCGCAGACCCGCATGGCCATGGGCGCGCCGGAGCTGGGAGCGGTGCTGCAGGCGAATCTCGCCGCCGCGCGATCCAGTTCGCCGATGGCAGAGGAATTGGACACGCACGCTGCCGCCGCCGTGCTTGCGCGGGAAGCGCCCGCGGCTCCGCAAGTGACACCTTCATTCGCCGTGTCTTCGCCTTCTCCCATCCCTGCAGCAGCGGATGTCGAAGCGGTGCTGGAGGAACTGGAGCAACGTCTGCGCCTCGAATTGCTCCGCGCGTATGGCACTTCCGGAGCGTGAACGATGGCCATCGAACTCGCCAACCTCACGCTCGAACGGCTCACCCACGTCGCGGTGGGCGAACGCGCGCGAATCGCCCGTCACGAAGTGCCCGGAATGGCGGGCGGCCTTTCCCAGGCACTCGGCCGATCGTCGGTCACGGTCGAGATGCACGGCTCTCATTTCGGGGCGACGGCGGCGGAGGATCTCGGGCAATTGCGCCGGCTCTACCTCGACCAGCAGCCGGTGGATTTCTTCGCCGAAGCGACGGGCACGGGATACTTCTCGCAGGTCCTCATCTCGCGCCTCGACGTGCGCCAGCGCGCGGGCGCGCTGGATGAATTCGAATTCGTCGTCGAGGTCGTCGAATACGTCGAACCGCCGGAGCCGGCGGCAGCCGATCCGTTCGGCGCTCTGGACACGGGGTTGCTCGACGAGGCCGGCGCATTCATGGACGACGTGCAGAATGCCATCGAGGCCGTCTCTGATCTCGTCGAGACACTGTCGAACATCCCCGGCTTCGGCGATCCGACGAGCCGCCTGCGCGACATGCCGGCCGGCTACAACAACCTGGTGGGTGGCAGCGGCGCGACGACGCTCACCGACCTGAAGAACCTGTTCTGAACCATGGCTGACGGATTCATCGCCCGGCTGCCCGACCTGTCCGCTTTGCTGGCCCTCGGCCAGCGGGCGGAATCCGGCCTGAGCGGAGTCAGCGCCGGGCTCGAAGGCTCGGCCAGCGGGCAACCCGGTTCGCTGCTCGCGCCCGTGGCCGCCGCGCTTGAGGGATTGCGCGGAAAATTGAACATCGATGTGAGCGGCTTGTCGCAGCGGTTTCCCGGTGCGTTGACGACCATTCGCAACGCCGTCCCGGCCGGGACCGTCGAGCAGGTGAATGCGTTGCGCGGAGCCTACGACGCGGCGCGCGGGTTTGTGGCCGATACGCCGCTGGCGCGTGAAGTGGCGGCGCATCCGTCCTTCCAGGCGGCGGCGCTCGCGGCGGTGAACACGGCACTGGAGGGATTTCGCGCACGGCAGACCGATCTCGCGGGCCGGCTGGTCGATGCGGAATTGGTGACGCGGCTGCGCGAGGGCTTCGATGCCATGCAGCGGATGCGCGGCAATTTCCCCGCGAACCAGGCGGAGTTCCTCCCATTCCTCAGCCAGAACCTTCTCGGTCTGGCGCCCGATGTCTTGCGTGCGCCGCTGGATCACGTGCAGGGCTCCTTTGCGGTGTTCGCGCGGATGGAGGCTTCTGCGCTCGACGCCGCGCTCGGTCCTGCGCGCCTGGCGGTCGAGACCGCGCTGCGGGACTTGCGCGCGCAGGTGCTCGCCTTTGATGCGACTGACGCTGCCGCCCACACCGGCCTGGCCGGGCTGTTGCAAACGCTGGAGACGGGGATGACCGCGCTCGGCGGTGTGGCGACGACTTTTTACCAGGGCCTGCAAAGTGCGGTGGACACGCATGCATGGGATCAGGTTTTTGGGCGGCTCGAAAGCCTGCTGCGGGGAATCACATTGGAAGCGCCCTTCTCGGTGAACGATCTCGTCGCGAGCCTGTCCGCCGCGCTGAACGAAATCCTCATGCGCGTGCAGACTGTGCTCGGCCCCGACGACGTGGCGCGGCGCATCGACGAACTCGGACGCACGATCCGCGACACGTTTGTAAATTCGCCGCTCGGCCAGGTGCGGCAGGCGTTGCGGGATTTCCTCGACCGCATCCGCGCGGCCATCGGGTCCGTGCCCACGGAGCAAGTGCAGCAGACCGTCGAGCAGATGCTCGCGCGCGTGCGCCAGGAGGTGGACGGCCTCGGCATCGAGCAGATCGGCACGGCGATCGAGAACGCGCTCGGTGAGGCCGAGACGTTCCTCACGCAAAACATCAATTCCGCGCTGCGCGATGGCGTGCGCGACGCGGTGGCTGGGTTGCTGGAAAATTTGCGCAACATCCCGCTGGGCGACCTCGCCACGGCGCTCGACGGCGCGATGGATCAATTGCGCGCGCTCATCGGTGAACTGGAGCAGGCGCTCGCCGGCGCGATGGCGCAGGTCAGCGATTTTCTCGGCCAGCTCGAGGCGCTGAGCTTCCAGCCGGTGGCGGAAGAAGTCATCGGCGAGATCGACGAGATCAAGCAGCGCCTTGCCGCGATGAATCCCGACGCAATGTCGGACATCGAGAAGGGCGCGCTGCGGGCCGCGCTGGCGGTGTTGCAGTCCATCGACCTCGAAGGACAGATTATCGATGGACTCAAGCAGGCTTTCGCCGCGGCGGGCCAGGCGCTGCGGCGTCTGCTCGATGACCTGGCGGCGGTAATGGAGCGGCTGCGCCAGCAGGTCGGCGCATTCCAGCCGGCGCAACTTCTCGAATCGATCACGCAGGCGCTGACCCGCGCACAGTCCCTGGCGGAAAATCTGAACGGCCGTCTTTTGCTCCGGCCGCTCTACGACCAGCTCGATGCCGCGACCGGTGCGTTCGCAGCGGTCGGGCCGGGCCAGTTGCTCGACCCGTTGCAAGGGCCCTACCAGACGATGCTCGGTGCGGTGGATCAGTTGAACCCAGCCGCGTGGCTCGCGCCGCTGAACGATCTCTACACCGCCATCGACCGTCTCATCGCGCAGGTGGACATCACGCCGGTGATGGAGGAACTCGACCGCCGCCGCCGCACCTGGCTCACCGAGGCGCGCAACTCCGTGCTCAATGCGCTGGATAATCTGAACGCCCCGGCGCCGATCCCTGCGTTCCTCGCCACGCTGCGTCCGTTCGTGGAAGCGATGAGCGATGCGTTGTTCGGCGACCCCGCGCAGGGTTTGCAGCAGATGGCGACAAACCTTCGCACGCAGGTGAAGCTCTCCGCGCTGCTGGAGCCGCTCGACCTGGCCTTCGATGAATTGCTGGGTCTCGCCACCGCCGTTCCCGCAGCCGCCCTGACTGACGCGATGAACACGCTGCGCACCGGTCTCGGTGTCGCGGTGGATGTGCTCGACCCCGGCCGCATCCTGCAACGCTTTCGCGCCGGTCTTGCGCAAATCAGCGAACTGGAGCCGCGGATGCTTCTGCCCGCGTCGCTGCCGGCTTTGCAGGCGGAGTTCGAGGCACGCGTCGCCGCGGCGGGCACGGCGGCGTTGCCGGGCGTCGCCGCGGTGCGGCTGCGCTTCGATGCCAGCCTGCGCATCACCGCCTTCGCCGATCCGCAAAGCGTCATCGCGCGGCTGCAGTCGCGGCATGAGGCGCTGCACGCCGCGCTGCGGGCGCGCATCAATTCCCTCGGCGCGCGCGAGGCGGAGGCGGCGTACTCGAATCTGCGCCAAAGCCTGGATCGGCTGCTGCCGGATTTTCTGCGCAGCCCGGTGGCGCTCACGCATCAGCAGATCATCGCGGGTCTCGAAGGACTGCGGCCCTCGCGCCAGGCTGCGCCGCTCGACGGGCTGGTGGACGAGTTCCTGCAAAAGATCGAGCCGCTCCGTGCTTCCATCGAGACGCCCACGGTAAATTTCTTCGGCGCGCTGCGCGACGTGCTCTCGCTGCTCGACCCGCTTTCGCTCAAGGACGCGGTGGCCGCCATCTACGACACCATCCGGCAGAAAGTGCGCATCCTCGATCCGGTGGCACTGGCCGCGCAGATCCGCACGACCTTCTTCGATCCGCTGCGAAACGTCCTCACGCAGCTCGACCCGGCGGTCTGGAAACAGCGGCTCAACCTCGCCTTCCAGCGCGTGCTCGCCGCGATCACCAATAACGTGCGCGGCATCCTCGACGACATCGTGGCAGCCATCGACGTGCAGTTCCGCGCGCTGCGGGCATTGCTCGCGCAGTCCGTGCAGACGATCTCCGTTCTGGTGCGCACGGCGCTGGCGGCGGTGCAGGACGTGTTGGACCGGCTGGAGAACCTCGTCTTCGTCGAGTTGCTGGAGCGGCTCCGGCATGTCCTCGAAAATCTGGAAGCCAGCTTCGGGCGCGAACTCGACCGTGTGCGCAGCGCCTTCGATGACATGCTGGCCGCCATCCCGCTCGGCGGCGAACCGGCGGCCTCCGGCGCGGTTTCCCTCTCGATCTGAACCACGCATGACCCCCGCGCCTCCACTCCCGCAGAGCCTCGGCGAGACGCAGCATCGCGCGCTCGACCGGCTCGAAGCCTGGGCCGAAGTCGTGCGTCGGCAGCGCCGCCAAGAGACGCACGATGGCCGGCTGATCGCGGTGGAAGAAGCCGGCGGCGGGCGTTCCGAGTATCGCTGCAACGCTGCGGGCGACCTGGTCGAGATCCGCGAAGCCGACGGCAGCGGCTCGCACTTCGAGTACGACGAATTGCGCCGTCTCTCGCGGGTGCGCGAAAGCTCCGGCGCCATCGCCGATTACCGCTACGGCGCGGGCGACCGCCTTTCGGAGATCGACCGGGATGGAGTCGTGAGCCGTTTCACGCACGATCAGCGCGGGCGCCTGTCGGGCGCGAGTTGCGGCAACGCGGGCACGACCGTGTATCGCTACGGCGAGCGGGACCGGGTAATCGAAGCGCGAACCGCGGAGATCACGACACGCTGGCGATACGGCGCAGCGGGGCGCGCGGAGGAGATCACGCAGGAGCGCGCGGGCGTGGCCATCGCGCTGAAGTTCGCCTACGACGCGCGCGGACGGCTGGAGGCGGTGTGGTATCCGGGATCGGATCAGCCGGTGCGCCTGCGGTGGGATTCGCGCGGGCGACCGCAATCGGTCGAACTTCGCAAAGGCTTCAACGTGCGCTGGGAATTCGATGATGCTTCGCGCACCACCCGGACCCGCTTCTCCAACGGCGTGATCGAGACCAGCCTGGCGGACGCCGTGGATCGGCGGACGATTTCCCGCCGGGTCTCCCGCGCCGAGGAGACGCTCTATGAGCGGCGCTACGACCAGTGCCGCGAAGGCCGGCTGACTGACGATGGCGTGCGGCAGTATGAATATGACGAGCTCGGCAGGGTGATGTCGGTCATCGAAGGCGAATGTGTCCGGACCTACGCGTGGGATGCGATGGATCGCCGCATTCCTGCGGCGCATGAGCAGGCACCGCTGTTCGACGGAGCGGATCGGATCCGTCGCGTGGACGAGCGCTACTTCCGCTACGACGACGCGAACCGGCTGATCGAAGTGCGTGACCGCGGCGAGACGACGGCGCGGTTCGAGTATGACCACAAGGGCCGGCTGGCTGTCTCGCACACTGCGCGCGGGATCGAGCGCTTCCTGTACGGTCAGGCGGATGAACTGTTCGCCATCACGGACGACGGCGGCCGGCCCTTGCGGCTCTTCGTCCGCACACCCTTGGGCTGTGTGGCGGAGGTGCGGGGTTCCCTCGCGGATGGCGCGGTGCTTTTTCTGCACCATGACGCCCAAGGCTCCTGCCACACCGTGACCGATGCGGCGGGCAATGTGGCCGCGCGTCTCGACTGCGATCCGTTCGGCGCGCCGTCGCACGCTGCGCCGCAAGCGTGCTTCATGGGCCGGTTCTGGCATCCGGAAGCGCGGCTCTATTGCTTCGGTGCGCGGTGGTATGACCCGGTGCCCGGCATTTTCCTCACGCCCGATACATTCACGTCGCGACCGGATGACGTGCGTCTGGTGAATGCGCTCGGCGATGCCTCCGGGCAGTCTGCGGCCCGCGCACTGATGCTGGAGGACTGGCTCCGGCAGCCGCGGCGGCGAAACCGACACGCCTTCTGCGGCAACGACCCGATCAACTGCGTGGACCCGAACGGCCACTGGTCCTTCGGCGGCGTGCTGCTCATGGTGCTCGGCGCGATCTGGACGCTGCCGAACACGATCTTCGGACTGCTGATCGAAGTCACGTGCCTGGTCGGCGAAGTCATTCGCTGGCTGGTGTGGCTGGTGACGGCAGGGAATGTGAGCTGGGCCACGCCCGGTTTCGACGTGGCGGCATCGGGCCGGTTGAATGCCTTCGCGCTCGTGTTCCGCGGTGGCTGGCTGGGCTCGTTTTCTTCGCTGCTGGGGATCACGTTTGGCAATGTCTTTTTCGTTTACGACGACTGGGAAAATTCCTCCGAGCTCACCGGGGGCGGCGACGTGAGTCCCACGGCTTACAATGGCACGGAGACTTTTCCCCGCCGCGATGCGCTTTACGAGCACGAGCTGCGGCACACGAATCAGTACGCGTGGTTCGGCCCTTTCTTTCACCTCGGACTGCCGCTGTGGGGCTTTTACGAGTGGGACGTGATCGTGAACGGCTACCAGAACGCGTGGACCGAGCGCGACGCGCGGGCGCACGGAGGGATCTGACATGGGCATGCTGAAACCTGTCTTCAAGCTGCGCCTCGGCTCGTTCCTCAGCGAGACCGACAATGCCGCGGGCGGTCCCGGCGCGTTGCGCATCGAGCGCGACATGGACGTGGCGGCGGACGCGGCGGAAGTGCGGTTGATGGAGCGACCGGAGGTTGCCGTCGGCGATGCGGTGGAAATTGAACTGGGGCATGACGGGACGACCGAACGGGTGTTCACCGGCGAGCTGGTCGAACTCGTGCCCACGCTTTCCGGCGCGCGGCTGCGTGCGCTCGGCGCGATGAACAAATTGCTGAACCACCGCCAGTCCGCGACCTACGCGGACCAGAGCGCGGGTTCGATCGTGAACGATCTGGCTGGCGCGGCGGGCCTGGACGCCGGTGAAGTGAGCAATGGTCCCGAACTGCCCGCCTTTGCCGTGGATCGGCGGCGCTCCGCATGGGCGCACGTGAAGTCGCTCGCCGACCGTCTCGGCTACGAACTCTACTGCGACCGCGAGGGGAGATTGCATTTCCGCGCGCACGGAGCGGCGGCGGAACTCGACTCCACCGGTGGCCTCGGCGCGCTCGCGGGTGCGGCAGCGTCCGCCCTCGGCGTGGGTGGAGGCGGGGAAGGCTACGCTTTCGGCAAACACCTGATCCGGCTCGAGGCGGCACGGCGTACGCCGGCCCTCGCGTCCGTCACCGTCGGCGGCGAAAGTCCCAGTTCCACCCAGGGCGACGCCACCGCGCACTGGCTGTCGCGGAACGATGCGGACTTCCGCGGCACGGCGGGGAGTGGCGGGCCGGAATCGCTGCACGCGGACGGTGCGGCGCGGACGAAGGATCTGGCGGATCGATTTGCCGCCGGCCTGCTCTCTCGCGCCAATCGGCGCGCGCACGAGATCACTTTTCGCATTCTCGGACGTCCGTCGCTCGATCTCGGGCAGGAGCTGCAAGTGAGCGACGTGCCGGATGCGCTCGGCAACGGCTCGGGTTACGTGCGCGCCCTCCGGCATCGTTTCGACGTCGAGGCGGGGTTCATCACCGAGGTCCGGCTCGCACTGGAGGTGAAGCCGTGAGCGGAGTGCTTCCCATTCTTCAGCAAGTGGTCGCGCACGAACTGGCCGGCCAGCGCACCTGCCAGCTCGGCGTGGTCACCAGCACATTTCCGCACGAGTCGGCGGATGACAAAAACAACTGCGAGGTGAATGTGCGGCTCAAGCACGAGGACTTGGAGTTGCGCCGCGTGCCGGTCGCGACGACGCACATGGGAGCCGTCGCGCCGCCCGCGCCTGGCGATCTCGTGCTGGTGCAATTCGTGGATGGCGACCTGAACCAGCCCGTGGTGACGGGGCGTTTCTACGACGAGGAAAGTCTGCCGCCATTGCACAAGGACGGTGACGTGCTGTGGGAACATCGTGGCTCTGACGACAAGTTGAACCACATCCGCCTGGCTGCCGATGGTTCGATCTTCCTCCAGCGCGACGTGACGAAGCCCGAGGACAACAGCGAGGCGAAGGCCACCATCCGCATCGACGGCGCATCGGGCGACATCGAGATCACCGCTGGCGACGGCGTATTCGTGCTGCTCAAGAATGGCTCGGAAATCCAGATCAAGGCCGATGGCAAACCGGTGAAAGTCGAATGCGACAAGCTCACGGTGAACGGCAACGTCGAAGTCAACGGCGACCTCGAAGTGAAAGGCGCGGCGGGCGGCACGAAGATCAGCGGCAACACCATCACAGGAAGCTAATGGGCGATCTCAAACTAACCGGACCGCTGAACCTGATGGGAAATTTGACCCTGAAGGACAAGGTGTTCGTCAACAACGTCGAGGCGCTGGTCGAGGGCAACAACCTCGGCACCGCGCCGCCGGTCATCCTGCCGCCGCCGCCCGCGTCGCCATCCGATCCCGCGCCGCCGGTGAGCATCCTCGCCAGTTTTAACAAGACCATCAAAGCCGGGACAAAGTGCATCGTCGCGCAGGGCGTGGTGATGCAGGGGAGCGTGCCGACGTGGCCCGGCATGATGTTGCCCAGCCAGGGCAACACTTCGCCCTCGCTGGTTTCGGCCAATGGTCTTCCGATCAATGTCGTGGGCGATCAGGCGGTAATCTTCCCGTCCGGCGGTTCCGCGTCATTCACCCAGAGCGGCCAATAGCACCATGCCTCCGCTGCCGCTCCGACTCCTCGAACCTGCCACTGGCACCGGCTTCATCGGCACCGCGGCCAACGCCGTGCGGATGCGCGGTGCGCTCGCCGGACCGCAGCCGGCACCGCTGTTCTTCAAGTGGTATTCCAGTCTTTCGGCGGATCCGTTGCCATTCGCGGCGGGCGCGCAATTTGACTTCACCGCGAACCTCAAGGTGGGCACGCATGTGCTGACTTTCTCGGCGAAGGATGTCGCGAGTGACGCCCCGGCATCCATCGCGGCGGTGCAGCACGGCGGGTTCGCGGGCGGGCCGCCGACGGCGCAGACGCCCGGCTGTGTCGTCAACGTGCTGCGCGCGCGCATTCAACGTCCGCTCGCGGCGGCGACCTTGAGCAAGGCGAACGGCACCTTGCAGGCGGAAGCACCGGCCCTCTGGGGCAAAGCGCCGACGCCGCCCGGCCCACCGTTCATCCTCAATGCGGACTACCTCGCGGTGAACCGCATCCGCTACCTCTGGATTTTCACGCCAGCGGGCACGCCTGCCGGTCCCGCGTCGCCGCGGCTGATTCTCGATCCCACGCTGCCCGCGGGCAACCCGCTCCGCAGCACGTTCGTCCTCGATGGCAGCGCGCCACTGGTGAACTACACCGGCCCGCTGCCCGCGGCGCTGGGCACGGGCAGCCACACACTCATTCTGCGGGTCGAGGACATGAGCAATCCCGCTTTGGGCCACGAGGCCAGTGTCAACGTCGTCCTTTCCGCATGAGCGACTTCCCGCCCACTGAACGCGATCTGCTTTTCGGCACCGACCTTCAGGTGAAGGAACTCGCGCCGGGCTTCGACGTCGTCGCGGGGGCGGGCGGCGATCTCGCAAAGACCAGCGGCCCCGACAACATCATCCAGGCGCTCAAGCTGCGTCTGCTGGTGCGGCGCGGCGAACTCGCTCCGCTGGGCTGGCCGAACTTTGGTTCGCGCCTGCACGAGCTGATCGGCGAGCCGAACAACACCCGCACCCGCACGCTGCTCATGGCCCACGCCCGGGCCGCCGTGGCGCAGGACCCGCGCGTGGCCGAGATCATGCGCGCCGAGGCGCGCGTGCTGCCGGGCGATCGCGATGTGGTGCGCCTCGATCTGGAATTGCGATTGATCGCGGAGAACACGCCGCTCAACCTCGTCCTCGACGTTCGACTAGGTACGCTATGATTGATCCCGGCCGGCCATTTTCCGTTCCCTTCGCCGAAGTAATCGCGCGGCTGGAGGAGCGCATCCGTTCCGGGGTGGAGCGCCCGGTGACACACTCGTTCACCTTCCAGGAAACGGTGAACAGTTACGAACTGCCGGTGCCGCCGCATGCTGTCACGCGAGTGAGCGGGCTGGCGGGAAATCGCTTCCGGCTGTTCGAGGACGGCGTCCATTTCCGCGTCAGCGGCAGCCGCCTGCTGTGGATCCACGCCACCGATCGGCCCGACAACGGCAAGCGCGTCGAGGTCGAGTTCACCGTGCGCGAGCAGCCGCCCGGCCTGACGGATTTCAACGAAGGCAGCGTCCTCGGCACGCTCACGCGCGTCGTTGCCCGCGAGATGGCGCAGATGTACGCGCAGATGGACGAGGCGTACCGCCGCGCGTTCATCGACACCGCGGAGGGAGCCGCGCTGGATAATGTCGTGGCGTTGCTCGGGGTGGTGCGCAATCCGGCGCAGCCTGCGGTCGGCGAAGTGACCTTCTTCCGCAAGGCCGCGTCGCCCGCTCCGATCCTCGTCCCGGCGGGCACGCGCGTGAGCGATGCGGCGGGGAGAATCTTCGTCACTCAGCTTGAAGGCTTCATTCCGGCACCCGCGCCCGTCGGGGAAATTGCCACGCCGTCCGGAGGCACGGTGAAAACCATCCGGCCCGTCGCCGAAGTGAAGGGCGTCTGGCTGGCGAGCGCGAATCCCGACACGACTCCGCCGCTGCCCATCCGCAACACCTTCGGCAGCGATGCGCGGACGATCAGTTTCAATCCGCCGCCCGGCGTGCAGCCGCCGTCCGTGGCCGTCCGCATCCGTTACATCCCGCGCGCCGCCACGGTGCCGGTGCAGGCGCTGGAGCCGGGGCCGGACGGCAACGTCAACGCGGACACCATCACCATCATGCCCACGCCGCCGCGCGGCGTGGATGGCGTGACGAACGAGAAGCCCACGGCCGAAGGGCAGGTCGCGGAGCCGGATGACCGGCTGCGCGATCGCGCCAAACACGCGCTCGAACGCGCAGGCAATGCCACCGTCAACGCGATCAAATTCGCCGTGCTCGACGTGGATGGCGTCGAGGGTTGCGAGGTCATCGACCACATTGCCGACGACGCGGTGCCGCTGGGCGAGGTGCGTGTGCGCTACTCGGGCGGGAAGATCGAGGACGTGCGCCGCGCCGTCGAGGTGACGCGCGCCGCCGGCATACTGGCGCGCATCGAGCAGATTCAGACGGTGCTTTTGAACGGGACGTTCTTCCTGCTTCCGGGCGTGCCGGGACCGGGCGCGGGAACGGCGGGCGAATTTCTGGCGAAGGCGGTTCAATTCCTCAAGGCGCAGTCCATCGGCGCGGCATTGTCGGTGCGGCGGATGAACGCGCTGGCATTCGAGACCGTCGGCCTGGCGGAAGTGGCCGAGGCGCAGTTGAGCTTCCGCCGTCCCGACAATTCCACAGGCGCGGTGACGGATCCGTTCCTGACTGCGAACACGGAAATTCTCCGCCCGGATGCGGCGTCCCTGCGCGCGGTGCTGCTCGCAGGGCTGCACGTTTCCGCGACGCAAGCACTGGCCGCGCCGGCCAAGCTGCGCCTCAGCGTGCAGGTGCGCGACAGTGCGGCGGCGGCGGTGACGTTCCGGCAGTTCTCGCTCAGCGTGGCCGTGGCGGTGCGCGCGTATTCGCTGACCACGCCGGATGCGCCGCCGGAACGCATCGCCAACCTGCCGAAGACGCTCACTTTCACCAATGGCAACGCCGCACCGCTCACGATCACGGCGGCGGAACTGGCCGGCTTCCGTCCTGCCGATCACCGCACGGAACTGGAATTCGTCCTCAGCAGCCCGCCGTATCCGGGACTGCCGGGGGAGACGGTGAAGTTTACCATCACGTCTTAGACCCCATCGATTCGCCCGCCATGCTTGGAAAACCACTGCGACCTCTGAAGAAGACGAAGACGACTCCGAAGCGAGCTGCCAAGCGACGTGCCGCCTCAGCGAAAGCTCTGCATCATGAAACTGTGACGAACTGACCAAGGCGAATCGCCCCCCGGCGACCACGCTGACTCAAAAAATGTCCTTCAAAACCGACAAGCTGACCAAGCTCTTCCCGGACGTGTATGGCGCGCGGGATCGCGAGACCGTGCTGTTCAAGCTGCTCGACACCGTCGGCGCGGAGCTGATGGACGCCGATGCGGTGGTGAAGGAATTGATGAAGTCGCATTGGGTGCGGCACGCGTCCGGAGCGGCGCTCGACGGGCTGGGCGCTGTGTTCGGGGTGGAGCGGCGACTGATGCGGAGCGGTCAGCCGGAGCCGGACGCGCCGTTCCGGCAACGCCTCCAGTCGGTGGTGCCGTTTTTCACCGGAGGCGGCACGGTCGCGGCGGTGAAGGGCGCGGTGCGGTCGGCACTCGGGCTGCCTTTCGATCTGGACGATCTGGGACTGCCCGCGCAGTTCACCGCATTGCGCGACGACATCGAGGATCTGGTGCAATTGACGGAGTTCTCGCCGGTGGCGGAGCGCGTCACCGGGAACTCCGCGCCGGGGGGCGAAGACTTCAGTGAAGCGGTGCTGGTGTTCGACCTGCCCTCGGTGGGTGAAAGTTTTCCGCGCATCGAATGGAAGGTGCTGAACGGCGGCGCGCGCCGGCTGCGGCTCGAACGACTGGGGACTGGCGGTTCCGGCGTGCAGTCGCTCCCGGCTTTTCTACTTGAAGCCGGGGAGACCCTCACGCTCACGGCCGACGCGGATGGCAGGCTCGATGCCTCCATCGGCCCGACCGACGTGAGTTCCTCGTTCACGAATCTCGACGGCTCGACGCCGGCGCGACTTCCGGCGATTCCCGAGGTGCGGAGCGAATGGCAGTTTCGGGCGCGGGGCGGCGTGTTTGACCTGAGCACGTTCGATGAAGCGAACACGTTCGACCTGCCGGAGTTTCGTGTCGAGGTGGGGCGCTTGCGACTGCAACGGCTGACGTTCGATGTGCGGGTGCCATTCTTTCTCCAGGAAGCGGTGGCGGAATTGAAGAGCCGGCATGGCTACGCGGGCGAGTTGCTGGTTTACGAAGGGCTGCCCTTCGATCGCATTCAGGACGTGATTCACCAGACCGCCGCCGCGGGCGTGCGCGGGAACCTGTCGTTCTCGCTGAATTTTTTCGAGACCCACTCGGTGCAGGAGGAGTTCCGCGGGCACGCGCGGCATCGGGTGGAGGAGGATGCCGGGGCGGGCGATTCGTTGCTGGTGTCGAATGTGAACCGGCTGGGCGAGAACCAGGATTCGACCGAGGGATTCGCGCTCGGCGGTGTATTCGACATCTCCCGGTTTGACCAGAGTTTCGGCTTTCAATAACAACAGCGAAAAAAGGACAGCGACCATGCAAGAACAGAACAACATGCGCGGCGAGGTGACGCTCCGGCTCACGGACGCTGCGGGCCGGGTGATTCACGAGCAGCATCGGAAAAACCGCATCGTGCGGGCGGGCCGGCAATTGGTGGCGCAGCTCTTTGGCGGCGTCGCCGCTGGCACGCCGCCGACAGCCGTCACGCACATGGGTGTGGGGACCGACGCGACTGCGGCTGCGGATGACCAGACGGCGCTGCTGGCCGAGCGCGCTCCGCGCAAGGCCATCGCCGAGATCACTTACAGCGACTTCGACGAAGCGCAGCCCGGAGGAGGTTCGGTGCGGCGGGTGCGGGCTGCACTGCGCGCGGTGTTCGATTTCAACGAAGCCAACGGCCCGGTGCCGCTGCGCGAGGCGGGCATCTTCACCGCCGCCGCGGCCGGCAGCGGCGTGATGTACAATCGCGTCATCTTCGAGCCGGTCACCAAGACGAACGCCTTTCAACTCACGCTCCTGTGGGAGATCACATTCTAGCCCGAAGGATTCATCATGCCCATCACTCCCGCTCCTCCTTATCCGAAAGCCACAGGCCAGACCATCCGCGCGGCGGATTGGAACCAGACGGTCGATGAAGTCATCCGCCTCGACAACTCCAAGGTCAACCGCGCCGGCGACCGCATCACCGGCTCGCTCACGGTGGACGTCGCCCTCGGGATCGGCACTGCCGCGCCGACGCGCCCGCTGACGATCCAGAATGCCGCGGGCGCATTCCTCAATGTCCGCGGCGCGAACGGCACGCAGGAATTCCTCGCCGGTGCGGACGCCACCGGCGGCGTGGTCGCGACGATGACGGTTCACGATCTGCAACTGCGCACGAACAACATCAACCGGCTGATCGTAAAGGCCGCGGGAAATGTCGGCATCGGTGTGGACAATCCGCTCGCGACATTGCACGTCGGCACGCAATTGAACGTCGGGACGATCTCCAGCGGGCCCCTGGCCGTCGGTCGCGTCGAGGTCAGCGGGCCGGGCGGGGAACTCAGCCTCATCCGGCGCACCCTCGCCGCGTGGCCGGCGGCCCCGGCGAAGGGGGATCGCTTCGTCTGGTACAATCCCAACGGGCGTTGCCAGCTCTGGACCGAGGGGGACATCCTGACTGTGGCGAGCAATGGCGACGTGTCGCTCACGGGCAAGCTCACGATCCCGAAAACCGCCAGTGGTTCGGCGACATTCTCCAACGCGCTCTACACGAACGAAGCGTCGCTCCAGCCGAACAACCTCAAGCTGGAGATGGCCCACACCGGCTTAATCATCTTCGGCGGCCCCACGCTGACGTACGAATTTGCCATCGGGCATACCTTTTCCAGCTTCATCATCGGCGGGGGTGGCGGGACCAGCTTCGTGAAGCGGTTTGGCATCAATCAAAACGGCGACCTCTTCTGCTCGGGCAGCAAGGCCGGCTACGTGGTCGATTTCTTCATCAACCGCGTCGGCGACACGCTCGAGCAGGGCGACGTGGTGGTCGTCGGCAAGAATCCGAAGATGCAATTCTACGGCAGCAACAATGACATCCCGATCCCCGAAGTGGACCTGACTGACCGGGTCCACGACACCCGGGTGTGCGGAATCGTGGCGAAGTTTGTCAGCGAAGCAGATCTCCCCAGCGTCGATCCACCGCTCCTCACCGAGGAGCAGGCGAAGAAGCTGAAGAAGCCCGTCGAGAATCCGCTCCGCGCGCTCGCCGCGCGCCCGAATCAGAAGGACCCCACGAAAGTCCTCGATCAGCAACTCGGCAAGATGGCGACGCTCGGTGCCTATGCCTATTGCAAGGTGGATGCCGACATCGCGCCCATCCTCGCCGGGGATCTCCTCACCACCAGTCCGACGAAGGGCCACGCGCAGAAAGTCCTCGACCCGGTGAAGGCCATCGGCGCCATCATTGGCAAGGCGCTCTCGCCGCTCAAGAAGGGCAAAGGCAAAATCCCCGTAATCGTCACCCTGCAATGACCCCGATGCTCGACCAACTGCGTACTCGCGTGGAGGAACTGCGCGCGGAATTTGACAAGGGCCAGAAGAAGCTCGCCGAACTCGACGGGCAATCCACCGAGTTGCGCCAGACCCTGCTGCGCATCAGCGGTGCCGTGCAGGTGCTCGAAGAGGAAATCAACAAGGCCGATCCCGCCGCATCTGCAGCCGAACCGGTGAAGGACTGATCTCATGACCGGACGCCTCGACGAAGCGTTGCGCCAGTTGCTGATCGACTCGCTCCCTGCGCTGTTCGGCGGTGCCACGCCGGTCGTCCAGGTTTCAGTCGCGCAGGATCTTTTCACCTTCGGCGCACAGTCCGCCGAGGCCGAGGCGGGCGAACCGCGTGTCGATGATCAGACCGATCAGTTCCCGTTTGTCCCCGCGACTCCGGGCGGACCCTACACTTTGACCAAGCCTCCGCTGCCCGGCCCGCGCCGCGTGCGCCTCACCAGCGTGCTCGGCGATCGCGTGCCGTTGGTGGAGGGGGAGATTCTGCCCGACCCGAACGATGACCGGGTGTTCCGCCTCCAGCCACGTGCGGATCGCAATCTTGCGCAGTTCAATGGCGTGCAGGTGCTCTACGGTATCACGTCCGTGTTTGTGCGATTGCAAGGCGTGCAGACTTTCGTGGTGAATCTGCAATCCGCCGACGCGGTGCGGCTGGAACAGGCTGAGTCCCTCGCCTTGGCGGTGATCGAGCTGAACCGCAAGCGATTGGTCGAGCGCTCTCCCGAGTCGTTCACGGACGCCGACTACGCGGCGGCGGTATCGGCCATTTCGTTGAAGTTCGTGAAAGCCACCGCGCCCGCCGCCGCCACGCGGCAGTTGCACTACGCGGCCGAGGTCGCGATCAAGGCCTCGCGCGCTCTCGCCGCGGGTGAAGGCCGGCCCATTCTCAGCATCCGCTCTCCCGGCCGGCCTGCCGACCCGGCGCGCGCGGTGGACATCGAGGCATTCGTGGACGCATGAGCCGCCAGCGCGCGCAATTCATGCTCGACCCGGACCGCCGCGCCGAACAGGAGGCATTCCTGCGGGAGCGCGCGGAGGATGTGTTCGCGTTCGGCGATCAGTTCTGGGGTTCCATCACCGAGGAGCAGGCCGGGCGCATCGCCGGGCAGGGCATCATCGTTCAATTTCATCCGGAGGCGGACGCGGTCGTGCTGCCCGCCGTGGTATTCCGCCCACCGGGTGAGATTCCCGAGGTGCCGCCGGATCTGACGGCCACCGCGCCGACCGGAGACACGACAGCGCCGTGGATCGTGCAATTCATCGTGCGCCCGGAACCGGACTGGATGCTGGCGGTCGCTGAACTCGGCGCGGAATTCATCGAGGATCTGCCCCCGCAGGCCGCGCTGTTCCGCATGACTGCCGCGCAGGCTGCGCAAGTGCGCGCGCTGCCTTTCGTGGCGTGGCTCGGCCTTTACCATCCGGCGTATGCGCTGGACTTCGCAGTGGCCGGTCGCGAGGAGCCGTTCACCGCGGAGACGCTGCGCGAATTGCAAGTCGCCCCGGAAAACCTGCCCGCAGATCCCGCTGGAAATTTGCGTCTGCTCCCCATGGAGGATATCCCGCTGGCCCAGCTTCGCGCCGGCGTGGAAGCGGCGGGCGCGACAGTGGTGGAGGAAACGGACAACACGATCATCGCGAACGTGCCGGTGGAACGGCTGCGGGAGATTCTGCGCGTGCCCGGATTGCGTTCGGCGGAACGGCACCTGCGGCGCATGCTGTTCAATCAGCGCGCCGGGATCGTCATGGGCGCGAATCAGGTTCGCTTCCGCGCCATGGATTTCCTCACGAACCTCGATGGCACCGGCGAGACCGTCCATGTCTTCGATTCCGGTTTCGACAATGGCGCGGGCTTGCCTTTGCACCCCGACATCGCCGGGCGTGTGCTCGCCATCCTGAACGCCAATGGCGCGGCGCTGCCCACGGCGGACTTCGAAATGCACGGGACGCATGTGGCGGGCAGCGTCGGCGGCAACGGCACGGCGGCCTCCGTCCCCCCCGCCGCCGCGACCATCCCGCGCGGCGTGGCACCGAACTGCAACCTCATCCTCACATCGGTGAATGCCGCGCTCCCGCCCGATCCCGCGCGCAACGCGCTGCAGGCGCGGCTCAATTTCAACAATTACCTCGCCGCATTCCAGACCGCTCACAACGCGGGCGCGAGGATCCACAACAATTCCTGGGGAAGCGACTTTCAGAACCGGTACAACAACGCCGACTCCGGCGCGATCGATCGCTTTGTCTTCCTCAACCCCGAGGCCGTGGTCCTGTTCTCGTCCGGTAACAGCGAGGGCGACCTGAATGGCAACGGTGTGCTCGAGATGAACTCGCTCGGCCCGGAGTCCACGCCGAAGAACATCATCACCGTCGGCGCCTGCGAGAACGACACCAGTGCGGACGGCTTCCGCGGCAGCTACAACGCGTTCAATCCCGTCAACCGTTTCACGCACGCCAATTTCAACCCCTTCGCACCGCCGGGCGCGCCGCCGCCGAACTTCACCATCTCCGACAATCCGAACCACCTCGCGCTCTTTAGCGAGCGAGGGCTAGTGCGCAACACCCCGGCTCCGACTCGCCGCCGCATCAAGCCCGACCTGGTGGCACCGGGCACGAACATCGTCTCGCTGAATCGCATTGCGGGAGTCGCCGGAGCGCCGCCGATGGGGCCGGCCTTTGGGTTTCCCGCCGTTTCCGCTCCGGCCGCGTCCTACGCGGCGTTGAGCGGCACCAGCATGGCCACACCGCTGGTTTCCGGCGCATGCGCGCTGGTGCGGCAGTTTTATCGCGCCCGCTTCGGGCAGATGCGCCGGCCGCAATTGCTGGAGGCGCTTACCGCGTTCGTGGATCACCCAGTCATCGCGCCGCATCGCGACGGGTTGGTCGTGGCGTGGATTCGCCGCGACGGCGGCGGCAACCAAATAGTCGCCGCACGTTTCAGCCGCGACCTCACGCGCCTCGGTGGCATCGTCCAGCTCCAGGCAAATGTCGGCGCGCAACCTGCGCCCTGCCTCGCCCGCAGTGGCGCGAACACCGTGCTGCTTTATCGCGGCGCGAACAATAAGTTGCGCCTCTGTCTTTTCGACGCAGCGCTTGCACCGGTGAACGCCTTTGGCACCGCTGGCGTCGTCACGCTGGCGCCCGACTCGCGCGCGGAAGCCGAACGCCATCCCGCGCTGTGCGTGCGCGACACGGACCTCGCCGTCACCTGGCACCAGACGGGCACGGACAATCTGATCTTCCAGCGCTTCCGCGCCGACACCGGTGCGGCGCTCGATGCCGCCCCCCGCACCCTCGGCTCGGCGGGCGCGACTTCGCCGCAGCCGCATCTCATTCACAATGGCGCGCAGTACGCCGTCGTCTGGACGCACGTGAACGGCGCACAACACGAGTTGCTCCTCCGTTTCATCGCGAACGACGGCACGCCGCAGGGAGCCGCGCCGCGCGTTCTTGTCACGCAGGCCGCGCGCATCGCCGAGCCGCATCTCGCATGGAACTCGCGGGTCCGGCGGTTCCGCGCCGTCTGGATCAGCGAAGACGTGCATGTGGGCGGCGACGTGATGTCGCAGCGCTTCAACGCCGATGGTTCGCCCGATCCGACGCAGGACGCGACCCGGGTCGTCACGGTGCCGGCGGCGAATGCGGCGCGCCGTCCATTCCTCGCGCTCCATCCGCTCACGGGTTACGTGCTGACGTGGGAGGACAATCAGGTGAACAGCACGTTCGACGTGGCCTTTGCCTTCCTCTCCGAAAATGGCGTTCCCGACGGGCGCGTGACCGGGAACCGCCAGCCCATCTCCGACACGCCGAACGACACGCAAGGCTTCGCCGCGTTCGTGGACGACCGCGGGATCATGTCCGCCTGGTTGAGCAATGACGAACTGAACTCGGACATCCGCGCAGCCTTCCTCGTCGGCATCACGCTGCAAGGTGCCTTCGCAGCGCAAGAGGATCCCCGTACGCCGATGCTGCACAGCGGACGCTACGTCCCGCATACGGTGGTCGAGCACGACGCAACCACCGAGGGCAGCGTGGCGCTCGTGTGGGCGGGCGGGCCGTCCTACCACCTGCGCTCCGGGGCCACGGGCATGACTGCCGAGCTTTTCCTCATCCGCACAAATGCCGATGGCCTGGTCGATCGCGCATTCGCCAACAACGGTGCCCGCCGCATCGACCGGGGCATCGGCTTCGTCGGTCTGAGCATGGCATGGCTCGGCACACGCCTCGCCTGTGTCGCCACTTTCGATCTGGATGCGAAAGTGTTCCTCTTTGATGCCGACGGAAACCCGGAGAACACCTTTGGCACCAATGGCGTGCTGAATCTGAATGAGCGCGCCTCTTCGCCGATCCACCCGCAGCTCGGTTTCCAAGGCAGCGGCAACGCGCTGCGGCTTGTCGTCGCCTACAGCCGGCACGCCGCGCCCACACCGTTCATCCGCGTGCGCATCGTCGATCGGCGCGGCAATGTCGTGGTGGCGGCGCGCGACCTGCACGCGGCGGAAGGCACTGCGCGGCACGGCTGGTTTCACTTCGTCACTTCCGATGCGCCCGCGCGCGCCATCGCCGTGTGGCACGAGCGCGATGTCGGCGGCGTTATGGGCGTCCGCCTGAACCGTTTCAACCTCTTCGCCCCGGCCGCGTCCATGGCGCAGCACGCCGCACCGATCGTGCCCACGGCACTGGCTGGCCATTCACAGAACGCGGTTCTCGCGCCGCGACCGATTCTGTTCGACCCGCCCTTCAACGCCGCTTCGAGCAGCAATCCGCCCGTCAACACCCAGCGCCGCCATTACGGCCTGGCGTGGCAGCATCAGCCACCGCCCGCCGTCCCGCCTGATCCTGCCAATCCGCCGCGCTGGCGGATTCTCTTCAGTCATCTCAACCGCGACGGCACCGTCGGCGCAGTGGCGGATCGCGTGGTGGTGACTTCTCCCACCGACCACGCCACGGACCCGCAACTCGTCTGGCATACCAATGGATACGGACTTGCCTGGCTGCAACAGCCCGTGGCCGGCGGCGCGCATGTCCTGTTCTTCACTTTGCTCGATGCGAACGGCATCGTGACCCCGGCCGCGCCGCACCAGATCAGCCGCCCCGGCATGGACGTGCAAAGCTTCCAGCTCGTGTGGAATGGACGCAGCTTCCGCATCGCGTGGGCGGAGACGCAAGGCGCAGTCATCCGGCACCAGCAATCCGCCATCGCCCTGCCGCGCACTGCTCCGCCGGTCGGATTCGATCAGCCGTACGGCCAGCCCTCCGCCGCGCTGGTGCGCGCGACGCTCATCAATGGCGCGACCAATATCAACGGCACCGCGTTGCCGAATTTTCCCTCCACCGCCGCCGCGACGCACAATCCGAATGACGGTTACGGCTGGGGCCGGGTGAATCTGCGGCAAGCCCTCGCACCGGCACCGCCGGTGACATTCCACGTCCGCGACGACGCCGCGGTCTGCTCCGGACGCATCGCGCGTTACGAATTCACCCTGCCGCCGAATACGCTGCTGCTGCGCGTGACGCTGGTGTGGACCGATCCGCCTGGCAACACCATCGTCAACAACCTGAACCTGCGCCTCACCACGCCGGCCTTCCCGCCGGGCGCGGCCCGCACCTATGTCGGGAATCGCTGGCAGCCCGCGCCGAATGCGCGCTTCAGCGATCCGCTTCCGGCACCGGCAGCGGCCCAGCCTTTCGAGGGCATTCACACGGTCGAACAGATCATCATCCCCGGCGCGCCGACGTTGCCGGCGGGAACCTACGTGGTGGAAGTCATCGGCGGTCCGTTCGGCACCAGCGGGTTGCAGCAGCGGCCCGCCGATCGGTTTCCGGCCCAGCCCTTCTCTCTCGTTTTCGCGGGCAGCGGCAATGAATGGCCGCTGGTGCTGCCCTCCACCCTGCCTGGGGCGCTGCCGTTTTTCTGAGAGCGCTATCGGAGGCCGAGGACCAGACGCAGTGAGTCGAGGCGGAGATGCGCGCCCGAGAGTGCGGTGTGGAGTTCGGCTTTCTGTTGCTGCGCGGCGGCGATTTCCTCGGGGCGGACGTGGTCGTTGATCGTGCGCAATGTTTCGAGCCGTTCGATCTCGTCCTGCAATTGTGTCTCCATCGCGCTCGTGGCCCCGGCGACGACGGCCTGCATGCGCGTGGTGGCGAAGGCTTGCGCGGCGGCGAGCATCGCAGGGAGAAGTTTGCGTTTCATCTGGCCGCGATCGAGGAGGCGGAAGATGTCGCCTTTCTCGAGCCTTGCGGCCTGCACGGCTGGATCGTCGCCGCGGTCGGCCATGGCGTGGTCCACGACGATGCGCAGCGGGGTGGGGGGGAGGAACCGGTCGGCGTGGAGTGCGGATGGGGCGACGCATTCGACCACGGCGTGCAGTTCGAGGAGGATCGATTCGCTGCCGGAGCTTTTCCAGATGCCGAAGGCGCTGTTGCCGCGCTCCGAGCCGAGCAGGAGATCGAGTGCGCCGCTGATGAGCGGGTGGTCGCCCGTCATGAAGCTGAGGTCTTCGCGACTCAGTGCGCGGGTGCGGTCGAACGTGGCGGACATTCCCTCGGACGGGAGAGACGGGAAGGCGTCGGTGAGCAGGTGGCCGGGCTTCAGGAGGTAGGCGCGGGTGCCGAGGTCATCGACCTGCACGCCGAAGTGATCGAGCAGGCGGACGCAGAATTCCTCGAATCCGATGTCGGTGTCAGCGGTGCGGATCTGGCCGATCAAAGTGGCGGCGCGTTCGGGCTTGGAGGAGTTCAGCTCCAGCAGGCGGTCGTGTCCGCGCGCGAGTTTTCCCGCAACCTTTGCGTGGAGTGTGCGGGTGCGCTTGATGAATGCGGCAAGCTTTTTCGCGGTGGAGGATTCGCAGAGTGCCGCGAGGTCCGACTGCAGTTCGCGGGCGATCTCGGCAGCGCCGTGGGGATTTTTCTCAAATGCATTCAGCCCCTCGTGATACCAGCGGGCGAGGACTTCACCCGCGGTGCCGGGGAGATATGGGATGTGGATCTGGATGGTGGCGCTCTGGCCGATGCGGTCGAGACGGCCGATGCGCTGTTCGAGCAGCTCGGGATTGCGCGGGAGATCGAAGAGGACGAGGTGATGTGCGAATTGGAAATTGCGGCCTTCGCTGCCGATCTCGGAGCAGAGGAGGATGCGTGCGCCTTCGTCCGTGGCGAAGTAGGCGGCGTTGCGGTCGCGTTGCAGGAGCGTGAGGCCCTCGTGGAAGATGCCGCAGTTCACATTGATCTCCCGCTGAAGTTGCGCGGCGATGGTTTCGACGAGATCGCGCGTCGCGCAGATGAGGAGGATTTTCTCGGTGCCGAGTTTCTTCAGGTGTTCGGCGAGCCAGCGGACTTTGCTGGCGGTTTCGTCGCCCGCGCCGTCGAGCGGATGCTGATGCGCCTGCCGCTTTGGGAACCCCGGCAGTGACGCGCGGGTGTTGCGGAACATGACGCGACCGGTGCCGAAGGCGTCGAGCAATTCGCTGACCAGGTGCGTGCGTGCGGCGGTGTCGCCTGCGGTGAGTTCGTCGCAATGGCGCAGGACGCGGGGGGATTGTTTGCCGAAGAGTGCGCGATCGTCCTCGGTCAGCGGGTCGCCGGCGAGGAGGCGGTCGAGTGTGCGGGCGACTTCCTCGTAGTGCGTGGTCTCGTCGAGGAATTTCGCGAGGTGGGCGTAGCGATCGGGATCGAGCAGGCGCAGGCGGGCGAAGTGGCCTTCCTGTCCGAGCTGCTGCGGAGTCGCGGTGAGCAGGAGCAGTCCCAGCGTGCGTTGCGCGAGGGCTTCGACGAGTGCGTACTGTGGGCCGGGGCTGCCGGCGTTCCATTCCATGTGATGCGCCTCGTCCACCACGAGGAGATCCCAGCCGGCCTCGACGACTTGGGCTGCGCGCGCGGGATCATTCGCAAGCATCGCGACGTTGCAAAGGACGAGCTGGCTGTCGAGGAAGGGGTTTGCGTCGGGATTGTGCTGCTGGATGGATGCGCAGCGTTCCTCATCGAAGATGCTGAAGAGGAGATTGAAGCGCCGCAGCAGTTCGATGAACCACTGGTTCACGAGCGGTTCGGGGACGAGCACGAGGATGCGCTCCGCGCGGCCGGTGAGGTGCAGGCGGTGGAGGATGAGGCCGGCTTCGATCGTTTTGCCGAGGCCGACTTCATCGGCGAGCAGCACGCGTGGGACGAGCCGGGCCGCGACTTCGCTCGCGATGAACATCTGGTGTGGCAGCAGGTCCACGCGACCGCCGGTGAAGCCGCGCACCGCCGAGCGCCGCAGGTCGCAGCGCCGTTGCAGCGCCTCGACGCGGAGGTCGAAAGTGCGCAGGTCATCCACGTGCCCGCCGAAGAGCCGGTCCTCGGGTTTGCTGAAGCTGATTGTGTCGGAGAGGTCCGCCTCCGGGAGTTCCCCGCGTGCCGTGCGATAGACGAGCAGTCCGTCGCGCTCCTCCACGGCTGCGATCAAAAGCTCAGTTCCCTGCCGCGACCTGACCTTGTCGCCCGCTGCGAACCGGACCCGGCGCAACGGCGCGGATTCGATGGCGTACTGCCGCTGCTCGCCGGCCGCGTGGAAGAACACCTCCACGCGCCCGAGCCCAGCCTTGAGGATGATTCCCAAGCCAAGCTCCGGCTCAGTGTCGCTGACCCATCGCTGTCCCGGAACCGGTTTGCCATTGCTCATGAAAAGGCGGGGACCGTAGCTGCTTTCGTCGGTTTGACAACGGGAGGCGCGCCGGTGCCCAGGGCAATCGCATCAAACCACCGGGAAGCATTTCAACGCCCAACGCCCAACGCCCAAGGGAAGAATCCAAACGGTGAAGCGCTGCTTGCTTTGGATGTTGGGCGTTGAGCGCCGCAGGCACCATTCTCCATGTCTCATCGTCTTCCGCTTCGCAGCGCCGCGTTATTTTGATGCGGCAGAACCGTGTGCCGGTGACGTGCAGGGGGTTATTTGTAGGCGATCGCCGCGCTCGATGGGCCGGCGAGGTGGATGATTTCGAAGCGTTTGAAGCCTGCTTCGGCGCACCATTTGCGGAAGTCCGCGCCGGAGTAGTCGAAGGCGTCGCCGAACTCGATGAGCATGTTCAGCGACATGAGCAGGCCGAAGACGTTTTCGCGGCGGGCGTCGTCGATGAGCGCCTCGATGGCCACGAGCGCACCGCCCTCCGGCAGGGCGGCGTAGGCGGCGCGGATGAGGTGCATTTTTTTCTCCAGATTCCAGTCGTGGAGAATCATGCCCATGGTGATGATGTCCGCCGCAGGCAGCGGCTCGTTGAAGAAATCGCCCGAGGCGGTGCTGATGCGATCGCTGAGGCCGGCGGTGGCGATGTGTTTGCGAGCGATGGGTTGGACGGGCGGGAGGTCGAAGGAGATGCAGCGGAGGTGCGGATGCTTCCTGGCGACTTCGATGGAGAGCAATCCGGTGGCGCCGCCGACGTCACAGAGCGTCTTGAACTTTGAAAGATCGAACTTGGCCGCGAAGGCTTCGAAATTGATCCGGGAGAGTCCGGTCATCGCACCCATGAACTGTTCGAGTTTTGGCAGCTCAGCGTAGAGTTCCTCGAAGATGCCTTTCTGGCCGTGCTTCACTTCGTTCTGGGGTTTGCCGGTGCGCAGGGCTTCGGGAAGGTCGTGCCAGAACTTGAAGAGGCGCGCGTTGAGCATGACCAGGATGCCGCCGACGTAGCGCGGGCTGTTGTGGTCGAGGTAAAGCGCGCCGGCCGGGGTATTGAAGTAGGTGGCATCCGGGCCGTCGCCTTCGCGGTCGAGGAATTTCATGGCGACGAGCGCGTCGAAGAAATCGCTGATCCCCCGCGGGTGCAGACCCAGTTCCGCGCCGAGATCGGGGCCGGTCACGCGGCGCTGGCCGAGCTGGGTGAACACGCCGAATTCGACCGCGGTGAGCAGGACTTTCGAAGACCAGAACGCGAATGCCGTCTGGAGGATGGGGCCTGGGTCGGACTGAGCGGGGGTTTCGGACATGGCGGCATTCACACCAAGGGGAACGGCTGGGGGAAAGCGCAGACTTCTTGCCCAATTGGCGCATCAAGACACACGGGACGAAGAGAGATTGGGGAGAGTCCCGTCTCGCGCCGCCATCTGGCGACCAGACTATGCAGATCGTCTGAAGGTCTTGGAAACGCCCATTGCTCGTGACTCGTCTCTACGATGGGTAGCAGCCGCAACTGGAGACCGGCGTCTTTCGAAGAGGCGGGGCTCGGGTGCCTACAGCGGCTCGATCCGGAGTTGCTTCATTCTGAATTCCGCGTCCTTGCCGAGCAGGTGGAATGACGGCTGCACGTGGCGGCGATGACGCGGGTCCCCGATGTCGAATTCCTTCTTTCCATCCACGCTGATGCTGAGCCTGCCATCCTTGCGGAGGATTTCGAGTGCGTGCCATTGCTGGTCATCCAGCATCTTGCTGCCAGCGCTTGCGATAGGAGGGGATGCGGCGCGGTATTCCCACAGCGCAAGTGCGGACGGTCCGCCGAAGCCGAGAGTCAGACCGTGGAAACTGGTCTTGTCCCGCGCGCCTGCGAGAACGATTTCCGCGGCGGCACCGTTGCCGGTGAGACGCATTTGGGCGGAGAACCTGTAGTTGCCGACGACCATCTCACTGGCGAGTGCGATCGGGGCTTCCGCGCGTCCGCGTCCGATGAGTTCGCCGTTCTCGACGCGCCACGCGTCCTGTGAAGGCACCCAGTTCCGGAGATCGCTGCCGCTGAAAAAGTCATTCGCGTTTGTCGCCGTGAGCAGCATCGGCACCTGCGCGCGCTGGCGGAGGTAGAGGAAAAGATCACGCACGTCGTCCTCGTTCATCGGATTGAGCAGGCCCTCGGGCATCATGCTGAGCGGGCTGATCTCGGTGGAGGCCACGTCGCTCCGCTGAACGGTGACCGCGGTGCCGCCCAGAGTCTTCAGCACGATGCCGCGCCCGGTGTCCTCGGTCACGATCCCTGCCACCGTCTGGCCATCCTTGGTCTTTACGAAGGTCTGCTGGTAGTCCTTCCCGATGACGGCATTTGGATCGACGATGTTGTTCAGCAGGTAGTCGATGTCCTCGAATGCTCCCGGCAGTTCGGGTCCGATTTTCCCGCCCGCGCCGAACAGCGTGTGACAGACCGCGCAGGTCTGCGCGAAGAGCGCGCGGCCGTGCGCCGCGTCCGCGCGGAGGATGAGTTCCGCGGTCGCGAACTGCTTGTACTTCGCGATGAGCTTCTGCTTGTCCTCGTTCGGCGCGGAGATGGTGCCGAAGTTTTTCGCGAGCCATGTGTCGAGCGCGGGATCCTTCATTCCCTGGATCTGCCGCGCGATGGGCGCGGTGATCTCGGTCTTCGGGATCTTTCCGCTTTCGACCGCAGTGAGGAAGGCGCTCGCACCCGGCACTCGCGCGAGGAGCGTCTGGACTGCCGCCGCGCGTTCTCCGCTGTCGAGCTTTGGAAAAACTTCGAACAAAGCGGGAGCCACGCGTGCATCATCGAAGCCGGCCAGTCCACGCAGCGCCGGTTCCCGCAGCGGGCCCGGTCCGGCGGCGAGACTCAGCAGGGCATCGAGCGATCCTGCGTCGCGCTGCGCCACGAGGGAATCGAGTGACTGCCTTCGCGCCGCGATCGGTGCCGCGGGATCGAGCAGGGCCTTCCGCATTTCACCAAGTGCGGCGCTGCCGCCGAAAATGGCCGCGAGCGCCTGTGCGCGCGCGCGGATTTGTTCGTCCGGGCTCGCCTGCAATTTTGCGTAGAGTTCCGCCCAGCCCTTGGGCTCCGGCACTCCGCGCTGTCCCTGCAGCGAGTCGTGCATGCCTTTGAGGATGCTCGCCTGCGCTGCGGGTGATTCGATTTTCCCGAGGGTCTGGACCAGCAGATCGATCCGGCCCGCGTCCTGTGCAAACGCGAGCCGGGCGACGAGAAGCAGAGCGATGGCGGAACGGGTCATGGGGGAAGTGGTCCGCACAGTCCACTGTGCGGTTGATGCTTTGCGGCTCGGTGGCGGGCTTTCGCACAGAGGACTGTGCGGACCACGCTCTAGCCGAGCACCTTGTTCCAATTGTCGAGGTTCGCCTTTTGCGCGGCGAAAAGATCGTCGGTGGAATCCAGCGCTTCGATTACGGTGATCTTGTCGCCCTGCGCGATGGAGTTCACGACGTCCTGCCCTTTGGTGACTTCGCCGAAGACCGCGTGCTTTCCATCGAGCCACGCGGTTGGAACATGGGTGATAAAGAACTGGCTGCCATTCGTGCCGGGGCCGGAGTTGGCCATCGAGAAAATGCCGGGCTTGGTGTGCTTGAGCGACTTGTCGATCTCGTCGGCAAACTTGTAGCCGGGTCCGCCTCCGCCGGTGCCGGTCGGGTCGCCACCCTGGACCATGAAGTCTGGAATGACGCGGTGAAATTTGATGCCGTCGTAGTAGCCGCGCTTGGCGAGGTTGAGGAAATTGGCGGCGGTCATGGGCACTTTGCCGGCGAAAATTGTCGCTTCGATGTTGCCCTTGTTGGTCTTCAGGATGATGCGGATGTCTTGCATGAGGGCGCGGAAGCTGGCGGGTGCGCGCGAGGCGCGCAAGCGATTTGCGCAGGCGTGTGCCGCGTGGAGAAAACGGCGGCGCGGAAAAATCCGCGCGCATTGTGAAACGTCACCATTTCTCCGCGTGACACGCGGAAGAACGCGTGTATTCCTCGAAACCATGAAGAATCTCACCACCACACTGTTCGCTTTCGCATTCGCAGGAATCCTCGCCGTCCCCGCATCTGCCGCCGATGAAAAGAAGCCGGCCGCTGACGAGGTCGCGGTGATCAAGACCAACGAAGGCGAGATGGTGCTGGAGTTTTGGACCGACGTTGCTCCGAAGACCGTGGAGAATTTCAAGACGCTGGCGAAAAAGGGATTCTACGACGGCACCTGTTTCCACCGCGTGATCAAGGGCTTCATGATCCAGGGCGGCGACCCGCTCACCAAGGACGAGGCGAACAAGGCGCGCTGGGGCACCGGCGATCCCGGCTACAAGATCAAGGCCGAGTTCAACGACAAGCCGCATGTGCGCGGCGTGCTCAGCATGGCGCGCTCGCAGGATCCGGATTCGGCGGGCAGCCAGTTCTTCATCTGCCACGACAAAGCGTCGACCCTCGATGGCAAATACACCGCGTTCGGCAAGCTGATCAAAGGCGACGAAGTGCTGGAGAAGATTGCGACGACGCAGACCGAACCCGGCGACCGTCCCACGGCGCGGATGAACATCGAGAGCATCAAGATCGTTCCCCGCAGCGAAGTGAAATAGCGAGGCGCACGAGGTTTGCCAACGCGGTGCGGGCGATGCGTCGCCCCGATTTCCTCCCCCCACGGAAAACACTGAGACCATCACACGAGCATGTCGAAAGTTACACTCGGCTTGATCCAGACTGCCGTCGGCGCTGATCCGAAGGCCAATCTGGACAAGGCGATCACGAAAGCCATCGAAGCGGCGAAGGCTGGCGCGCAGATCATCTGCCTGCAGGAGCTTTTCCGCAGCCACTACTTCTGCCAGGTGGAGGATCACAAATACTTCGCGCTGGCCGAGGAGATCCCCGGGCCGGGCACCGCGGCATTTTGCGAAGTTGCGCGCGAGCACGGCGTGGTGATCGTGGCTTCGCTTTTCGAACGTCGCGCGGCGGGGCTGTATCACAACACGGCTGCCATCATCGACGCGGACGGGCGTTATCTCGGGAAGTACCGAAAGATGCACATCCCGGACGACCCGCTGTTCTACGAGAAGTTTTACTTCACGCCCGGCGACCTCGGCTTCCGGGCGTGGGAGACTCGATATGGAAAGATCGGCGTCTGCGTGTGCTGGGATCAGTGGTATCCCGAGGCCGCGCGGCTGACGGCGCTGCACGGGGCGCAGATTCTCTTTTACCCGACGGCGATCGGCTGGCACCCGGCGGAGAAGGCGGAGTCCGGTGCGCGGCAACATTCATCCTGGGAGACCATCCAGCGCGGGCATGCGATAGCGAATGGCTGCTATGTCGCCGCGGTGAATCGGATCGGCCATGAAGCCCCCGACGGCGGACCCGGTCTGGAGTTCTGGGGCCAGAGTTTTGTCGCCGATCCGGCCGGGCAGATTCTGCAGAAGGCCAGTGTGGATCGGGAGGAGAATCTCCTCGTCGAAGTGGATCTTGCCGCCGTCGATGCCCAGCGAACGCACTGGCCCTTCCTGCGCGATCGCCGCATTGATGCTTACGAGGGAATCACCAAACGCTATCTGGACTGATGGGAACGACCAAGACGACCAAGGAGACGCCGCCAACGCCTGCGGTGCGCGGCTATCGGATGCCTGCCGAGTGGGAGCCGCATTCCGCGACGTGGCTGTCGTGGCCCCGGCGCGATGGAATCAGCTTTCCCGGCAAAGGCGCGTACGACAAGGCCGTGCTCACGATCGCGAAAATGGTCCACGCGCTGGCGGATTCCGAGCCGGTGAACATCAACGTGTGTGACGAGGCCCACGAGGCGGATGTCCGGCGGATGTTGTCGAAGGCGGGCGCGAAGGATTCGCACGTCACATTCCATCACATCGAGACCAACGAGCCGTGGTGCCGCGATCACGGGCCGATTTTTGTCACGCGGTCCGGTGCGCCAAAGCTGCTCGTGCTCGACTGGGGCTACAACTCGTGGGGATTCAAATATCCGCCATTCGACGAAGACGACTATGTGCCCACGGCCGTGGCGGAAAAACTTTCGCTGCCCGTGGAATACCCGGGGATGATTCTCGAAGGCGGCTCGATCGATGTGACTGGCGACGGCCTTCTGCTCACCACGCGCAGTTGCCTGCTGAACCCGAATCGCAATCCCGATCTCACCCAAAGCCAGATCGAGCAGCGGCTGCGGGACAACCTCGGTGTCCGCGAGATCCTCTGGCTGGGCGACGGCATCGAAGGGGACGACACCGACGGGCACGTGGATGACATCGCGCGGTTCGTCAGAGCGGACACGATCGTCTGCGCCTGGGAGGAAGATGAGGACGACGCGAATTTCGCCGCGCTGAAGGGGAATCATGATCTCCTGGCCGGGATTACCTGCGCGCCGGTCGCGGACAATGAAGAGGACGAGGACGGCGAAGCGGAACACGAAGCGACCGCTGACGAAGGATTCCCGGCGCGCTTTCAGGTGATCAAACTGCCGATGCCGCGGAAGATCGCCCGCGATGGACAGCGCCTGCCGGCGAGCTACGCGAATTTCTACATTGCGAACAAAGTGATCCTCCTGCCGGTCTTCGCCGATACGAACGACCGGTGGGCGCGCTCCATTTTGGAAAAGGCATTCCCCGATCGGGAGGTCATCGGCATCGATTGCCGCGAACTCATCTGGGGTCTCGGTGCATTCCACTGCCTGACCCAGCAGCAGCCGGCGGTGTGACGTGCGCAGATCAGGTCTCCGGACCTGCGCGGCTCTTGCCGTCGAATCCCGCCGTCGCTAGCGTCCGCGGGCAATGAATGTCCTCATCATCGGCAGCGGCGGACGTGAGCACGCGCTGGCATGGAAGCTCCGGCAGTCCCCACGCGTGCGCTCGGTCTTTTGCGCTCCGGGGAACGGCGGGATCTCGCAGGTGGCGGAGTGCGTGCCGATCAAGATTGCCGAGCACGACGCGCTGGTGAATTTTGCGAAACAGAACGGCATCGGACTCACGGTGGTCGGGCCGGATGATGCACTCGCCGCAGGAATCGCGGATCGTTTTCAGGGCGAAGGGCTGCGTATTTTCGGCCCGACGCGGAGCGCGGCACGGCTGGAATCCTCGAAGGTATTCGCGAAGGAATTCATGCTGCGCCACGGGATACCGACCGCGGCGAGCGGGCAGTTTTCCCGCGCGGATGCAGCACGCGCCTTTGCGATGAAGATGCGCGCACCCATCGTGGTCAAGGCGAGCGGCCTCGCGCTCGGGAAAGGCGTCATCATCGCGCAATCACATGCCGAGGCGGACGCGGCGATTCGCGAGATCATGGATGAGCGGAGGTTCGGCGATGCGGGCGCGGAGGTCGTGATCGAGGAATTTCTCGAAGGACAGGAGTGCAGCATCCACGCGCTGGTGGACGGGAGGAGCTACCTCCTTTTTCCCAGCGCGCAGGATCACAAGCGTGCGCTCGACGGCGACATGGGGCCGAATACCGGTGGCATGGGCACCTTCAGCCCCGCCGACAAGGTTCTGCCGCCGGCTCTCGAACAGCGCGTGCGTGTGGAAGTGCTCGACCGCTTTCTGGCCGGACTGCGCGCCGACGGTCTCGATTACCGCGGGATGCTTTTTCCCGGACTGATGATCACGCGGGACGGGCCCAAGGTGCTGGAGTTCAACTGCCGCTTCGGCGATCCGGAGACGCAGGTGCTGCTCATGCGACTGGAAAGCGATCTGCTGGAGCTGCTCGAAGCAACCAACGATCAGCGGCTGCACGAAGTGACGCCATCCTGGTGCGCCGACGCTTCGGTCTGCGTGGTGCTTGCGAGCGGTGGTTATCCCGGCAGCTATGTCACCGGGAAGCCGATTACGGGATTGGATCGCAACGACGGACAGGTCTTCCATGCGGGCACGCGGCGCGAGGGTGATGGGTTTGTGACTGCGGGCGGACGCGTCCTCGGGGTGACGGCGCTCGCGCCGACACTCACCGCGGCGAGAGACCGCGCCTACGCCGCCGTCCGAGGGATTCACTTCGAGGGAATGCAATTTCGCTCGGACATTGCGGTGAAGGGTTTGTGAGTTACCATCCCACCGCATGAAGCGTCCCATTTTCCTCGCCGTCATCCTTGCGGTTCCCCTGGCGTGTGCGCAGGACAATCCGCCGCAAGCGAAGCCGGCCGGAGTTGCCGCTCAACCAGGATGGAAGCTGACGAACCCTTCGATCGAAGAGCCCGCAGTTTCCGATGTGACATCGCCCAGGCAGCTTTCCTCCCAGGAAGCGGCCGAGGCGTTGAGCGCGGATGAATTGCGGCAGGTCGTGGACATCCTGCGCGACAACTACCTGCATCCTGATGCGCTCAGCGAGACGTCACTTGCGCGGGCGGGAATGCAGGGATTGCTCGATCGTCTCGGTGCGGGCGTCCGCATTCTCTCCGCGCCGACGCCGGAGAATCAACGCCCGAGTCAGTTCCGGTCGGAGATGCTGAATGGCGGCGTGGGCTATCTTCGGCTGGGCGCACTCACCCAGGAAAACCTCGCCGCGCTGGACGGCGCGCTGGAAGCCTACGCGCCGAAGCCGCCTGGCGCCGTTGTGCTGGATCTGCGTGCCACGCCGACCAGCACCGACTTTGAACTCGCCGCGGAATGCTGCCGGCGGTTTTCGCAAAAAGGGCGGGTGCTTTTTTCAGTCAAACGACCGAAAGCGAATGATGAGGAGATTCTGACATCGCGGGAGGATCCGCGCTGGCGGGGATTGATCGTCGTGCTGGTCGATGGCGACACCGCGGGGGCAGGGGAACTCATCGCCGCAGTGCTCCGCACGCACCTCCGTGCCTACGTCATCGGACAGCAGACGAAAGGCGAGGCCGCGCAGTTCGAGGAGGTGCCGCTCGCTGGCGGCAAGGTGCTGCGGGTCGCGGTGGGCGAGGTGTCCCTGCCAGACGCGACGCCGGTTTTTCCCGGCGGGCTGACGCCGGATCTCATCGTGAATGTGAGCCAGGAAAAGACCGACGAAGTCCTGGAACTGGCACTGAACACGGCGGGGGTCGCGCCGCTTGTGACCGAAAAGGCGCGCGCGCGAATGAATGAAGCGGCGCTGATCGCGGGCACGAATCCGGAACTAGACGAAATCCAGGCAAATCAGAAGCTCAGGGCGAAGGGAGAGATGACGCCGAAGCCGCCGTGTGATGAAGTCCTCCAGCGCGCGATGGACTTCATCGCGACCGTGCGGGTTTACGAGAGCAGGGAAGCTGCGCTTTCGCAGAAGCGGTAGCCTGCAATACTGAGTCTGACTGCTCAGTACGCGACCGCGTGCAGGCGCGGGGCAGGAATGCAAAGCAGTCCGGCGTTTCAGCCCGAAAGAGCCGACTCGGGCTGAAGCCAGGATCCAGTTCTACCGCCGCTCCTCACCCTAATTTTCCCTCAGGGGCAATTGCATCGGGAGACGAGGAAGCAATTCAACGGCAAACGCCCAAGGACTGAATCCTACCGCGGAGCGCTGCCTGAAAATGGATGTTGGCCGTTGATCTCGCCGAAGGCGGCTTTCGCATTGCAGGAACGTTTTCCTCCTCCGGACAGCGCACTATTTTGATGCGATTGCTCTGAATTTCTCACAACGCTCCATTGCGGACGCTGGGCACGTCTGCTACACCCCGCGGACTTTTCTCCAAATGCCGCGCGACAATTCCATCAAGAAGATTCTCCTCATCGGTTCGGGCCCCATCGTCATCGGGCAGGGGTGCGAATTTGACTACTCGGGCGTGCAGGCTTGCAAGGCGCTGAAGGAGGAGGGCTACACGGTCATCCTCGTGAACTCGAATCCGGCGACCATCATGACGGACCCGGAGTTTGCGCACCGCACTTACATCGAGCCGATCACGCCGGAGGTGGTGGAGAAAATCATCGCGGCGGAGCGGCCGGATGCGCTGTTGCCGACGCTCGGCGGGCAGACGGCTCTCAACTGCGCGATGAAATTGCACGAACTCGGCGTGCTGGAGAAATACAACGTGAAGATGATCGGCGCGAAGCCGGAGGCGATTCACAAAGGGGAGGACCGGCTGGCGTTCAAGAACGCGATGATCAAGATCGGGCTCGATATGCCGACCTCCGGCGTGGCGCACACGATGGAGGAGGGGCGCGTGGTCGCGGCGGAAATCGGCACGATGCCGCTCATCATCCGGCCGGCGTTCACGCTCGGCGGCACGGGCGGCGGCATCGCGTATAATCGCGAGGAATTTGAAACCATCGTCGCGCGCGGGCTCGACATGTCGCCGGTGACCGAGGTGCTCATCGAGGAGTCGCTGCTCGGGTGGAAGGAATTCGAGATGGAGGTGATGCGCGATCATGCGGACAACTGCGTCATCATTTGCTCGATCGAAAATGTGGACCCGATGGGCGTTCACACGGGCGACTCGATCACGGTCGCGCCGATCCAGACGCTGACGGATCGCGAGTTTCAGGTGATGCGCGATGCGTCGTTCGCCATCATCCGCGAGATCGGCGTGGAGACGGGCGGGTCGAACATCCAGTTCGCGGTGAACCCGGACAACGGGCGCATGATCGTCATCGAGATGAACCCGCGCGTGTCGCGTTCGTCGGCGCTCGCCAGCAAAGCCACGGGTTTCCCCATCGCAAAAATCGCCGCGAAGCTCGCCGTGGGTTTCACGCTCGACGAGGTGCGCAACGACATCACGCGCGAGACGCCCGCGAGCTTCGAGCCGACGATCGACTACGTGGTGGTGAAATGCCCGCGCTTCACGTTCGAGAAATTCCCGCAGGCCGACGCAGTGCTGACGACGCAGATGAAGAGCGTCGGCGAGGCGATGGCGATTGGCCGGACGTTCAAGGAGGCGCTGCAGAAGGCGCTGCGCTCGCTGGAGATCAAACGCTTCGGGCTCATCGGCGACGGCAAGGACGCGGTGATCGAGGACGACGGGCTGCGCACGAAGCTCACCGTCCCGAATGCCGAACGCATTTTCTTTTTGGGATTGGCGTTCCAGCGCGGCTGGACGGTGGAGCAGGTTTTCGAGCTGACGAAGATTGATCCGTGGTTCTTGGAGAACATCCGGGAGATTGTTGAAGGAGCGCGTGTCTTGGGGAGCGCGGGCGCCTCGCCCGCAGTTTCCGGCGCCTCGCCGGAAACACCGGACGTCGCTGACGCATCCTTGCAAGGCACGCCCTCCGACGCCCGGAGTCCCCGGCGGGGCGCCGAGGACAGCGGGCGGGGCGCCCGCGCTCCCCAAGACGCGCTCCGCCTCGCGAAGAAGCTCGGCTTTTCCGATGTGCAGATCGCCGTCGCGAACGGATGCACGCCGCACGACGTGCGCACGCAACGCAAAGCAGCATCCATTTTACCCACCTACCGCCTCGTGGACACCTGCGCGGCGGAGTTCGAGGCCTACACGCCGTATTACTACTCGACCTACGGCGACGAAAACGAGCGGCGCGAGAGCGGGAAGCGCAAGGTCATCATCCTCGGCGGCGGGCCGAACCGCATCGGGCAGGGCATCGAGTTTGACTACTGCTGCGTCCACGCGTCGTTCGCGCTGCGGGAGCTGGGCTTCGA
>Ga0105048_10000823_pt1 | contig 49145 bp, 26 predicted proteins | sample MAT05_FD_78382 | JGI IMG/M metagenome (GOLD analysis project Ga0105048, IMG submission 78382) | Freshwater microbial communities from Lake Fryxell liftoff mats and glacier meltwater in Antarctica - MAT-05 | ecosystem: Environmental > Aquatic > Freshwater > Ice > Liftoff microbial mat | place...
TGCGGCCACGGAAGAGCTTCGGCCGGGGGAGGTGCAGCGGGCCGGGAGACCGTGGCGGGAGGCTGGGTGCGCCGGGCGTTCAGGAGGCGCTTCTTAAGTTTACCGGGCTCGTCGCGGTAGTAGTTCCATCATCCCCCCACCTGCCCGCCGCCTGGCTCCGTTTCGGTGAGCAGACCCGGATCCATTTCAATGAGCGGCGACGCCCTCGACCTAACGGGGCTCCCGCCGCGCGCCGGAATGATCGATTGATTCGTCGCGGCCTCGTTTTCCGAAGCCTGGGCAGAACCGGTGAACCAATTGCCTCTCGGTCCCGTATAAATGGCTCCTCGCGGTGAATGTTCGCATTGTACGCTGCGACCCGATGACTGGGGCAACCTAGTGCAAGGCCTCGAAGTTGTCCGCAGGGCGGGTCTGTATCGGCAGTGACAGTGAGTAGCTCATTGGAAATTAACATTACCCTCTGAGACCCGCAGAGCACATTCTCCCTCTCCCACCGGGAGAGTGGGCCTCGAATCCCACCCATTCATCCCCGCAAAGCTCGGCGCTGGGATGTCCGACTGGTTATGGATTGCCCTACCCGATCCGCGCAACACGACAGCGGCGATCCAGCCAGGACCGGACGGCGCCAAGGTCGTAGCGGTTGCGGCGGGGGCCAAGGCGGTAGTACGGAAGCCCGTGGCGTTGGTAGGTTTAAATCGTCCGAGGCGTCACACCCAGGTACGCCGCCATGGCGCGTTTGCTCAGGAGAGCGCAATCGTCCGAGCCATGGCTCGCAGGGGGCACATTCATGCCCGCATCGTATCAGGTCCAGTTTGGCCGATTACGGACGTTGAATGAACGAGCGGTTTCCAAGTGGTGGCAGAGGCGTCTCGGAGGGCTGCCGGGGGAAGCGGCGGATTTCAGCAGAAACCGAGTCAGGACAGATTTTCTCCTGTGGGCGGCCGCTCCGGAGTCAGCTTGCGCTGGGCGCCGGCGGGACAGATGGCGAACCAGCGTTCCGCGTCATCCGGACGCACGAGTTCGGCATAGTGCCGGTGGATCATGGTCTGGGAGTTCCCGGCTTCCATGGCGACCTGGGCAGCATTCCGGGTCTGGGCAAGGCGGTACGAGCAGAACGAATGCCGGGCGGCATTCTTCCGCCAAGGAACTTTGGCGAGCTTGGCCGTGGATCGTTGTGCGGAGTGGAAGGCCCATTCCGTCCGGGGCCAGAGCGGGCCTTTGGGTTGGAGATCGAGGGTCAACCAGGCCGCGAGGTTCTTCTCGATCGGCACGAGCCGGCGGGAGGCGGTCTTGGCGTTGTCTCGTCCGACGGCCAGGAAGCCGCCGGTCACGTCAATGGCGGACCAGTCGAGTCGTTGGACCTCTTTGGCGCGAAGACCGGCAAAGAACACGATGGCAAGGCAGGCCCGGATCGGAGGGCGGGCATGATTCAGGATACGTTCCGCTTCGTCGGGGGTGAAGAGGGTCACCGATCCGCGACGACGGACGGTGACGCGTTCGAGGTCTGAGGTCGGGTTGTCGTCGCGGTGGAGCCAACCGCGGGCCACGCCGTGGTTGAACAAGTTCGAGAGAACACGCCCGTAGTTGACGATGGACTGCGACGAAAGCTTGAGCTCGTCGAGCCAGCGCTGGATCTGCGGCGCGGTGATGTCGCTGAGTGGGCACTTGAATGCCCGGGTGAATCGGATGAGACGGTTGCTCAGATCATCGACGTGCCGGACAGAAAGACCTCGCGCCTTCTTGAACGCGAGAAACTCCTTCACGGCTTCCGGGACAGACGTGGTCTTGATCGTGGCCCGACGAGAATGGTGGCGGGCCGCCTCGATCAGGCGCCCGGGTTCGTTGTCGAGCAGAGCCATCACCTCGGCGAAGGCCGCCGCCGCGACTTCGAGGGCGACGCCGGTCGGGCGAAGCAGTTCGACGGCGCGTCCGTAAGCGGCGCGTTCGGAGGGGCTGAGCTCCAGGGCGACCACGTTGCCGGACGCCAGGTTCTGCGCGATCCGGGCAGCCTCCCCTCTGGGCCTCGTCCCGGTCCGCAAAGGAGACGAGGCGTCGCTTCCCAGTCGAGTAGTCGGCGACCTGCCAGAATTCACGGCTATCGGACTTCCGGTGGACGTGGTAGATGCGGACCGAGACGTTGCCGAAGGTGGCGACCTTGGGAGCGGCGCGGCGGGCGGGGAAACGGCCCTTCATAAGCCTCAACTGTCTGAAAACTGTCTGACAAATTCAAGTTTGAGCGCGAGATCTCAAACCTGTGGTCCTCAATGAAACTTGTAAGTCATTGTGGCGGAGAGGGAGCGAATCGAACACTCCTGAGCCGGGTGGACCGGCTCACAGCGGTTTTGAAGACCGCGGGGGCCACCAGGCACCCTTCACTCTCCTCCGTCAGTGCTTCGGAATCGCCTCAATGATCCGGCGAACAATCTCGTCCGGAGTCACGCCTTCGCTCTGCGCCGCAAAATTCGGCCCGAGTCGATGGCGCATGACGGCCGGCGCGATGGCCGCCACATCGTCGCAACTGATACAGGTTTCGCCCCGGAGAAGCGCCCGCGCCCGGGCGGCCACCACCAGACTAAGGCTCGCGCGGGGACCCGCACCCCAGTTCAGCCACTTCTTGCAGAAATCCAGCGTGCTCGGGTCCTTGGGGCGCGTCACGCGCACCAGGCGCTCGGCGTACTGGTACACGTGGTCGGCGATGGGAATCCGCTTCACGGCGGCCTGAAGTTCGATGATTTGCTCCGCAGAAAGCACCGCTTCCGGCGAACTCCCTCCCGCCGTCGTGCCACGCCTCATGATCTCGAGTTCCTCGGCGGTGCTCGGGTAGTCGACGGTGATCATAAAGAGGAAGCGATCGAGCTGCGCTTCGGGCAACGGATAGGTGCCCTCCTGTTCGAGCGGGTTCTGAGTTGCCAATACAAAGAAAGGGTCCGGGAGCGGATGATCGATGCCGCCCGCGGTGACCTTCCGCTCCTGCATGGATTCCAGCATCGCCGCCTGGGTCTTGGGCGGGGTCCGGTTGATTTCGTCGGCCAGGATGACGTTGGCGAAGATCGGGCCCGGGAGAAACTTGAAGCGGCGTTCGGCCGAGACCGGATCTTGATAAATCACCTCAGTGCCAGTGATGTCCGAAGGCATCAGGTCCGGCGTGAACTGGATGCGCTTGAAGCTGAGATGCAACGTCTTGGCCAGACTCGAAACCAGGAGTGTCTTGGCCAGGCCAGGCACGCCCACCAGCACCGCGTGACTGCGCGTGAAGATCGCGATGAGGATCTGTTCGATCACGTCGTGTTGACCCACGATGACCTTCGCCAATTCACGCTCCAACGTCGCGCGCGCGTCCTGGAGCCGGGAGAGGGAAGCAAGAGAGTCGGATGAGCTTGGTGGAGTCATGTCGCCGTGGTCGTGATGGGCCTCCGGCGAAGCTTCTCCGCGCGGGGCTTGAATGCAAACTCGGAGTTGCCCGACCACCCAAACCATTGCCTGATGGTTGCTTTCCAACATATTCCCGCGACGTCCACCCCAGGGCCGACACCTCCTGGTGGAGCGCCGCGGAAGGGCTGCGGGTGCATCGGATCGATGAAGACGAAGTGGCCAGACCGGAACACGGCTAACAGGGACCCCCGTGCAGTTCCAACCGAACGGAAGCCTGCTCCTCGGCAAAAACCATCTCGTGCCCCACGAACGCTTCAGCTGCTCTGGTCCTTGAATCCCGGCTCGGCGGGCACGGACGGCGGCGTTGGCAGTACGGTCTCCGATGCCCCTGCCACCACACGGGCAAATCCAAATTCGCGGAGGAACCCGTCGACCGGGGCCTTCACCCGCACCGGACGCCGAATGAATGGATCGGTGTAGGCCAGTTCCACCGCGCGCAACCCCAACGGCATAGCGGTTCCACCGCCATACAGTTCATCGCCCACGATGGGCAACCCCGCCGACGCCAGGTGAACCCGGATCTGGTGGGTCCTCCCGGTGACCGGCAGGGCCTCGATCAAGGTTCGCCCCTTTCGACTTTCCAGAACCCGAAAAGCGGTTTCGGCATCCTTGCCCCTGTTGGCATCCACGCGCATCCGACCCATCTGCGCCGGGTCCTGATCCAGTTTCAGGCGGCAGACCCATTCCGCATCAGAAGGCACTCCCTGAACCACCGCAAGGTAGCGCTTCTTCATTTGGCGGGATTCAAAGAGGTCCCCCAGGTTTTGCACCGCGCCGGGACTCTTGCCGAACAGGAGCACGCCGGAGGTGTCCGCATCCAACCGATGGACAAAGCGTAGAAAGCGGAGGTGTCGGGAGCGGGCCCAGAAGGATCCGGCGCCGATAGACGATTGAATCGCCGCCTGGAGATTCCGATTGGTTTTCTGCCAGGAGAGCGGAACCAGCATCCAACCCCGAGGCTTGTCGATGGCGATGACCGACCGGTCTTCATGCAGAATCGCTAGACGCTCGGTTTCACGCCCCTGCCCAAGTTCGATGTAGGGCGGCTTCGCCACGCCCCGAGCAAACCGGCTTCCCGGACGAAATGCAAAGCGTCGGGTTCAAGCTCCCCGGAAACCCGTCGAAGCGGACCGGAAACGACCCGCGCCACACCAGTCGATGCCGATCAAGCCCCCCGGCCTTTCCATCCTTCCAGTCACGGAGCCGGGTCCACCCATCGCCGCACATCACTCGCCACCTCGCGGAGCCTCACGTGCACCGGCGTAAAGAGGCGCCGTGCCCGAACTGTGACTTCGGCATGACGATTGTACCAGGCACCCAGGACGCTTCGATCGCGGTCGAGATGGAGTTGGAACGTCTCAAGGCTCCCCAGCATGCCACCCCAGAGCTTCAATGGGCCGACCGTCTTCACGTCAGCCCGGACAATTTCGTCGTGCTCGACCGAAACCCACACCCGGCCGCGCAACAGGTTGATGACCCGGTCCATCAGCCGATCCTCAGGCAGATCGCCGGGCTGCGGACGAAAATCGAGGACCCAGCAGATGCGGTCCCGCACCCGCTCGCGTCCGACCACCGAGAACTCGAACCGAGACAGCAGCCTTTCATTCACCAGCTGGTCCATCCGTTCCATCATGGATCCACCGCGCCCTCCCGCGTACGTGTCCCGCCAGCGCTTCTCTTTCTCGCTCTGGACCGCGCTCTCGTCCGCGGTCAACGAGCGGCCATCAATCGAGATCAGTCGGTTGTGCGTGATGCCGCGCCGAAGGGACACGTGGTACACCTTCTCCTTCGCACGCCGCACCGCCCCCGAGTCATCCAGCGTCTCGGAGCTGGACAGCGTCGTGTACATCACGATCGGCGCGTTGGTGTCCTGCGCCACCTGCCGAGCCCGGTCCGCCATCCGACGCAGCACGACAGCGACGTCCGCGTCCGGAGCGGGTTCAATCTCGGCGATTCCGAGGCAGGTCGTCGCCAGCCAAACGATCCAACTTAGTTTTCGGAATCTACCCAACACGCCCCCCAGCGTGAATCCACCCACACCGTGCCGCAAGTGAGCGTCCGACCGCGGCACAAAAAAGGGCTCGCCGTTCCTGGCCGCTTCGCCCTAGGCGTATCGCTCCAGACCTCCGTGACATTCCGCGTCTGGAAAGGGCCTCAATGGGAAAGTCTGTCCTCGGCGACCCGCGCGGGATTCTTCGAGATCGCTTGGGGATCAGCGCGCGTAGCGATCGAACGGGCCACCGCTTGTCGGGCCCTGCGCTGACAACTGCCACGACCTGACCCGACGAATCATGGCGATGGTCGATCAGGCCAGCCAATATCGCGTGCGGCAGGCACGCCAGCGACGCGACCAGCATGGCATTTTGCCTGGAATTCACACGGACCCATCAGGTTTCCTCCGGAGCCCATCCGGGAATCCCGGATCGAACCCACTTTAGCCGACATCCGCCGATTGCCGTGGGAGAGTCCGAGTTGGTGCAACTGTTGGAGGCCCAAATCGGGCGGTTTCGGTCCATCGCACGCGACCTCGGGGGTCGTGGAGGACCACATCGAGTTCCATGGTGCCCTCTACCATCAAGTGGACCAGAACCACTCCGGGGCGGGCCTACCTGGGCCTTATCTCCCGGCGCCGGCCCGACTTGACCATCCTCACCCGGTCGGGATGTGGGCTATCTGCCTTGGGAGAGACATCCACGCTTATCGTTCAGCAGGAAGCATTTCTGGATCGCGCCTACCGTACCATCGGGACGTTGGTACCACGTGGCAAGCCCGGTGCCGTGCTCCAGAATCCGAGCCTGGTCCTGGACCGGATTCGTGATTCTCAGGATCGTGGCGCGTGGCGGTCGATCGATGATTGCTGGATTTCCCTCGATCCGGACACTCTCTGCGTTCACGGTGACACCTCGCAGGCCGTCGCGATGCTCACCCAACTCCGAACCCTCCACCCCCGCGCCCACGCGGATGGACCTTCGAGGCGGTGACCGTGACAGCTAGAACAATGCTCAACGAGCGCACGCCAACCGCCGACCTTGACCGCGATACCCGCGGCGGTGTCCGCTTGCGTCGTGGCGGGTTGGGTGGACGGCCCGAGCGCACGTTCAGAACGCTATTTGGGGATGGGATGGGAGACCTTCAACACTGCCCAATTTCCGGGAACTCGTCATTTCCGAAAAATGTGCCGTTGACAGTCTTCGCGATAATCGCACACAGTCCCTGCCCTTTTTCGGGATAGATTTTATGTATGCGGTTCTAGAGACAGGCGGGAAGCAGTATCGCGTCACCGCCGGCGATAAGGTCGAAATTGAACGCCTCGGCGTCGATGTCGGTCAGCCGGTGACATTTGATCGCGTGCTGCTCGTTAATCGGGACGGACAAATCAGCATCGGCGCTCCAGTCGTCGATGGCGCAAAAGTTGTCGCCGATGTCGTGGAACATAAACGCGGCGACAAAGTCGTCATCTGGAAGATGAAGCGCCGCAAGGGGTACCACAAGAAGCAGGGACATCGTCAGGAATTGACCGTCGTTCAGGTCAAAGAGATCCAGCCCTGATCCCTGTTGGATTACCCCACATCTGCACGCGAGGTGACTTATGGCACATAAGAAAGGTCAAGGCAGCTCCCGAAACGGGCGCGACAGCCACAGCAAACGCCTGGGCGTCAAACGCTTCGGTGGTGAATTGGTCTCCGCTGGAACGATCATCGTCCGCCAGCGAGGCAGCAAATTTAACGCAGGCAAGAACGTCGGAGTCGGTCGCGACTGGACGCTCTACGCCCTCACCGACGGCCGGGTGAAGTTCGACACCCACCTCCGCCGCGTGAATATCGTGACGGACGCCCCCGCAGCCGTGTCGGCCCAAAACTGATCCATGTTCCGCCGGCTTGGAGCCGGAATCGCTCTCAGGGCGAGGCTCAACGCCTCGCCTTTTTTTCTTCACCCGATGTTTGTCGACGAGGTCAAGGTATTCGCCCGCGCTGGGCATGGTGGCAAAGGCTGCGTGGCCTTTCGCCGTGAGGCTTATCGCCCCAAAGGCGGCCCGGAAGGCGGCAACGGGGGTCGTGGGGGCGACGTCATCCTCGAAGCCGATCACGACCTGAACAACCTCGTTGCTCAATTCTACCAATCCAGGCTCCTCGCCCAAAATGGCGAATTCGGCATGGGCAAGGGGATGGACGGCCATGCCGGCAAGGATCTCATCGTCAAAGTCCCTTGCGGGACCGTCGTCTGGAGAGTCCCCTCTCCTCCCGCCCCTACCCCGTCCCCCGCAGAGACCGATCCTGACAAAGACTCGGACGACGACTCCGAGGATCTTCCAGCCGGTACGCGTCCCGTGCTGATGTCCGCGGGGCACCATCGCCCCGTCATCCGCCATGCCGGCGGCGTCCGCGCTCTCGAAATCGATCTGGACTCCGACGATTCATCCTCCCCCAGCGAATCGGAAGAACGGGAACTCGTCGCCGACCTGACGGAGAACGGCCAGCGCTTCGTCCTCTGCAAAGGCGGCCGCGGGGGACTCGGAAACCGAAACTTCGCCAATTCCGTACGGCAAACACCACGTTTCGCCCAACCCGGTGAGGCCGGCAAGGAAGGCTCCTTCCTCTTCGAACTGAGGCTGATCGCCGATGTCGGGCTCGTCGGCTATCCCAACGCCGGCAAGTCCACTCTTCTCTCCGCGATCTCCAAGGCCCGCCCGAAGATCGCCCCCTACCCCTTCACCACGCTCACCCCACAGGTCGGGATTGTGGATTATCCCGAGTTCCGACGCATCGTCGTCTGTGACGTCCCGGGTCTGATCGAGGGCGCCAGCCAGAACGTGGGCCTCGGACATGCCTTTTTGCGACACATCGAACGGTGTTCGGTCATGGTCGTGGTTGTCGACATGGCCGGCACTGATGGCCGGAAACCCTGGGACGACTACCGGCAAGTGCTCGCCGAATTGAACTTGTTCGATCCCTCGCTGGCAGATCGTCCCCGGATCATCGTCGCCAACAAGATGGACGAACCAACGGCCGAGTCGCACCTCAAGAGCTTCAAACGGCGCATTCGAAAGATCCCCATCCTCGCGATGGCCGCCGCTTTTGACGAAGGGATTGAACCCTTCAAGCGCGCCATCCGCGATGCCGTGGCCGATCTGCCACCCAAGGCGGTCTAGGAATTGGCCCGGCGCCGGCGGGACCACGCGGTGATGAGGATCGCTCCAAGCGCCAGCAGCCCGACTATCGCCAGGCCGGGCGCCACCACGGAAATTGCACTGGTGGCCAGGGCTCCGGCCAATTCCGCGGTCGCCACGGCTGGATTCGCTAAACCGGCCGTCGACGAGAACGAAAGCCCCCGCGCCGCGACCGTGCCCGCCTGAACCGTCGCCGCCAGTCCGCCGCCGGCAATAATCGCCAGTGTCCAGCGGGCGAAGGGGTCCATATCCACCGCCACGGACGCCGCGATCAAGGCACCCGCGACCACCGACGCCGGCGACGCCAGAGTATCCAAGGCGTGATCAAGCCAGGGGACGTAATAGGCTCCGACCTCCATCAGCGTCGCCAGTCCGAAGGTCACGATCGCAGGCATCGTTCCCAGCCAGGCGAATTCTGGGGCTGGGTTGAGATAACCTGCATACACCGCGACACTCGCAACCCACAAAGGGACAAACACCCGGAATCCACACGCCGCCGCCAATCCTAATCCGGCCAGGATACTGAAAACCGTTTCCATGATCGCTTGGAACACCTACTCCGGCCCACGGGTTGCGGCAAATTATGAAACTTCTTCCCTCCGCAGCACGGTGTCCCGCTTCGCCCAGGCCGGATCCGCTTCCGGATGGTCGAGGTTGTAGTGCAATCCCCGGCTTTCGGGCCGCAACAACGCGCATCGGACGATCAATTCCGCCACCGTTGCGATGTTTCGAAGTTCCAGCAAGTCGCTGGTGACAATGAAGTCCCAGTAATATTCCTGGATCTCTTCCTGCAAATTGGCTAGGCGTTTGGCAGCGCGTTGGAGCCGCTTGTCCGTCCGTACGATCCCCACGTAGTCCCACATCAGACGGCGGATCTCGTCCCAATTGTGGGCTACCACCACCAGTTCATCGGCGTTGTCCGCCTCCCCGGTATGCCACGGCGGAATGCTGCCGACCGACGTCTGCCCCGCCTGTTCCAGCGCGACTTTGGCCGCGCGTCGAGCGCACACGACGGCTTCCAGCAGGGAGTTGCTCGCGAGCCGGTTTGCCCCGTGCAACCCGGTGCACCCCACTTCACCGATGGCTAGCAGAGCCGCCAGGGAGGTTCTTCCGTTCACGTCCGTCACCACCCCGCCACACTGATAGTGCGCTGCCGGAACCACCGGAATCGGTTCCTTGGTCATGTCGATCCCGTACCGCAGGCAGGTCTCATAAATCATCGGGAAATGACTCATGATAAACGGTGCCGGTTTGTGGGTGATGTCGAGCAGAGCGAAATCCGCCCCCGACCGCTTCATCTCCGAGTCGATCGCACGCGCCACCACATCCCTCGGCGCCAGGGATTTCTGCGGGTGATAGCGTTCCATGAATTCCCCACCGCCGGGCATCTTCAGAACGCCCCCTTCGCCACGTACCGCCTCCGAAATCAGAAACGACTTCGCCTTCGGGTGATACAGACAGGTCGGGTGAAATTGAACGAACTCCATGTTCGACACCCCGACCCCGGCCCGCCACGCCATCGCCACGCCGTCCCCGGTCGCGATGTCAGGGTTCGTTGTGTAGAGGTAGACCTTTCCACATCCCCCCGTCGCCAAGACCGTTACGGAGGCCTCAAACACGCTGACGCCCCCGGCACATCGATCCAGCACATAGACCCCCAGACACCGGTCTTCCCCACCCAAGCCCAGCTTCCGCGTCGTGATGAGGTCGATCGCCACGTGGTTTTCGAAGATCTGAAGGTTCGGCTGGCGCGCAGCTGCGGCCAACAACGCCCGCTCGACTTCACGCCCGGTCATGTCCCGGTAATGCAGCACCCGTCGGCGGGAATGCCCCCCCTCCCGGGTCAGGTGCGGCTCGCGACGACCCGGCGCATCCGGCGCGTCCATTTCGTCGAACTTCATCCCGTACCCCACCAACTCGCAGATCGCATCGGGCCCCTCTTCAACAATCGTCCGCACCACTTCCTCACGACACAATCCCGCCCCGGCATCCAGGGTGTCGCGAACGTGGCTTTCCAGGGAATCATCCTTGCCCAGGACCGCCGCAATGCCGCCTTGCGCCCAATTCGTATTGGAATCCGCGCTTTGCTTCTTCGTGACGATCGCCACCCGCCCGTGCTCAGCCATCTTCAGAGCAAAAAACAACCCTGCGATGCCACTTCCGAGGATAAGAAAATCAAACCTCTCCACCAGAGCCATGAATGAGCCTCGGTCCCGCTTCGTCCCTTGGCAAGTGAGCGCTTCCAGAACGAACCGATCGACATCAACGCCAACCCGCGTTTCACAAGTTCGGATTTGATTCTCGACGCCAAAACCCTAGGTTTAACCCACGTCCGAAACCCCGTATTCCTGACCGTTATGCAGAACATAGTTCAACAGAATTTGGCGTCGTCGGCCTCCCGCCGCGAGTTCATCAAAAAGAGCGCCACCGCCGCGACCACCGTCGCCGTCGCTAACCAATTCAAGACCCCCGTCTACGGCCAAAATCAGGCCCCTTCCGCGGGCCGCGTGATCGGCGCCAATGACCGCATCACGGTCGGTTTCGTCGGCGTCGGCGGCCAGGGAATGGCTCACGTCCGCAGCATCAAGAACAACTCCGGCGACAACAACGTCACCATCGCCGCCGCCTGCGACGTCTCCAAACACCGAACCGCCGAGGCCAAGGCTTGGATCGAGAAAGACAATGGTCCCAAATGCGAAGGCTTCGACAATTACCAGAAGCTGCTCGAGCGCAAAGACATCGACGCCATCTGCTGCTCCACGGTGGATCATTGGCACGCCAAGATCTCCGTCGACTCCATGAACGCCGGCAAGCACGTCTACGTGGAGAAACCGATGACCCGGTACCTCCCTGAGGCGTTCGAAATCCACGACACCGTCAAAAAGACCGGCAAGATTCTCCAAGTTGGTTCTCAGGGCTGCTCGGACGCCAAATGGCATAAGTCCGCTGAACTCTGTAAGTCCGGCAGGATCGGACCTCTGGTCCTTGGCCAGGGCTCGTACATGCGCAACACCCCCACCGGTGAGTGGAACTACCCCAAGCAGGACTGGGCCAAGGAAGACGATATCGACTGGAAGCAGTGGATGGGCCCTGTCTCCCAAAAGCGCCCCTTCTCCTCCGACGACTATTTTCGCTGGCGCAAGTATTACCCGTTCTGCGCCGGTCTGCTCGGGGACCTATTCCCTCACCGCATGCACCCGCTGGTGCTCGCCACCGGCAACCCTGAATTCCCGCGTCGGGTCATGTGCATCGGCAGCAAGCACATCCATACCGACAAGAAGACTCCCGGCACGCCCGAGCGCGACGTTCCGGAAATGGTGTCCGCCGTTATCGAGTTCCCCAGCGGCTACCAACTGGTCGTCACGTCCTCCACCGTCAGCGAGCAGGGCCTGCGCGACATGATCCAAGGCCACCATGCGACGCTTTACATCGGCGGCAATCGCGTTGAGTTGAAGCCCGAGCGGCCGTTCTCCGAGGAAATCGATCCTGAAGTCTTTGAGAACCTCCTGCCCGGCGAAGACATCAAGTGGCACGAGAAGAACTGGTTCGAAGCCATCCGCAGCGCCAAGAAGGCCCACGCCGGGATCGACCTCGCCATCCGCGTCCAGACCGTCATCTCGCTCTGCGAAATGTCCGATCGCCTGAACGCAGCCTGCCTCTTCGACGAGAAGACCCGCAAGATCACCACCGAAAACGGCCGCGAGCTCAAGCCCTTCACCTACGGCTGGGACCCGCTGTCCTAATCGATCGCCCGCCTTCACGGGGGTTCGCCGGTCCACCGGCGAACCCCTTTTTCATGTCCACCCTTCTCCCGGTGCTCCTCCCATGGCGTCCGTCCAACTTGCCACCCTGGCCATGGCAACCCGCTTCGAGCTCGTCCTTCACGGCCCTCGGCCCTCAGCTCTCCGCTCCGCCGGGGAAGAAGCCATCACCGAAATCCAACGCCTCGACGCCACCCTCAGCGTCCATCGGCCGGAAAGCGAAATCGCCGCGCTGAATCGCCGCGCTTCGTCCCAGCCCGTCCGCGTCTCACCCGAGGTCTTTCGCCTGCTTCAGCATTCGATCGTTCTAAGCCAGGCCACTGCAGGCGCCTTCGACATCACGGTCGGCCCACTCCTCCAGGCTTGGGGCTTTGTTCGGGGAACCGGTCACCTTCCCGATCCCAGGGTTCTCGACACCGCCCGCGCGGCCATCGGTTCAAGTCAGGTCGGCTTCGATTCGGCTTCCATGACCATCCGGTTTGCACATCCCGACACTCGCATTGATCTGGGGGCGATCGGCAAAGGCTACGCCCTCGACCGCGCCGCCGCGCTGCTCCGAGAAGCTGGCGTCACTGCCGCCTTGCTCCACGGCGGCACCAGCACGGCCATCGCTTGGGGGCGCCCGGAAGAGGCCCCGGCTTGGAGAATTGCCATCGACCCACCCACCCTGGCTGCCGCGACGGCTCCATCACCAGACCCTCTCGCCGTCGTAGATCTGCACGACGAATCTCTTTCGGTGTCCGCGGTTTGGGGCAAGGGCTTCTCTGAGGACGGCCGCTTCTATGGTCACGTCATCGACCCGCGCTCCGGGCAACCCACCCAGGGTGCCCTGTTGGCCGCCATGATCTTACCCTCAGCCACCGAATCCGACGCGCTCTCGACGGCACTTCTCGTCCGGGGTTCCGAAATGGTGGCCTGCCTCCGCGACGCCAACGCACCCGCCCGTTGTCTGGTGGCGATCCCCACCCGGGGACCGCCCGGCTACCAAATCGACGCCTGGGGCATCGCATAAGAGAAAGATTTTGCCCGAGAATGTTTGTAGGAACCAATGCGCACCCTGACGCACCTCACCCTCGAACTCCCTCGGAGATCCCCCAACACGACGCGACTCGATCAAACCTGCCCCATGAAAATCTCTCAGGAAATCTACCGCTCGCCCCGACAGTGGGCCACGGCCCTCGCCGTTGCTTGCGCAGCCAGTTCAATCGCCCAAGCCGGCGTATTCTATGACGAATCCGTGAGTGGCGATTTGTCCGGCAGCTTCGCCGCTCCGTTTCAGGGCGGTGATATCAGTCCCGGCGCCAACACGATCTCCGGAAGCTCGGTCTCCACAGATCGCGATTACATCACGTTCACCATCCCGTCCAGGATGGAGGTTACGTCCATGACGCTCTCGAGCTTTGTGTCGACGGACGATGTGATCTTCGTCGCCCTCACCGACGGAACCCTGTCCATCAATCCTGCTACTGCGGGTGCGAACCTAGGTTCCATGCTGGGTTACGGACATCCCGGCATCAGCCAGCTGGGAACGGATATTCTCGACGAGCTCGCAGCGGGGGCCGGTGCCGCCGGTTTCACCACGCCCCTGGGCCCGCTGTACTACACCCTTTGGATTCAGCAGACCCAGGCGCAGAATGTCGCCTACTCCTTCGATCTCACCGCCGTTCCGGAACCCGCCGATGCCGCCTGGGCTGTCGCCGCCCTCCTCGCCGGCACCGCCGCCTACCGACATCACCAGCGGCGCTCGGCGAACCGCCAGGCTTGAGTATTATTCCACGGTCGAATCCCAGGGTTTCTCGCTTTGAGGCATCCTGGGATTTCGGCTTCTTCGGGAACCCCTGACGGGACCGATGGGGAGGTGCTCGAGCGCGCGCGCTGCGCGTCCTTCCCAAGTCCGCCCTCTCACGCCCTTGCGCCCCCACCTTTTCTCCGCCAGAAACTGGCACGTTATGGATCGCTTCGCGTCCACGCAACGGCCACCCATGTTCTGCGCGGTCTCCTCTGAAGTGGCGCCTGTCTCCCATCCACTCCGCGGCCCTCTCGGCCGACTGGGTGCGCTCACCGTTGTGGTTGCCCTTGCCCTAACCGCCCCCGCCGCCAGTCCTGGCCCCGGTGCCCTGCCGCCTCCCCGGTGGGTCAAAAACTCCTTCATCGGTTCGTCGTTCGTCCTTTCCTTCCTGCCGGAATCCACCGACTGGGTCGCCGTCGAATGGACCGACAACGCCGTCTCCTGGCGGGAACTCGTCAACGTTTCCGTGACGTCAGCGTCCACCGTCTACGCCGATCTGGAAGCGCGCGCCCTGCCCTTTCGCGCCTATCGACTGCGTTCACCCGGCACGCGATCCGAGGACGCAGCCAGGGCGTGGGATGCCCCGCCCCGGCGCAACTACCGATTCCACCTCGATCGCATTAGTTCCGTCGCCCCGTTCCTCATGCAGGCGAACATCGAGATTCGAAACGGTGAAAAACTTCTGACCGAGATGATTTCGGACGGGTTGCCCTTGGGCGACGCCGATCCCGAATACTTTCCCGGTGTCGAAGAACTTTTCGTCCGCCTCGAGCAGGCGCGCACCGACGGTGCCCGACAAGTCTGGGTCACGTATGCCGACAACCTGGGCTATCCAGCTCGCTGCACGTTAGACCTGCGCGGCTTTGAAACGGGGAGCGTCGATGGCGGAGCGTTGGTGCAGTATCGGATTTCAAACCTGGTGCTGATCGCGGAATAACCCCGGTTAATCGTGGATTAAGGTCGGCCTGATACGGTGCGGGTCCGGTGGCTCCCAGCACTCATCCAGAACCGAATCCTCCGCGCACACCTGAGCGCCCGTATTCCCAGGGTGTTGAGCGGCCCCTTGACTCAACAGCGTTGAAGCGACGCTTTCGTCGCTTCAACGGAGGGCCCTTACCGACCTGCGTGTCCCGCTTGTTGGCTTCCTTCGCGCTCGTGCTCTTCATCCCGCTCGGCGCTTCCGCCGAGGTCATTCTTCCTCCGCTTCCCTCCGTCATCAGTCTCGAAACCGACGGTTCCACCGCCCTGCATAGCACCCGCCTACCTCTGGGCCTGCCCTTCGGCGTTGGCCTGATCCGCGTTGAATTCAGCTTCGCGGTCGGCACTCGGGAACTACCTTCTCCCGGATCCTTCCTCGACTCCTTCAGCCTGTCCTTCGAACCGCCCGAAACCGATGCATCGGCATTCGTCTTCAACCACGACGCCCGCGGGGAAACCTGGTTCCCAAATGACCCGGATGGAATCGGCCTTTCCGCCAACTTCCTTCAGCGCACGGCGATTCCCTTTCCCGTCGACGACCCCGAGCCCTGGCCGGTCCACGCCTCCTATGCGGTGACGTTGACACTCCCGTTAGAATGGCAGAATTGCGAAGCTGGCCTTTGGCTGGATCTCTTCGATAATCGGACCGGGCCCGGTTCGTTCGCGCTTCTTCAAAATCTGCGACTGGTCGCCCGCGAGCCCTTCTTCCTGCTGGAAAGTTCCGCCACACCCGTCGGGCCGTTCTCGGCCGAAATGGGGGTCGTGCATACGACCACGGAGCAGCGTTTCGAATTGATGCGTGGCGGCGTGGCACGGTTCTTCAGGCTACGTGCCGACTCCGCGGTCCGACTCCGGGTCTTGGAACGTCATCCCTACCTCTGGCGCTTTGCCTACGACTTCCCCGAACCCGATCCGAAGCTGGAATCCGCCACCCAACCTCAGGGACCGTACACGCTGGAGACCCACGCTTCTCTCGATTCAGGCCAGCGACGGTTTCAACTGAAATCTTCCACGGGTACCGCTCGTTTCTTTCGAATCCGAGCCAGCGTTCGAACCGCAGTGACCCGCCTGGAAACCACCAACGGAACCAACTCCGTCACGTTCGAGTACCGCCCGCGCATCTTCAGCCTGCAATCCAGCGCCCAACCCTGCGGGCCGTTCGCCGATGATCCGTCGGCCACCTTCGACACCGCCAACCAGGTGATCAGCCTGCCGCGCCACCGGTTCACCCGCGTCTTTCGCGTCGCCCACTCCAACCCCGGCGACACCGTTCGATTGCGCACCATCGGAGGCGATGACGCTCGATGGCTACTTCCCTACGACCTGCAACCGACCTCGATACCCCAAAGCCCCCAGGGCAACCCGACTCCGCCCCGCGATGGCCAACCATGAATCACCTTCCTCCACGATCCTTCCTGGTCCGACTTGCGCTGGTTTCGAGCCTCCTCGGCTCGATGGGCCATGACCTCACCCGCACCCTGGCCCAATCACCGCCAGTCCTTGGCACACCCAACGCGTCGGGCCTCTCGTCCGGCGTATCCGTGTCAACGCCGCCTTCCCGAACCCTGGTCCTCGCCGGTCAACCTGTCGCATTCCAAGACGTCACCAGCCAGGTCGAAGTCCACTTCGCCGGCATGCGCTGGAATCGTTCCCGCAACGTCTGGCAGGTCGACGTTTCCCTGCGCAACACCAGCACTCAACCCATTCCCGGCCGCCTCGTACTGGCGGTCACCGAGGCCCGCGGCACGTCCGGAGTTCGCGACACCGACAACACCCCGTCCGCGCCAGCCAATGAACCTCCCTACTGGAACCTCACCGGCGCGCGCGAAGGTTCCGCTTTCGCCCCGGGGGCGGCAACCCGGGCACGACTCCTCTCGCTGGGACGGCAAGGAGACGAAACACCGAGGCTCATCACCCAGGTGTTAGCCGAAATCGCGACGTCGAATGCTTCCGCGCTGGCGCTGACCCGGACCCTGGATGACCAGGGCCTTCCGCTTCCCGACGTCACAATCGAACAGGTCGGCCCCGCTGGCAGCCAGACGCTCATCAGCGATCGGGGTGCCGGCGTGGTGACCCTCGGAGGCCGGCCCGGCCTCCATCGCTGGACCTTCCTCCGCGACGGCTACCTACCCGCGTGGCGACAGGAAGACCTGGTGAGCGAACTGTCCCGTCTGCCGTTCCCGCGCCTGACGCCTCGCTCGGATTCGACGTTCAACTTCGGAACCACAGCTCAAACCCTCGATCTCTCCGACCACTTGCGCATTGAGGTGCTGCCAGGCACCACCCCCCAAACCCGGACCGGTCGGGCCACTCCCCTGGATTCTCAATCCCCACCCCTGCCATTCCCTATCGGTTGGACCCCTCAGAATCTTGTTGGTTTGGAATGGGAAGGAACCTTGTCGCAACCCCTGCGCCTCCACGCGCTTCCACGTCTCCCGATCCCCGCCGATCGTGGTTGCGCCATCGTCCGACTCGACACCAACCAACTGTCGTGGCTCGTGCTTCGGATCGCCAAGCCCCAGCCGGGTGAGCGAGTGAGCTTCGACGTGATTCAACCTGGGACCTACGGGCTCGTTGTGGCCGACGCCCCACCTTCAACCCCACCCACTCCCCAGTCCGGCTCACCCCTGACCGCCGGCCCCGGATCACCTCTGAATCTGCGCGAGTTGATCATCACCGGCAGTGTCCTGCCCCCCGTTTCCCTCGCCAGCACCAACCCCTTGGACGTCACCGCCGAAGCCCGATGGATCGTGGAACATCGGACCGCCACGCTGCCCAGCGGCACCACGCTTCCGGTAACCATTTCCGAACGCTACCGACTAACCGACGGCACGACCCACACACCCCCAGCCTACAATTCCTTTATCACACTGTTCCGCGATCCAGCCGACACCAACCAGAACCGGGCCACGGCAACGTCCTCGCTTCGCCCCCAGCGCTTGCTCCGCGAAACGGAGCTCACCGAAGCCGTCATCGAAGCCTCCATTCACTCCGTACGGCCCACTGCGCTCGGAACACTCGGCGGAACGAACGACCCGATCCGTTCCGAGGGACTCGTCCTTTCTGCCCCCCAAGGTTCGCTCCAAGGTCTCCGAGTCTTCGAAATCGCCGCCTCGCCCCCCCGCGATCCTCAAGCCGATCCCGCCTCCCGACCCTCTGGCATCGAGGCGTTGCTTCGACGCTCCAACAGGGGCTCGTCCAGTACCGGAACGCTCGCTGAACCCGGAATCCTCGCCGCATTCGAACTCGCCGCCGGATTCTCAGCCCCCCGGGAGCGACTCGAGTTCAACTTCGAAACAACTCCCCCGGACGGCTCCTACGTGCTCGCCCGCGCCTGGTATCACGGAGTCAATGCCGGACTGGAACCCGTCGCTCGCTATTCCGTCCAAGCCGGAATCTGGGCCAATCTCGATCCCGCCGCGGATTCCGCACTCACCGGCTTGGATCGTTCCGGGCAATACGCCGTGGTCAGGGTCGCATCGACGCAGGGAATTGTGTCCGGCACGGCCCGAAACAACGCCGGAACTCAGCTCGCGGGTGTGCCGGTGTTCCTGCGGGATCAGCCGTGGTCCGTCCTGACCGACGCCGAAGGTCGTTTTCATACTCTCGCTGCCGTCGGAGAAGACGCCGTGCTTCTGCAGAACCCTTTGAGTGGCGAGCTCAGCCGCACGACGTTCGCCATGCCCGCTTCACTGCGTCTTAGTGGTGTGAAACTCGCCTCCACCCAGTCGCCTCCATTTGTCGTTTCCATCGTGCCCTCCGCCGACGCCACGGGCATCAGCCTCCTGTCGCCCATCGAAGTCCGCTTCAGCCGGCCCATTGTGCCACCCCCGACATCCCCGGGCCTCTCCCTGAATGACTCCGGATCCAATCCGATCCCGGCCCGGGTGACGTTCAGCCCCGATGGTCTCTCCGCCCGCTTGATCCCTTTAAACACGCTCGCCGAGGCCACGCTCCACCGTCTCCAGCTGGATCCCTCGCTCGCCGACGCCACCGGACAACGCCTGACCGGCACGCTGGAATCCCGCTTCACCACCCTCCGCAACGTCGTGATCCGCCCGGCCGGAGCCCAGCTCTTCAGCGAAACCCCGGACGCGCAGGGCAATGTCCGGGTGATCGGCACGGCCGGCATGGCGCCTCCTCGCGAACCCGTCTTGTTCGTCAACGACACCACCGGACAAACCACCACGCTCATCGCCAATGCCGACGGGAGCTTCACCAACTCCCTGGCAGCCTCCCTGACCGACCGACTCCGCATCGTGCTCGTCAACCCGAACGCTTCCCGATCCGAAATCCCCGTCGGACGCCAGGTCTTCCCCGACGGCAGCGTTGCCCTGTACAGCGAAGGTGGCCGCATCACCAACCGCAACGACGCCATCACCGTCGTGCTCGACGTACCTCCCGGCGCCGTTCTGGGTCGAACCCATTTCAAGATCCAACCCCTCACCCTCGACGACGTCTCCCTTATCACCAGCAATGCCCCACCCGAGCAAGCCACCGCTTACGGCGCCTTCGATCTGTCGGTCGCAGGGGATCCCGTCCAAGGCAAACTTCGTGTCGAGGTCCGTGCCGACCGCTCCGTCCTGACACCGCCTCCGGGAAAAACGCGAGACGACTTCACCCTGTACGCCGCGGCATTCCAGGAAATCGACGACGCGGGTTTGGGAGGCGACGCAACGACCTCGGTCTACCAGTACCAGAGCCTGCTTCAACCGATCCGATCCACGGCCAACACTCCGCCCGGGCTTCAATCCCTCCACGGCGCATTGTTCGCAGCGCAGTATGCGTTCATCGATCCCGTTGGCGCGCGCATCCTCCTCTTCGGCTCGGTCGACTACTCCCAAACCGAGGTCTTCGGGAAAACCGCTTCGGCGCTTTTCTTGGGTGGACGCGATGTGATCCAAGGCACCGAAGTTCGCGTCGGCGGAGCCGTCGTTCGCGCACGGGCCCGGTCCGCCTCCAATCCGCGTCCCTTTTCCCTCCAAGGCGGTGAACTCGTCGTCATCAGCGAACCCAACGGCGGCTTTGCCTTCCTTGTTCCCGAGCAGGGGATTTCCGGCGGCCATTCGCTCATCGCCACACATCCGAACTTTCCCCGCCAGTTCGCCACCGGCGTTGCCGTCCGCGTCGACCCGCTCTATCCGAATGCCGCCTCGTCGGTCCTCTTCGACCGCGGTCGCGCCGCGGACGACGCCGCTCCCGCCATCAGTGTCTCCCATATCCCCGCCCTGCCAGCCGCAGGCACCGATGCCGTCGTGCGGGTCGAAGCCATCGACGACGGCGGTCCAGCGACGATCACCGTGCGTGTCGATCACACCGACCCCGCCACCGCGGTGGCTTCCGCCGTGCAGCGCAGCCCGGGTCTTTGGGATGTCCGTTCGTCGGCCCGTTCCAAGGTGGTTCTCAACGTCCGTGCCGAAGACAGCTCCGGGAACGTCTCGGAACACACCTACGTCGTTCTCTTCGGTGAGCCGCCCGTGCCCCCGCGCCCGCCCAACGATCCGTCAGGCCCTTACGTCGTCTATTCCGACCCCGATGAAGACTCCATGGGCATGAGTCCACTTCAGCCGGTGACGCTTCATTTCAACGAATGGATCGACCCCCGGATCCTCCAATCGCCGTCCACCTATTTCACACTGACGCCCCGAGCCGGCGATATCTCCGCTTCGTTCGTCAATGATCTCCAGGTCATCCGTCTGGTCTTCGGAGGCTTGCGCGATGACACCGAGTACACCCTGACCGCCCAAGGTCTGCGGGACCTCGGCGGCCAACTACTCGACCAGGACCCCTCCACCAACTCGCCTCCCGCCGAACCGTTCCAGCTTCGCTTCCGCACCGCCCCCAACGTGCAAGGCATACTTTCCGGCATCGACGAAGGCGGTGGTGCGGTTCTGCGCGGCTCGTACGCCTACGTCATCGACCGCCGGAGCATGACGCTCAACCGCTACGACGTCTCCATTCCCAGTCAGCCCAGGCTCGCCGGCGAACGCTCCCTCCCCGGGCCGCCCCGCGCCATTACCCTCGTCCGCGATTACGAGTTCACCCTCGATTTCAGCACTCACGGCATCCCCTCCAACCAGCCCGGACCCACCCGTCGGTCGGACCTTCTCGTCGTCGCGGGAAAAACCGCCGGCGCCCAGTTCGGGTATTTGCGAATTTTCGACCTCAAGGAGGATTTCCAAACCTTACCCGCCATCGGCGTCGCGAATCTGAGTCTCAACGAGACGGCAATGTTCGGCCGTCTGACATGGTCCGCCCCGTTTTTAACTCTCGCTGAAAACACCTTGGCCGCCCCTCAGGTCCATGTGTTCAACCTGCAATCCATTCTACTCGCCGACGCCTACCGCGAGCTCGATCAGGACACCCTCCGAGGTCTTCCCGAGAACTCGGAGCCGGGTCTCGATGCCAACAGCGACGGCGATTACGTCGATCCCGGCGATCAGATCCCCACGGTCGGCCGACGGGCCATCGATTTCGTCGCCGGCGAAGTGGACATTCTTTCCTTCAACCCGAATCGCGCCGGCCCCAAAGGCCTTTACCAACTCCGCGAGTCCAGTCGCTTCATCACCGACGTCGCCCTCCATGGACCCAGCGGACACGCTGTGGTCATGTCCGGACCCGGCCGAGACGTGCTCGTCCAAATCCGTGGCTACCCTGTCGAGACCAACGTCCTCCATCGGCCTGCCGCGGTGCGCAGTTACGTCATCGGTCAATCCTCACCGGACACGCTGGTTCCCACCGTCATCAGCAATGCTTTCGCCCTGGAATTCGATGGTTGGTATCCCAAGCGTGGTCTCTTTGTGGAGACCGACGTCCAACGGCTTCTGCTGCTCAACCTCATCTCCCTCGATAACCAGTCCAACTCGCTCCGGGTCATCGATGCTTCACGGCCCGACTCCCTGTTCGAACTCGCCGAGATTCCCTTCCCCGTCTCCCAATACGGACTGCTCCAGGGTGCCGAACTCGATCCAGTCGGGCGGATCGTCCTCTCCACCGCCGGTGCCCAATCCGAGGACTTGATCCTCCTCGATCCAACCAAACTGCTCCTGCCCGCCCCCAGTTCCGGACCTCACCCCGCCATCCTCGGGCGCATTGGCGGCGTAGGCACCGGGGTCACCCCCTTTGCCCTGGGCACCCATGGCGTCAGCGTGGGCAGTTTGCGCTCCCGCAACCTGGTCGGCCAGGGACCGCCGTCCGTCCGCTTCCTGCCACCTGGAACCAACACCTTCCATGCCGTACGTATTCTCGATCCCGAGGAACGTCTCGCCCGCCTGCGCCTGCTCCCGGATCCATCGAGTCTCCCGGTCGCCGGCCAGTCCACCAACGCCGCGCTGCCACCCGACAGCCCGCCCTTCATCTGGTATCTGATGGCCGAGACGCCTGGGGGTGCCGGAAGCCAGATCCAACTCGCGGTCCTCAGTCTCGACGCCACCGGCCGGATCGCCCTAGGCACCAACAGCCGACTCTCGAGCGTCGTCCCCGCCGTCACCCTGCGTCGCCTCTCCAACGACCCGCACCTCGAGTCGTTCAATGCCTATGTCTCCGGCCCTCTGGTCCTGTTCGCGGATTCCGCCTCCGAATCGGACATCCAGCGCCTCACGGGCCAAATCCAGATCCTTCGCGCCGGAAATCGCCTCCGCATCGGCATTCCCGAATCCATGGGCAGTAACCCGGTCCTCGGTCCCTTTGCCGGAACAGGAACCCCACTCGCCTCGCCACCGCCCCATGCCCCACCCGTCCGCCTTGGCGCCAGCCAGTCCCGCCCGGTCACCATCACCACCGCTTCGTTGACCATCGACGACCCCATCATCGTCCGCACCACCGTCGATCGACTCAACTCCCGGGCCTGCCCTGGCAGTGATTGGCTCTACTTCGATAACTCCCTGGACGCCGACATCTCCATCACGATCAACGGGCAACCGCTCCGCAACGTCACCGACGAGAACGGGAACCCCGTGGCCGAGTTCACCGCGATCCGCGCCGTCGCCGGTCGCCACCGACTCCTGATTGATGCCGCCATGGTCCCCGAACCAGGCGACCACCGCGTCGAAGTCCGCGCCACTCGCTTCTCCGGTCTCGCCCCAGGAGTGACCTTGACCGCTAGCGCGACGATCCAACACGAGATCGAGATCCACCAAAACTTCCCCATCGGTCACACCATCATCCAGGGGGTGGATCTCTGGGACGGGCACCTCGGCCACTCCGGACAGGACGCCAGTGTGCCCGGCCGAAAACTCTCGCTCACCTTCGGTCGCACCTACTCTTCCGCTGGCGACTCCAGTTCCGGTCCGCTCGGCGCAGGCTGGACCCACAGCTACAACATCCGACTCGTCCATCGCCTCAACTGCGGGGTCTTCACCGTCCTCGGAGGCGAAGGCAGCGGGAACGCCTTCACCGACCCCGCACCCAATTCCACCCAAGCCGCCCTCTACCTCCCCCTCCTTCCCAACGGAACCGACCCCACCAACCTCGACTTCTTCAAACCCCAGATCGGCTATCACTCCGTTTTGATCCGGGACCGAACCCAATCCGACCGCTTCTGGTTCTTCACCAAGGAAGCTCTGCGTCACGACTTCGTCTCGGAAGGCAGTCTCAGCAGTTCAGCCCAGGTCGTCTTCACCCTCCGCACGATCCGCGAGCCCAATGGCAACGCCCTGAGCTTCGATTACCTCGACGGCGACATCGACCCCGCCACCCTCGATTCCGTCACCGAACGCGACGCGCTCGGCCAACTGCCCAAACGCGCTTTCCACTTCGAGTACGCGGACATCGCCGGCGAATCCCGGATCCACACCCTGCGCGGCTTCAATCACCAAGGATCCCGCGATCTCCTCGGCCTCAAGGTCCACTACGCTTACGACAGCTCCGGGAACCTCACCAACGTCACCCGCCTCGGCGCTTCGGCGTCAACCACTCGCACCGAGCGATACCGCTACTCCCCAGGAAACGGCCCGACCGGCCACAATCTCGTGGACTACACCAGCCCCAACGGCGCCATCACCCGCTATCGATACGCCGGTCCCGGCGCTTCCGCCGGCAATTACTACGCTGCCAATCTCAATCTCCTTCCCGGCCTGCCACCCCACGAAATCGTCACCAACGTGACCCACGTGGGTTCAGCACGCCCCGGCTTCGAAGCCACCGACGATCAATCCTACGGGTTCCGTTTTGACTTTCCCAATTTCCGTCGCTACGTCGCGGATCCGCGCGCCACCGATTCCGACGGCAACGCCATCCCCGATACCGAATACACCCTGAATGTCTACGGCGCGACCACCCGCGTCCGCGCCCCACTCGGACAGGAAAGCGAAATGCGCTGGGCCACCGATCACCTGGATGGGTCGGTCCTTGATGCCGCAGGCCAACCCGTTCGCGACGTCCTGATGACCTGGCGGCGCGATCCGGTGGGCCAGGAGCAGTTCTTCGAGTTCCACGACGGCCGCGGCAATCTGACCCGGGAACGCACCACTTTTACCGGTTCGACAAAACGCCCCGTCACCGATGCCCTCGGCAATCCAGTTTCCGAAATCGTCCAGCGCCATGGGTATGATGCAGTCTTCAATCAACGCACCAACACCGTCGACGCGGAGGCCAACATCACGGTCCAGGTTATCGATCCGCGCAATGGCAACCTACTCCGCACCATCGACGCCGAAGGTTACATCTCCCGCTTCACTTACCGTCCCGATGGCGACCTCCACGAGCGCATCGATCCGCGGGGATTCACCACCTCGTTCCTCGATTATGATCCGTATGGAAACCCCCGGCGCGTCCGCGATCCCCTCGGCAACGAAACCGTCACGGATTACAACGAGCGCGGCCAGGCCACGGATTCCCGGGACGCGTTCAAACATCACACGGGCTCCAGTTACGATTCGCTTGACCGAAAGGTCGTCGAGAGGCGCCTGAACGATCTCAGCGGGGTCGCCTTCAATCCCAGCAGTATCACCAGCTACCGTTACGATTCCGCCGGCCTCGTCCTCGAATCCATCAACGCCCTCGGACTCGTCACCCGACATTTCTACGACGCTCTCAACCGCCAGATTCGTTCCGAACAGCTCCTCGTACCCCAGGTCCAAGGCCCCGCCGAAACCTACGTCACCCGGGTCGCTTTTGATCGCGCCGGGAACCTGACCTCCGAGACCGACGCACGCGGCGTGACCCGACGCCACTTCTATGACGCTCTTCATCGCCGAATCCGCACCTCCATCGAAGGCCCTCTCGGCGGGCCCTCCACCGTCGACGGGGTCATCGCCGGGCTCTCCTACGATCGCGCCGGCAACCTCACCAATGAAGTCGACCTGCACGGCTTCGCCACCGCCCACGTCCACGATGGCCTCTACCGCATCGTGGAATCCCGCCTCCCGCTCCCCGGCGCCATCCTCACCACCCGCTACGATCGCGAAGGCAACAAAACCCGGACGACCGACGCAGACGGGTTCCCCACCGTGATGGAGTACGACCGTCTGTACCGGCTTCGCCGAACCACCAATGCCGAGGGCCACGTCTCCGAGTTCAGCTACGACGAGGCCAGCAATCGAACCAACACCGTCGATCGGGTCGGCGGCCTGTCCATCCACACACGCTACGACGAGGTGAATCGCGAGGTCCGGCACACCGCCACCGGACCCGGGCTTCCCACCGATGGATACACCTCGGCCACCGCCTACACCGATGCCCTCAATCAGACCCACTTCACCAATTCGCGCGGCTTCGTCACCCAGGTCCGCAAGGACGGGCTGGATCGCATCGTTGAAACCACCATCGATCCCGGAGGCCTCGACCTCGTCACCCGACAGACCCACGACGCTGACGGACACGTTCTCACTGTCACCGATGCCGAAGGGGGCGATTTGGACCAGGTCCAGGAATACGATCCCCTTGGACGCCTCCTGCGCCGGACCTTCGTTCGCACTCCTGCCGATCCGGGCGACGTGACCGAGACCTTACGGTACGATCCCGAAGGCTATCTGGTGGGTACGACCGACAGCCGCGGTTTCGAAAAGAGACTGCGACATGACAATCTCGGTCGGCCACTTATAACGGAGATTCTCGAGCCCATCAGTAACGGGGGCACCTGGCGCACCGTCATGGCCTCCACCTACGACGATGCCGCCAACCGGGTCGTCCAAACCGATGCCCGCGGGAATCGCACCACCGCCCAGAAGGATGAACTCGGCCGGATTCGCACCACGACGGACGCCCTCGGGCAAACCTCGGTCACCGAGAATGGCCGATCGGATCTTCTCGCCCAAATCGATCGCCGCGGCCAGCGCTCCGCCTTCACCTATGACCGCATCCACCGACTTCAATCCCAGAGTGACTTCGATACCAACGGCGTCGTGCGCACCACCTCCGGGGTCACCCACCTCGACGCCCAACGCCGTGTCCAAGTCACCGACCGCCGCGGTCTGATTTCAACCGCCGAACACGACGCCCTCGGACGCACCCTCCGCATTGAACGCTCGGGACCCGATCTCGCCGCCCGCTACGGCTCGAATCCCGTGCTCGTCGAACGCCGCGAATACGACGGCAACGGCAACCTCGTCCGCAGGATCGACGGCAACGGCATCGCCACCGAGTACGCCTACGACCCCGCCGACCGCCTCACCAACGTCATCTCGGGCGCCGGTTCCCCCGTGGCCGCCAGCACCGTCACCCGCTACGACAGGGTCGGCAACCTGCTCTCGGTCAAAGACCCGCGCACCCACGGCGGCGACTTCGACATCCGTCACACCTACGACGCCCGGTACCGGCGAGTCGCCACCGAGAACGCGCTCGGGGAAACCACCCGCTTCCGCTACGACTCCGGCAACAACCTGCTCGAGCTTACCGAACCCCTCGGGCACGTCACCCGTTACGCCTACGACGAACTCGGCGCCCTTCTCGCCGCCGACGAGACGCCGCGGGCCACCTCCGGCGACGCCGGAGTCACCCGGTTCCGCTATGATGCCAATGGGAACCTCATCGCCCAGCAGGATGCCAGTGGCAGCCTGGTGACCAGGGCCTACGACGCCCTCAACCGCGTCACCAACCTGCTCCAGCACACCCTGCCGGGCACCCTCGGCACCACGGTCCGTCGCTCCGGCCCCTTCGGAGGTGGCGCAACGTTGGCCTGGTCCTTTGGTTACGATCCCAACGGCAACCAGAACCGCGTGCAGGACCCCCGCGGTCAAGTCGCCCGCCTCGGCTACGATCATCTCGATCGCCTCGCGCTCAGGAGCTACTCCAGCCATGCCGAACTCACGACCACGGGTTCGCTGCTCAGGAACCAGCCCCTGGCCATCGGGTATGCCTACGACGGCAATGACAACCCCATCGAAACCACCGAGGAAAAGCAGGGCGCCAGCGGAGCGATCGTCGAACGAACCACCTTCGAGTACGACGGCCTCGACCGCTTGATCCACAAACGCCGCTTTGACTTCGACGACTCTATCGGCCGCTCGCTCCAGTTCGCCTACGATGTCGCGGGAAATCGGACCAACCTCGTCGATGCCGACGGCCGGATCACCGCGACCGAGTTTGATCCGCGCCACCGCCTGGCCGCCGTACAACTCGATGCCAACCGTCCCACCACTCTTCGAGCCACCTTCGAATGGGAGGCGGACGATCTCCTCCGCCGCGTGGAGTATCCTGGTGGCACAAGTTCCCATCGAACCTACGACGCCACCGACAGGATGCTGACGCTCACCAACCTCACGGCGTCCGCAGCCGCGCCTCACTCCGTCTTCACGTATGCCTACGACATCAACGGCAACCGGATGTTCCAGACCGAGTTTCAACCAGGGGCCGGGTTGGGTGCGGAGACGACGCGCTACAGCTACGACCGCCTGAATCGCCTGGTGAACGTGCGTTACGGTACCACCGGATTCATCACCAACACCTACGCCCCGAACGGCAACCGCCTGACCGAGGCCGGCGTTGATCCCATCTCCGGTTCTCCGGTGGACCGCGCCTTTCGTTACGAGCGCATCGCCGGCCGTGCCGCCACCACCTTTGACGGCGTCAACGTGCTCACCCGCATCGACGACAAACTCAACCTGGCGCGAAGCATCGACTACGATTACGACCTCAACCTCAACCAGATCGCCCGGGTCCAGAGCGCCGACCGTCGTGAGTTCCGATTCGATGTCCGCGATCAGATGATCTCGGCCCAGGTCGGCGGCCATGCCACGCGCTTCGACTACAACGCCGATCGCCTTCGGGCGAAGAAGGTCTCCGAGACCGGTGGCGAAACCCGCTACCTCTACGATCAATCCGCCGTGGTGCTCGAGTATGGCGATGCTGGAGCCCTCCACGCCACGCTTCGAAAGTACGACTACGGCCACGCACTTCTCGCCTTGGGAACGCCCGCGGCGGGAACGGCGCTGAACCGCCTCTTCTACCTGACCGACGGCCTCCAAAGCACCGTCAACCTCGTCGATCCATCAGGTGCTTCGGTCGAGCGATACCGCTACGACGCTTGGGGTCGCATCCGCCACCAGCAGGGAACCAACGATAACCCCCGCCTTTACACCGGCCACTACCGCGACTCCGAAACCGGCCTCCACTATTTCGGCGCCCGCTATTACGACGACGAACAGGCGCGCTTCGTCTCGGCCGATCCGAATCTGGGCCATCCCCAAACACCGCCCAGCCTGCACCGCTACCTCTACGCCAATGCCAACCCGCTCCGGTTCTCCGATCCCACCGGATTTGAATCCAAATCCGGCGACCCGACCGATCGCTGGATTGACGAGACGCGCGAGACGCTCAAGGGGGTCAACGAGCGAATGGAAGCCAACATCGCCGCCCTCGGACCCGGTTCCCTGGAAACCTACAAGCAAGGAAAGAACGCCGCCGAAAACCTCCAACGCATGGGCGAGGAACGGCAACGGATGCTCCAGGAAGCGGGTCTTACCGAAGCGGACCTGCGCAACCCGGTCATGGCCGACCGGGCCAAATGGGGACTCGCCCTGCTGAAACGGGATCTCCAGGACTGGACGCTTGAGGGAGACGCCGGAACCTGGCGCGCCGTGGCGGCCGGAGCCACCTACGCCGGGGCCCAGTTCATCATGTTCCCGTTCGAACTCGGCGCCGCCGCAGGCACCCTCGCCGGAAAGCTGGACGTCGGCGCCGAGATCACCACCGGAGAATGGATCGCCGCGGGAGCCGACGTGCTGACCGTGGCGGGCTCCCTGGGCAAGGTCGCCAAGATCGGAGTCACGGAGATCGCCGAACAGGCCGCCAAAGCCTCCGCCAATCGCGCCATGCGCGGCGCCGTCATCAACGAAGCCCGTCGCACCCTCGGCCGCGAGGTGGGTTCCGCCGCCAAATGGATCAACGACGCCCCGAAGCGCATCGCCGCCGACCGTGAATGGCACCAGATAAGCCGGCACGTCGACGAATCGATGCGCGAGGCCTCCCTTCTTCGCCGGGCGAACACTCGGCTGAGCGGGGTGGAACCTTACTCGTACCGGAAGCCAACCGCCGGGGCCGCCGCCCAGCTGGGTCGACTCAGTAGCGCCAACCTCGTCGATCGCGAACTGGCCGACCTCTACGTCAATCAGATGCTCCGCGATCACGGCCCGCGACTCGTCAAAATCGACGAAATCACCAGCGAGGTCGTCCGGAATGCCGGCCAACGCAACTTCGACGACACGCTCCAACGGCTCTCAGCCGAATCGCCCTTCGAAATCCGCCGCGCCGCGGACCTGCCCGCCGATCTTCCCGGTTTTGGAAAGAGCCCGTTCACTCAACAAGGCAGTGGGAAATACAATCCCGTCCGCTACTCCGAGTCCGAGGGAAAGCTCTTCGCCGACGCCGACCTGATCGGGGCTGCGCGTGGTGGCAACCAAGACGCCGCCCAGCGATTCTCCCGTGAGTTTCTCCACGACTCCGCCGCGGTGCCCATGCTCAAGCGCTACGGCAAGTCCAACACACCCGTCGTCGTCTTCGAAAACATCATTCAGGTTCCCGGCATAGGGTTCCGCCCCAGGGGACAACACATGACCCACTACTTCGACGAAGCACTCGATCAACACCTCCGCGCCTACCGCGCCCTTCACCCTGGCACACGATGAGCCGTATCATGAATCCGAGATCCTCATCGCCACAGCCACGGCGTGACCCCCGAACCTCCGCCCCCGACACCGTCGTCGCGGTAAGCGTCCCGCCGGGCGGAATGCTCCCCGGTTCATGGGCACAATGCGCGGATTCGGGCCCGTGGTTCCTACCCATGAACTCGCACAGCAAGAGGTCGCGAGGGTTTGAACGGGGTCCCTCACCCCAACCCTATCCCGGGGGGAGAGGGAGTCGCGTATTCCGCTTGGCGCCATGCCAGAACCCGTTCCTTGCGAGCTGTCTCGGCCCGTTCCAGCTCCACCCTTCGAGAACCGCTGGGCACTTTCTCCGTCTCCCCCCGGGAGAGGGCCGCCCGTGGCATCCCTGGCTCTCCGGTTCTTGGTCTCACGATGTGTTCGAATTGTCGAAAACGTGTCTCACCACGAACCGCTGTGTTGTCCCGTGCCCAAGCCCCGGAAGGGGCGTCCAGACCTTAGCCCATGGCGTCAGCCATGGGTTCGTCATCGATAAGATCTTGAGCCCCGGAGGGGCGATCAGAACCCCATGCCTGTATCGCCCCTCCGGGGTTTCATCCTTTTCCCGCAACGACCCATGGCTCACGCCATGGGCTACCGCTCTTTCGGCCCTCCGGGCCTCGCTTCTTCCCTCGAACCTCCCCACGTTCCAACCTCTAAAACCGGCATCACTCATCCACCGGCTTCTCTTCCTCTTCCTGGCGTTCCTCCCCCTCGTCGCCCCTGCCGCCCAGCCCCTCGCCTCGCTCGAATACCGCGTCGTCGGGGCCCAACTTCGTGCCTTTCCCGAATCGGTCACCGTCCCCCGCAATGTCCCCGGTTCCATCCGTGTCGCCTTCGCCGCCGGCGGCAACGCCGTCGATGGCCCCATCGGTGACGCCGGCGCCGGCACCCGCATCGAGGCCACACTGCGTGGCCCCTCCTTCCCCGCCCAACGACTCACCGCCGAGTACGGCGAACCCCTCCTCCTCCCACCCCTCCGAATCACCGGCGACTACCAACTCGACGACATCCAGCTTGTCCGTGGCACCAACCTCGTCCTTCAAGCCAACCCCTCGAGCATCCCGGTTCATGTCTTCGACGAAGTCCTCGTTTCACGCGTCACCTCGCGTCCTCTCACACTCGAGGAAATCCGGGACAAGGGCATCGCCATCGATCAATCCAACTTCCGCGTCGTTGAGTTCGACGTGACGCTCGTGCTCCGCGGCCGTTCCTTCCGCGTCTTCATGCCCGTCGCGTCGCCGAAGGCCAGACTCAGCACCGAGCTCATTCCCACCGCCGAACTCGAGGATCGCACCGTCGAACTCGAGCGCCTCAATCAGGAACTCGCCCGCTCCGTCCAGATCCCACCTGAGTTCGCCGCCGAAATGCCGGACTTCAAAATCAACCCCATCAATTTCGAGCAGGTCCTCGACGGCGATGGCGAAGAGAAAGGCGGTATCCCGATTTCCGGCCTTCTGGTCATTCCAGGCAACATCGCGTTCCTCAACCAGTTCTTCAGTGTCCAATTGTTCACCGAGAACGCTGCCCCCTCGGGCGCCCATCTCACCGTCAACAACCTCCGCGCCGGCATCCGCCTGCCCTCCGGTGCCGACGGCATCCCCTCCCGTTCTTACGAGCAACCCGGCGACGACCCGCTTCGCATGGCACGCATCGGCCCCGATAAAATCATCCAGACCAACCTGCCCGTCGTCTTGCCGGGCGCCGACAACCAGATCGGCACCACCGACGACATCACCCGCCTGCAACCCGGCGAGACTGGTTCCGCCGAGTTCCTCGTCGAAGGACTGCGCGAAGGACTGCACCTGCTCGACATTGAGCTCGAAGCCGACCTTGAAGGCCTCGCCGCCGGTGTCACCCGGGTCCGCGGGCGCGCTGTCGGCTCGGTCCTCGTTCGCAATGCAAATTTCTCCATGACCTTCGCGCACCCCCAGACCGTGCGCACCGGCGAACCTTATGACGCCTCGGTCACCCTGCTGAACACCAGCGACGTCTTCGCCAATCTGGTCAGCGTCTCCCTCAACAAGCTGGCTCTCAGCGGCGTCGTCCTGCTCAGCGACGAGAAGGTGGATCTCGGCAATCTCGCCCCCGGTGAAAGTGCCACCGCCACTTTCCGCCTCCGCTCCCAACGCACCGGCAGCGTCTACTTCTCCAATCTCACCACCAGCGACGACAGCGTCCGGGGTCGCCTGAACCTCTTCATGGGCGTGGACGAACGGGGGGTTGCCCTTAGCCCCGACTCCATCGGCTACCCGGACTGGGTCAACACCTTGCCCTCCGAGCTGTTCATCGCTGCCAATCGCGTGCTGGGCCAAGCCTTGAGCATCGCCACCGCCGGACGTCTTCCCGAAGGGGTTCGCAAACTTACTTCCCACGTGGTTGAACGACGCGTCATCCAGCTTGCCGAAGCAGGCCAGCGCCTCCGTTACGACGACGACCCACGCCGGGTTTTCATGGATCTCGCTCTCGACTGGCAGGGCGGTCGTGACTTCGATCCCGGCTTCGACCAGCTCCTCCGCGTCGCCGAGGCCGGCCGTGAATGGCGCGAGGCCATGGCCCATCTCCAGGAGTCCCGCGACACCGGAAATGCCCCCCAACGTCTTGCCGCCCTTGCACCCAGTCTCGCAGGCCTGGGCCAGCCCTGGTGGATCGCATCGACCGACACCTCCGAAATCGGACTCTCGGTCGAAATCCTGTCCACCCAGGCAGGCGCCCCGGCGGGCGGCATGGCTCCATCCAGCACCACCGCCACTCGCAGCGACATTTCCCAATCCCTCGCCTATCGCGCCGCCCGTGGCACCTGGCTCGCCTCCCGCCCCGACACCAACCTCGTTTACACGTGGCGCGTGCCCACCCCCATGGCGTCCGTTGAAATCGGCTTCCTAGAAATCGGCGCCGATGGCTCCGGCGAACTCTTCGCATGGACCATTACCCAACTCGGCGCTGGCGACACCCTCGTCTTTCGCCCCGTCGATGGAGACGACCTGATCCTTCAGCGCGGCACCAACACCACCCGCATCGCGCCCACCCGCAACCTGGTGCAGGAAGAGGCGCCCCGGGTCGTCTCCGTTCGCCAGGACATCTCGGTCATCTCCGATCGTGTCTACATGCGCTGTCCCATCCGCGAGTACGGCAACTGGGGCACCGTTCTCGCCGTGCTGTTCAGCAAGCCCATGTCGCCCAATACCGCGGAAGCGGCGGAGCTCTACCAATTCGCCGAGGGCAACGGCGCCCGCACGGTCAAGCTCCAGCCCGGCGGCCGGGTCTGCCTGTTGCAACTTCATCGCGGTATCGGAAGCTTCACCGCGCGCCCGCGTGAGTACGAATTGTCCATGGCGAGCCTCCCCGACCCCAGAGGCAATCCTTCGGTCCCCGGCATCCATCCCGTCCGCACCACGCCGGCGAAGGGCGCCTCCCTCCGTGGCCGGGTCTATGGCATCGACGGCAATCCCGTCGGAGGGGTGCCGGTCACCCTGACCATGGAGGATCGGATCGGGGACAAATGCATTACCTCCGAATTCCGCGCCGGGCAGGTCTTCACCGACGACAACGGCTACTTCACCCTCGATTTCGTCCTCGCCGACGTGCCGTTCACGCTCGCCGCCATTGACACGAGCCGCATGACCGACGAGGACGCCCGAACCCTGCTCGGCGTCCTGTTGGAAGCCGTCGGACCCAACGGCGCCGATCGAACCCGCATCGAGGACCTCACCCGCGATCCGGACACCCGCAATGCAATGCTGCGCGCGTTCAACCTTGGGGAGATCGGACAAGCCATCGTTGCCGCCGAAGGTCTCGATCGGGCGGTCTACCACGATACGATCCCACAGGGCTCCGGCCGTGACGGGAGCGAGATTGCCGTCGCGCTTCGATTCCGCGGCCGTGGCTCGGTCACGGGTCGGGTTCTCGCCTCCAACGGCTCCCCCATCCCCGGCGCCGCCGTCAACCTGTTCTCCGACCCCGATTCCCGGGAACTGGGCCGGGGTGTCTTCACCGGACCGGATGGTAGTTTTGCGTTTCACGGTGTTCCCCTCGGCGAATTCAGCCTGAACGCCGAAACCGTGGAGGGTCGTTACCGCATCGTCGCCGACCGACTCCTCGTCACCGGCGAAACCCGGAACTTCGACCTCACCGTTCCGGACCAACCGGAACGTTTTGGCGCCATCCGCGGCCTCGTTGTGGAGCCCGACGGCACCCCTCACCCGGGCGCCACGGTGCACGTTGCCCAGGAGATCCGCGGAACATTCGCCACCGGGCTCATCGCATCCACCCAGGCCGATCCGGAAGGGTACTTCCGCTTTCCCCGCATTCCCGCCACCAACTGGGCGGTCGTGGCAGTCTCCGCTGATGGACGCCGTCGCGGTATCCGCCTCAACACACGTGTAGCCGAAGGCGCTGAACCCAACCTGCTGCTCGCTCTCGAAGCCACCGCCACCCTGCGGGGCATCGTGCGCTACTGGGACGAGACTCCTGCCCCCAACGCCAAAGTCGGCGGCGGCGATCGGGTTGTCCGGACGGATAGCAACGGCCGTTTCGAACTGAGCGGCGTCCCCCTCGGGGCCCGGACACTCGTTGCCGGTGTGGACGCTCCCGACTCCAAGGATGGCGTGACCCGTTTGGGCAGCCACCAACTCAGCGTCGTTCCCCTTGGAAACGATGACGTGACGATCCGCCTCAACGCCTTCGGTCGCATCCGCGGCGTCGTCTTCGACGGCTCCAGCACCAACCGAGTACCCAACGTCCGTGTCTCAATTCCCTCAGACAGCGGTTTCTTCTGGGTCAACGCCAACAGCAACGGGGAGTACGAATTCAATGGCTTCGGACTCGGCAGTTACATCGTCAGCGCACCCGCGCCTCCTGTGAAAAAGGGCGCCGAAGAACTCGCCGCCGAGGCGCTGGAAGCCATCGGTCAGGCTCGAAGCGGCGGAAGTCCCGACGAGGCCGCCGCGCTCGTCGGACAACTCGCCAACCTCTACGTCCAGGGTTCCCTTGGCCGGCTGGTCACCACGGATTTCACCCCGGGCACCTGGGGGTTCAACAACGCCACCCTCGACTTCGATGGCCAGACGGTCGTTGCCAACATCAACTACCTCTCCGGCGCAAGCCTCCGAGGCACCGTCGTCAATCACCAGGACGTGCCCATTGGGGCCGACGTCACCGTCCGCGCTTTCGGTCCGAATAAATCCGGTGGCCCCGCTTTCAAGGAATTCGGGCGGTTCCGGAGCGGTCTCGACAATGGGCTGTGGTCGGCGAGCGGATTCCTCATCGGTCCCTACTCGGTTGTCGCCCGTTCGCCCCTGCTCGTCGGAGAGGCCCGTGCCGAAGGCCTCCTGACGTCGCAGCAACCCCATCTCACCAACGTCATCGTCAAGTTCCCGCCCCAACGCGATGTCACGGGCCGCCTCATCGGCGTGGTGGTCAATCCCGACGGATCCCCCGTCACTCGCGCCGATGTCGCGATCAGTTTCGCGTCGGATTATGTCATCTCCACCGACACCAACGGTTTCTTCGACACCCAGATCAGGCTTCCAGCCTCCGACTACACCATCACGGCCACCAACCTCGACAACGCCCTCGTCGGCCAGTCGTGGATCAGGATCCAGGGCGGAATCACCAACTTCGCCACCGTGACCCTGCTCGGCAAAGGTGATCTTCAGGTGCAGGTCCTCGACGCCCTCGGAGCCCGCGCTCACGGGGCCCAAATCCGGCTCCTGCGCGTCGCCTTCCCGACAGGCGACTCGGCCGACCTGACCACCGACTCCGCCGGCGCGGCCCACTTCGGCGGGCTTTGGGAAGGCGATTGGCAGGTGTCGGTTGAACGGCTCGCTGGCGTCAACAAATCCTTGGCCAGCTCAGGAACCCGCGTCGACAGGGGCGTCACCAACGTGCTCATCGTCACCCTCGGACCCGTCGCCACCATCGCCGGCCGCTTCGTGGAAGATGGCTCCAGCCGTCCGATCGTCGGCGCCCAGGTGATGGCCATGTACCAACAAGCCGGCGGCCCCGTCTACGGCACTGCGCCCACGGCCAACGACGGCTCCTTCGAGATTGTGGGTCTCCCGGTTGATTCCTACGTCCTCGTCGCACGCAACCCGGTCTCCGGGCGTCTCGCCATCGCCGAAGTGCGCCTCAACCACGCCCAGGAGATCCGCCGAGTCACCTTGGTCGAACGCCCTCTCGGGGAGATCCATGGAACCGTGCTGTCAGGCGACGGCACCCAGGGCATCGCCGGAGCCTCCGTCCAATACGCGGGCCCGGACACTTATTCACCCGAACGTTCAGTGACCACCGATCCCTCGGGCGCATTTCGATTCTCTAATGTTCCCGTCGGCCCATTCCGCCTGACCACCCGGGAACCTGCCCTCGGGCTGACCGGCAGGGCTACCGGCGAACTTGCCCAAGCCAATTCACCGCTGCGCGTCGATCTGCCCGTGGAAGGCCTTGGCTTTGCCGAAATCATCGTTCTCGAACCCGACGGCGTCACCCCCGCCACCAACGTCACCGTCAGGATCAACGGCGATAGGCCTTTCATCGGGGACACGGACGCAACGGGCCTCGCCAGTTTCCGGGAAATCCCATTGCGCCGCACCCAGGTGACCGCCCGCTCGAATCGCGTCGGAGAACGCAACAGTTCCGCGCAAGGCGAACTCCACTTGAGCCGTCCAGGCCAAACCCAGCACCTGACGCTTCAGCTCTCTGGTGTGGCCATGCTTTCAGGTGTCGTTCGGGATTCCGCCAATCAACCGGCCGCCAACGCCGCCATCAGCCTCAGCTTCGAATCCGGCGGTTCGGCCGGAACCCGCCGGGAAGCCGTGACCGCCGCCGATGGGTCCTTCGCCTTGCAGGACCTCGCCCTGGGTCCGTGGCGCCTTCAAGCCACCCTCGGAGCTCTCGCCGCCTTCGCCGGCGGAACCTTCACCCAGGCCGGCGAACAGACCGAACTCGACCTTCACCTCGGTTCCAGTGGATCGCTCACCGGCACCGTCCTCCGAGAAAACGGCGCCGACCTGCACGACGCCGAGGTCGCCTTCTTCTTCACCACCCAAAGCGGCCAGCCCGGATTCGCCCGTGCCGTCACCGATTTCGTGGGATCCTTCCGTGCCAACGGCCTTCCCATCACCACCCCCATCCTCGTCCGCGTCGATGTACCCGCCCTGGATGGCCGAGTCGCCGTCACCACGAACCTCACCACCAAGGGGCAAGTGCTCGACCTCGGCACCCTTCGTCTCGATCAAACCTCGCCCCGGATCACCGACATCCAACCCGTCGACGGCGCCATCGACCTCGAACCGCGTCCACGGATCACGGTGACGTTCTCGGAATCCATGAACCTGGGCAGTCTTCGCACCGAGGGGCTCCAATTGACCCAGGGCACCAACATGACCGAGATCGATTTCGTCGCCACGAACGGCCCCGCCGGACACAACTCCCAACTGATCATCACGCCCAAGGCCAACCTCCGCAGTGCCCGCAATTACTCGCTGCTCATTCTCGGCGCGGATCAGGTCGACGCCGGCGGAAGTCCGGTCTCTATCGGACCCGAAGACCTCGCGGGACGCCCCCTGCCCGCCACCGTCAGCACCCGTTTCACGGTACGCGACTACGAAGCGCCTCGGGTGGTGAACGAGTTCCCCACCCACAACGGCGCCGGGATCGAACCCGACGCCCCGATCCGTTTTGAGTTTGACGAACCCATCCGCACCAACCTCCTGCAAGTCGTGGTCCGTGGTCCCGGCGGTCCCATTCCTGGCACACCCGGCTTCAACGCCAGCCAGCGCTTGGTTGCCTGGGTCCCCGAACGCCGTCTCGATCCTAACACCCGATATCAGGTGGAACTCCGCGGGCTCACCGATTTGTCCGGCAACGTCACCCCGCCGCGCACCAACCGCTTCGACACGCTCGACACCCTGGGCCCTCGAATCACCACACTCCGCCTCGCCCCGGGCCAACGCCCTGTCGCGAATGCCACGGTCACCCTGGAAGCCCTACTCGAACGTCCCGAACCCGGCGCCGTCGTGCGCTTCGCACGCAACGGCGTCGACGTCGGCATCGCCACCGAAGGCCCCACCTACCGATGGCCGGTTCGCCTCCCCGCCAACGGCACCGTGCGCCTCACCGCGATCGGCTTGGACATCGGTGGCAATCCCGGCGAAGTCGCTGTGCTCGAACTTCGCGTCGGCCCCAACGATCGCCCCACCCTCACCCTGACCCGTCTGGAACCTCCCTCCGGACCCTTGGAGACCGGTCGCCGATTCAGCTTCGCCGCCACCGCACGCGACGACGCCACCGTCGCCGCACTTCGCCTCACCGCCCGGGGCGCCTTGTCATTGACCCGCGAAATCTTCAATCTCCCGAACGGCACGGCGACGAACCTGCTCTTCGAACTGCCCGCCGACTTCGTCGCCAGCGGAGACATTGAGTTCCGCGTCATCGCTCTGGACGATTCCGGCGCCACTTCCGACGAGGCGAACCTCCGCTTCGCCACCTTGGACACGACTGCACCAACGCTCGCTCTGGAGGCGCCTATCGATCATTCCATCCTCGATCCCCGCCAACCGTTGGTCCTCGGGTTGACGGTCCGCGACAACAGCGCCTCCGCCATCGCCATCGTCGAGCTTTCCGGGGTTGTGTCGTTTACCAACCGCCTAGACCTCGCGCTTTCCCCCAACGCCGATCGACAGGCGCCCCTCAGTCTCTCGATCACCAATGGCTTGGAAGGCGGCGAAATCCGAATGACTGTCCGGGTCCAGGACGCCGCCGGTAACCGAATCGAACAGCAACGCGCCTACACGCTCCGCGGCGTGGTCGGACCGCGCCTGCGCTTCGCCTACGCCGTCGATCGGGGCGCAAGCTGGCTCATCCCCACTACCGACGCGCTCTCGCCCTGGGTTTCCTCCGTCGACTTCTACTTCGACAGGTCTCTTGCCGCTCTGCCCGGCCATACCAACCTGCTGCAGGCAACCAACTCCCTCGGCATCGCGATTCCGTTTGTCTCCCGCATTTCCTCCAGCGGCGTCGGCATTGAATGGGAGGGCCAGGCACTTCCACCCGGCGCCAGCGTCACCGTTCGACTCCTGCCGGGCCTCACCGACGCCAACGGAAATGCCGCCCAACAATCCGATGGAAGTGACATTCCCCCTTCGGGTCTCGAAGCCACCTTCCGCGTCGCCACCTACGGCGGCCTCGACGTGACCCAGGGCCAACCCGTTGTGCCCGGCCAAACCTTGTTGGCAAACCTCGACCACGAACCCGCCTTCAACGGTTGGCAACTCCTGCTCAACGGTGTCGAACAGCCATTGGCCTACTTCGCCCTCGGCAGCGGATTCCGCGTCACCGTCCCGACCAACGCCACCCAGGTCCGATTGCTCGCCCGCAATGCCGGCGGCGCACGTCCGCCCATCGAACTGCCCGTCGTCGATCTCCAGATCCGCAGCCGCAACGCCGATGACGACAACGATGGTCTGCCCAATGGCTGGGAAGCCGATCACAGCTGGCAAAGCGGCGTCGCCCGATTCAACCCATTCGACGCCACCGACGCGGAGCTCGATTGGGACTTCGACCAACTCGACCATCGCGCCGAATTCGTACGCGGCACCGATCCTTTCCTGGCCGACACGGATGGCGATGGATTGATTGACGGCCGCGAGACCAGCCGGGGTGGCTGCCCCGATCCGTTCGTGTTCGATTCTGATGGCGACGGCATCCGCGATGGTGACGACCTCGCGCCATGCGTGGCTGGCGAGGCTTTGACCCTCAGTCCCGTCACCCTTTCCGTCCCCGAAGGAGCGAGCCAAACGAACACCGTTGTGCTGACGGGGGTCGGATTGGCTCCGCTCTCGTTCGCCTTCTCCACGGAGTTCCCCAAACCGTCCTTTGTCGACTTTGCGGATTTCAGCGCTTCCGGCACGAATCCCATCCGCCGCCAACTCTTAATCCGTCCCTCGTTCTCGGACGCTGGCGAGTACCGGCTGCGCTTCACGGCCACCGGCCGGCGCACCTCGACCTGGATCACCACCAACCTCGAACTTCGCCTGATCGTCGAGGATCGCGCCAACTCCCGCTTCACCCGTTGGGCTCGGGCTCAGGATGGGCGTTGGAACCAACCCACCAACTGGAGCGCCGGACTCCCGGGCATTGGCACCAACGCGGTCATCGACCTGCCCGGCACCTACACGGTCACTCTCGACACCATGGCGTTCATGGAATCCCTGGCCCTGGGGGGCTCTTCCGGTCGGCAATCTCTGGAACTGGGTGGGTTCACACTCACGCTCAACGACTCCAGCACTGTCCGCTCCAATGCCGTGGTTCGGATGACCGCGTCGTCGCGCCTGAACGGGCAGGGCGTCCTTCAGGTGGACGGCCTATTGACCTCCGAGAACGCCACGATCGAGGGGGCGGGCTTATTGGACATCCGTCCGGGCGGCACCCTGGATTTCCTGGGAGGCGTCGGCTCGCGATTCCCGACCTTGTCCCGCCCCGTTCGGAATTCGGGAATGGTCCGCGTCAGCACCAACGTCACCCTCATTCTGGGAGGCATCACGGTATCGAACCGCCCCTCCGGCCGTTGGTGGATTGATTCTGGAAACCTGCGCTGGGGAGCAGGCGCGTCGCGGTTCGACAATGAGGGCGAGCTGATCAAGCGGGGAACCAACACAAGCACGGTCAACTTCATCGACCTGGATCAACGGGGGACCCTGCGCGTCGAGGAGGGTGAGCTCTCCATCGAATCCGGGTCCATTCTCTTCGACGTCGGCAGCACCAACTTGGGGGCCGGCGGCCTCCGCTTTTCTTCCGCTCGAGGAGTGGTGGCCAGTCGCCTCAACTTCGACCACGGCTTGATCGTGAACAATACCTCCCTGACCAACCATGTTGAGCAGACCTGGCCCCACCTCACCCAGGCCAATAGCAGCCTCGGAGGCCCCGGCGACATCACCGTCACCCGCCAGTGGATCGCTCAAGGTGGCACACTCGAGGGTACCGGCACGTTCCGGGTAGCCGAGGGAGCCCAAGGTTTGATCTCCAGCTCGCTCCTGCTGGAACGTACGCTGGAGTCCTCGGGCCACCTCCGACTCCAGACCAACTGCGTCGTCTATTTCGAAAGCGCCAACTTCCTGAACCGGGGCACCGTGGAAATTCCCGACATCGCCAGCTTCCGCTGGTACTCCACCTACGCGGGCGGCAATTTCGAGAACCGCGGCACCCTGACCAAGGCCGGCACTGGCTCCCTATGGATGGTCGGCGTGGGTCTTCGCAATCACGGCCGGGTGGAGATCACCGGCGGAACCCTGGATGTCTACAATGTCGGCGAAAACTCCGGACGCATCGACGTCGCTGCCGGAACCAAGGTCGACTTCGGAGCCGAAATGACCCACGCCGCCACCTCGTGGATTGGCGGTGCGGGCAGTGTGGAAATTTCGGGCGGCACCAACGATGTCCGTGGCGAACTTCAGCCTCGCGGCGGCTTCACCGTCAGCGGCGGTACCGTGACCGTTCACAACAGCTTCGATCGTCCCGTCGATGTGACCTTATCCAACGGCTCGCTGACCTTCGAGACGTCCCAGGAATTCCAGTCCCTGAGCCTGCGCGCGGGTGAACTGACCGGATCCCAAACCATCACCGTACGGGACACTTTCGACTGGCCCGGCGGCACGCTCTCCGGCCGCGCGCCTCTCATCCTCGACACCAACTCGCTAAGTCGTGTGCAAAGCGGATTCCTGGCGACCACGTTGGACAATCGGGGACGGATGGAGGTTGAGCCCAATTCCTACCTGCGCTTTGACGGGGGCACCTTGCTCAATCGCGGTGAACTCTCACTCATCGGCGCCGCCACATTCATCAGCCAGTTCCCGTCCACCAACCTCTTCCGCAACGATGGCTTGCTCCGCACCGGAACCAATGACGTCTCGTTCGCAGGATTGCCCGTCGAGCTCCATGGCACCCATCAACTTACCCCCATCACCTTCCGACTTGGACCCGGCACCAACTTCAGCCGACTCATCATGCCCGGCGGCGGAAGGCTTCAGTTCGAAGACGACTTCACCCAGAGCTCTGACAGTTCCCTCGGCGGCGACGGCACACTCGAGTTCAACGGGGGGCGCCACGAGGTCCTCGGCGCCTTTGAAAGTCGCGGCGATCTCCTGTTCGCCTCGGGCGATGTCCATATCCGCGCGCCCTTCACCAACACCGCCCGCACCACGCTCCGCGGCGGGACAGTCACCCTCGAAGCCGATACCAGCTTGCGGGATGTCACGCTCGACCACGGTACGCTCGGTGCCGGCAGTCGCCTCGCCATCACCCGGTCGCTCGCCTGGAACTCCGCCCTCATCGAAGGCCGAGGCTCCATTCGCACCGAACCCACCGCCTCCATTCGCATCAATGGCTTCGGCGACAAACGCCTCGCCACCACGTTCGAGGCCTTCGGCGATGTCGAGTTCAGCAACGATTCCCGTCTCTACCTCGTGGGAGGCACTTGGACGGTTCCCGCCAGCGTCACCAACGACTTCCTGGGCGCGAGCCAGATCCGGAACGTGGGCAACCCTCCCAGCGGACGCCTCCAGATCCTGGGTTCCCTGCGCAAATCCGGCACCGGTACCCTCGACATCAATGTCGTCCTCGACAACGCCGGTGCACTGCTCGTCGACGCCGGCATCGTCGACCTCAGAGGCGACACCCGTTTTTCGGGCCTGACTCGCATCACGAGCGGCGCTGAACTGCGATTCGGATCGGAAACCAACACCTGGTCCGGCGGCGCCCGCTTCGAGGGTTCCGGCACGCTCCGGTTCCCATCGTTCCAATCGGTTCTCCAACTCGAAACCCCGATCGACCTCGGCTCCCTGGCCGCCATCTTCAAAAACGGAACCCGTATTCAGGGCGAGTTCCCGCTCACGTCCGGCGCCGGCGGCTCCATCTCGTTCCGTGATGGCTCGTTCGAGATCGAAGGCTCATTGCGCGTCGAAAGCCAGATGACCGTCGCCGTGAACACGGTGGTGCGCATCGACGACGAACTCCGACTTGCCTCCAGTGCCACCCTTGACAACCAGGGCCGGCGCGACGGCCGGGACCGCAGCAACGTCCGCGTCCGCGCGTTCCCAAGACTGGGCGGAACCGTGCTCGGCGTCCTCCCCGACGCCGTGCCCGGACCGGCGCCGCTCGGTTTTCGCCCACGCCCTGGCGACGACCCGTCCAACCCATCACGACTCGCCAGTCCCCGCCTGGCTAATCCTTCAGGTGCCGAGTGGGTCCTGACCTGGGAACCTGGCCTCCCCACGCCCGGTCCCATCGAGATCAGCGAAGACCTGGTCCATTGGCGCCTCCTGGAACTAGACGCCGAAAACCTCGCCCGCGGCTACCTTGCCGTCCCGGTTGGGCCCGCCCCGGACCCAGGTCCGGCCAGCCAAAGAACCCTGTTCTTCCGTCAGCGCGAAATGGAATGGTAGAATGACGCAGGAAAACGGTCATCCGATCTCCGTGCGCATTCTGGTCGTTGAAGACGAATCCAAGGTCGCTGCCTTCATCGTCGAAGGCCTGCGCGAACAGGCGTACGCGGTCGATGTCGCCGTCGACGGCGAGGAAGGGATCTATCGCGCGCTTAACACGACCTACGATGTCATCCTCCTGGACGTGATGCTGCCCAAGCAGGACGGCTTCTCCGTGCTCGCCACGCTCCGAAACGCCGGCTGCCTGTCGCGCATTCTCATGCTCACCGCCCGCGATGCTGTCGCCGATCGCGTCGCTGGCCTTCACGGTGGCGCCGATGACTACCTCGCGAAGCCCTTCGACTTCGACGAACTGCTCGCCCGCATCACCGCCCTGCTCCGTCGGCCCGTCGCCTTCGTGCCGGACGAACTTCGATGCGCGGATCTCGTCGTGAACCGTCGCACACGCAGCGTCACCCGCGCGCAACGCCCCCTGGACATCTCCGGCAAACAGTTCGCCGTCCTCGAGTATCTGGTCCTTCGCCAGAGCGAGGTCGTCAACCGGTCCGACCTCGCCGAACACGTCTGGGACGAAGACTTCGATCCCGCCAGCAACGTGATCGACGTCACCCTCCACCATCTCCGCCAGAAACTGGACCGCGACTTTCCCCAGCGCCTGCTCCACACCGTCCGCGGCGTCGGTTACGTCATCAAAGCATGAACAAACTCCGCTGGTGGGTCACCCTCGGCGTTACCGCGGTCGTGGGCCTCAGCGTTTTTTCGTTCGCCGGTCGCTACCACCAGGTCACCGCCGAGTGGACGTCCCGCAACGCCATCGCCCTCGTCCAGGACAAGACCGTCCGCTTCGGCCGCTGGATCCAGATCGACGGTTCTACCGAAAATTTCCAAGCCTCCATCGGTTCCGCCCTCGCCGATCGTGCCGCCGGCGTGCACCTCGCCGTCCTCGATGCCAATGGCCACATCCTGTCCACTAACACCACCCCGGCCTTCCCGTTGCCCCACGTTTCCATCCCGTCGGATCACCTCACCAATCCCGCTTCCTGGCTCGAGCCGCACGCGGCCTGGGTTCGGGACGAGCAGAACCGTCGGTTCGCGGTCGCCTGGTTTCCGCTCGGCACCTCCCGCTGGCACACCTCCCCACCCCGGTACTGGAGCCTTGCCGCACTCTGGGAAGAAGAAGACCAACGCCGACTCGCCTCGCTCGGCTCGAGCATGTTCATCCGTACCCTCGGTCTGGCCCTCGCCTCCGGTGTCCTGACCTTCCTCTTGGTCGGGCTCTGGACCCGCTCGCTCGGCTCCGCCGCCGACGGCGCCGAACGTATCGCCCATGGCGATCTCGGACTGCAAAGTCTCGATATCCCGCGGTCCGACTCGGAGCTTCGCCGGTTGGTGCTCGCCTTCAATACCCTCATGGATCGCTTGCGCGGTCTTCACTCCGCCCAACAACGCTTCGTCGCCGACGCCGCCCACGAGCTCCGTACTCCCCTCACCATCCTGCGCGGCGAAGTCCAAGTCGCTCTCCGCAAGGAACGCGGCCCCGAGAAGTACCGCGCCGTGCTCGTGAGCAATCTCGAGGAAGTGATCCGCCTCTCCAACCTCGTCGAGGCACTTCTCACCCTGGCCCGGGTCGACGCCCATCAAAGGCCACCCACGCCAACGTCCGTGCCTGTGGTGCCGCTGTGCCAGGAAGTCAGCGCCAAGTTGATGCCGATCGCTGAGAAGAAGGATGTCCGCATCGTGGTGGAATGCCCGCCCAATACGGAACCAACGATCCTCGGCGACCCCGCCTCCCTGCATCGCATCGTTCTCAACCTCGTCGATAACGCCGTCCGCTACTCGTCACCCGACGACATAGTCCGGATCGTGATTAAACCCTGGGCTGCTGACCTCCGCCTTCAGATCATCGACGACGGCCCAGGCATCGCCGCGGAGCATCTTCCGCACATCTTCGATCGCTTCTACCGCGTGGAAAGCGCCCGCAATCGGGCGTCAGGCGGAGTGGGTCTGGGTCTGGCCATCGTCAAAGCCCTGACGGAGGCCGTCGGCGGCCGCATCACCGTCGCCAGCGAGGTCGGTCACGGCACGACGTTCACCCTGACCTTTCCCAAGAGTGACTGAGAGATCGAGCGGGTCGTCAGCGCCCTGCTCGAGTCCGCGCCCGCCTTGGCCCCTTGTCCCTCACAGGCCCTCGACGACACCTTCGCCGTAGTCCAGAGCACCCGGTACCCGTGGACAGGGATCGAGCTCGAACAGAAGCAGCGCGACTTGGTGACACTCGTCAACCAAGGGCTACCTTTCGCACTCGCCTATGCGGTCGTCGACGCCCCCAAGGCCCAGCACAATCCTTTCCGCGCGGTTTACGATTCGAAGCGTCGCAGCGTTTACCTGATGATCCAGCGCATCCAGCGCCATCCCTTCCTCGCCATCTTCGACGGCGCCGATCCCGCCGCGAGCACCGCCCTCCGCCTCACCAGCACCACCCCGCTCCAAGCTTTTTTCCTGCTCAACGAATTCGTCTACCTCGACTGAGACCATGAAACCCCTACGCACCAACCGCCGCGAAGTCCTCGTTCGTCGCCATCTCCGCCGGCTCGCCCTACGCCGGCACTCTGATCTTCAACAACGACTTCCTGCCGGCCGACCACCAGGGGGTGCGTGTCGTTCCACGCAAGGAACCCATCGCCAATCTGGGCGGCGTACCAACCCTGCCGATGTCCAGGAACTCGAACTCGGCCTCGCCGACGCCCTCAATCGACGTCACCTCGACGCCCGCGACCACGACAGCGAACTCGCCGCCCGCATCCGCACCTTCTAAACCACGTTCCACATGCAAACGGATGCCCGCGAGGTCTTCGATTTGTCACGGGAGAGCGACGCCACCCTTGAACTCTACGGGATGAAACGGGGACAGACCGATGGCTTCGGGTGGCCCTGCCTTGTCGCCCGCCGCCTGGTGGAACGTGGTGTCCGCTTCGTCGAACTCGTCGACGGCACCTCCAGCCACAACTGGGATCAGCACGGCGACATGGCGGAACACGCCAAACACGCGACGAATATCGACCAACCAATCGCCGGCCTTCTGAAGGACCTCCGCCAGCGCGGCATGCTCGACGACACCCTGGTCGTCTGGACCACCGAGTTCGGGCGCACCCCAGGCGCCGATGGCGAAAAAGGCCGCGGTCATCACAGGCCTGTTTCTCATCGTGGCTTGCCGGCGGCGGAGCCAAGGGCGGCATCGCCTACGGAAGCACCGACGAACTGGGAGCGACCGTCGCTGAGAACCAGGTCCACGTGCACGACTTCCATACAACGCTCCTGCATCTGCTAGGCATGGACCACGAACGCCTGACGTTTCGCCACGGAGGACGCGACTACCGCCTCACCGACGTCCACGGCCATGTCGTTCGGGCGCTGATGGCCTATCCTTCGCCCGCATCCGCTTCGCCCGCCGGCACGTCGCCCGGCCGAAACTCCAGCAGGTCCCCGGGCTGACATTCCAGCACCCGACAGATCGCATTTAACGTGCTGAAACGAATCGCCTTCGCTCGGCCGGACTTCAGCACGGACAAGTTCGGAGGCGTGATGTCCACGGCCGCGGCAAGGTCGTTACAGGAATCACCGTGCCCCCGAAAACCGGGCCACAAATCGCCTCGGTCCGCGGCACGCCCCGGGGTGAAGGCTGCCAAGCAAGCCCCGGCCGCGATCAAACCCAGGGCGCGACGGAAAAGGTGCCCGCGCCTCATCGCTGATCCCGAGTGAGACAGGCGTTGTGGCTGGTCTGGTCGAATTCCTTCCCGAGATGGAAACCTGCCAGCGGCTCCCGAGGCCGGGCGATCCTCAGGAAATGGATGCCCGTCTGAGTCATGGCATATCGGACAAAGCCTTCGGCGTCTGCGGTCAGTTCCTGTTCCTTCTCATCCCGCGTCCGCAGGATCGCCTTCACCAGGGATCTCATCGCCCACCCCCTATCGCCACCTCCTGCAGCCCCGCAGGAATGAACACCTCCAGATCCCGGCGCTTGCCCTCGCTATCCTCCCCACCCGCGGCCACCAAATGCCGCGTACCCGCCGGAACAAGCCGGTGAAAGAAACGCGCATGCGCCAACTTGCCAACCACCGTCCATCCGCTCCCATCCGCCTCCAAGCGACACACGTCACCTTTCATGCCGCTGAAATAGATGATTCCGCCCTGGGCGATCGCCGAACACCCGAAGCCCTTCATTGGCCCTGGAGGCAGTTCCGGACCCTTCGACCATTTCCCGGTAGTCACCTCGTAAATGTCGACTTCGGACGAGGTGCTCCCTTCGGAATCGATGCCGCCCAGGCAGTAGAGACGGCCCCCGGTCCCTGTCATCGCCAAGGCACGGCGTCGAAAGGGCTGAGGGATGGCTTCCCATTTTGGCGAGGACACCGCGAGGTTGAGCGCCAACAACGCATCACGCCAAACGCCCTTCCCCGAACTCCCGGCAAGTGTCCAACCTCCGCCCACATACAGCGTATCGCCCAGTACCACGGCGTCGTGACTGGACCGGGGTTCGGGCATCGGAGGCATGGGTTCCCACACTCCCTTGCGGCTGTCGAATCGAGCGACCAGATCCTTCGAATGCAGGTCGGATTTTTCGCCCGGTGAGTTACGGGCCGCCATGCCACCAATCCGGTAGACGTAGTGGCCGTGAGCCGCCAGCGGCATACCCTGAGCGGGTTCCGCCGCCGGCAGCGTCTCCCAGGTCGTACCTTCCGAAAGTTTTAGCCGATGAAACGCTCCGGAAACCATGGGCGCGGAATACTCGTGCCGCTCGCCCTTGTGGCCGCCCATCACATACAACCAGCCATCATGGGAAACGGCGCCAAAGCTGGTCACCGCCTCCGGCATCGGAGCCAGGATGGACGCGGGAGAAGGGGATTCCTGCATGGGTGTTTTCGGATCTGAAGCAAAGGCGCCCGACATGAGGACGCCAGTCAGCGCGATCGCGACTATTCGTCGATGGGTTTTCATGGTGAGTCAATTCGAGGCTCTCAAAACAAAGTCCGGCTCGCCGGGGCCGCGGTTGCACCAACGACGCATGTCCTGCAGCACAGGAAGAAGCACCCGCTACCACACCCCGAACCGCGTCAGTGGCACCGTATTCATGAGCGGAACCGTCGCGGCACGCCATTCGTCAGCAAGGTGCCCAAGACACACAGAGCCGTGCCCGATGGGTCCGGCTCGGCCTGGAACTGGCTCTACGTATCCAACGTGACCGAATCTAGAGTCAGGGTTGATCCATCGGATTCGAATGGGGCCTGGGCGCACAGCCATGCTGCTGCAACAAGACCTCGTTCTCAGTGCGCACCGGGACGGGCCCATCAACAAAAAGGCCCCCGAGTGAACAGGGGCCTTGGGAAAATAAACTGGCGGCTACCTACTCTCGCGCAAGCTATACATGCACTACCATCGGCAACGCTGCGTTTGACGGCCGAGTTCGGGAAGGGATCGGGTCGGACCACAGCTTTACTGCCACCAGAA
>Ga0105048_10000827_pt1 | contig 49040 bp, 46 predicted proteins | sample MAT05_FD_78382 | JGI IMG/M metagenome (GOLD analysis project Ga0105048, IMG submission 78382) | Freshwater microbial communities from Lake Fryxell liftoff mats and glacier meltwater in Antarctica - MAT-05 | ecosystem: Environmental > Aquatic > Freshwater > Ice > Liftoff microbial mat | place...
AGCGCATCGCCGAGCTGACTGGGGTCGTCGAGGAACGCGAACGCCGGATCTTTGCGCAGCTCTTCCGGGATCTTGTCGCGCAGATCGGACAGACACGCGCAGAGCTCACTGGCCTTCACCGGGTCGGCTGCCACCTCGCTCGCGGCGCGCAAGATCAGCGCGATGGGATCGTGACTGCTGCGCAGCGCTGCGCGATCGAGCGGCAGCCGTGTGTCGATACGCACATCCCCCAACCAGAGCGCATCGCCGCCGACGTCGATCGCAGCGGCGCGGCTCTCGTTGACGAACGACTCGACCGCCGAGGCGATCTCGCAATGCGCCCGCGTCGCGCCTCGCACCGTGAGCCTCACCGCGATGAGCTTGCCTTCAGCATCGCGCACCGCGCCCCCGAGCGCGTCATTCACGCGATCGAGGATGTCCGACTTGCTCTCGTCCTGCTCGGCGACGACCTCGACGTCGGCCCAGCGCACCACGTCGAGCGCGCGGTGCTCGAGGCCAGTCACCCGCCCTGCCTCGACTGTGATCAGCGAGCAGCCCTTCGAGCCTGTCTCGCGAATGTGCCTGCCCTGCAGGTTGCCGGGGTAAACGATGTACGGGTTGCGACTGACGACTTCGCGCCGATGAATATGGCCCAGCGCCCAGTAGTCGTAGCCGCGGTCGGCGAGCACCGCGGTCGTCGTCGGCGCGTACGTTTCGTGACCGTGACGGCCGTCCAGGGCGGTGTGCAACATGCCGACGTTGAAGAGGCCGCCGCACGCTTGGGGGTAGCTCTTCGCCAGATCTTCGCGCACCTCGCGCGTGAAGTAGCCGCGACCGTGAACAGCCACGCCGATCTTCTCGAATAGCGCCGTCCCTGCGGCGTTGGTGGGCAACTCGACTACGTTGTCGGGCATCCGCAGGTGCCGCGTGATCTCGCTCTCGGCGTCGTGATTTCCGCGCAGCACCACGACGGGAATGGCCGCTTCGCGCAACCGGCGCATCTCGCGTACGAAAAAGAGCCCGGTCGCGTAGTCCTTCCAGGAGCCGTCGTACAGGTCCCCGGCGATCAGGACCAGGCTGGCTTGCTCATCGATCGCGGTCCGGGCGAGGTTTTCGAAGGCCCGGCGGGTTGCACCCCGCAACGCTTCTCGGGGGCAACCCTCGTAGGCCTCCAACCCGACGAGGGGGCTATCGAGGTGGATGTCGGAGGCATGAACGATGAGCAACGTTTGTCGACCTTGAGCGCGCCTAGGGTACCATCCCGTGCGCGTGTCCTCTCTCCTACCCGCCTCAGGCGATGACGATCTCGAAGCCCTGATCGGCAGCGAGCTCACCTCCGAGACCACCCCAGGGGTGGTCTACCGCGTTCTGTCACGTGTCGGCGAAGGTGCCATGGGCATCGCGTTCTACTCGATGCGCATCGCGCCGGAGGGCGAGTGCGGCGTCGTCGTCAAAATTCTGCGTCCATGGTTCGTACAACAGTGGGGCAAGACAGCAGAGCTCATCGTTCAGAAAGAGGCGGTAGCGCTCGGCCGCTTGAACGAGCGCGTGCCGCCGACGCCGTTCGTGGTGCGCTTGATCGACACAGGCGCGCTCAACGTGCGCATCCGCGGCGTGAACGTGCGCGTGCCCTGGCTGGTCGTCGAGTACGTGCACGGCGGCATCGAGGGCACCACGCTCAGCCAGCGCGTGATGCACGCGATCCGCACCACGGGCCACGCATTCGACGCGCAGCGAGCCGCCAACTTGGTCGAGGCGATCGGCCAAGGCCTGGCGGCCGTGCACGAGGTCGGCGTCATCCATCGCGACATCAAGCCGGACAACGTGCTGTGTTGCGGCTTCGGCAACGACGAAATTTTCAAGATCGCCGACTTCGGCGTCGCCCGCCCCGCAGGCGTAGCCGCCACCTTCGGCGGCTTCATCGTCGGCACGCTCGGCTACGCCGCACCCGAGCTCGCCACGATGGATGCCAAAGCGGTCGGCGCCTGGAGCGACGTCTTCAGCATGGCCGGCGTGATCTATTTCGTGCTCACCGGCGCCGAGTACTTCGACGTGAAATCACCTTCTGATGCGCTGATGGCTGCGCTCGCCAACACGCGGCGCAGCATCCGCGAGTCGCCCTGGCTCGCCCCGGAGATTCGCGAGAACCGCGAGGCTTGCCGCACGATCGACTATGCGCTCGCTGTCGGCACCTCCGGCAAGACCGAGCTCAGACCCACACGCGCCGACGCGCTCGCCATGATGATCGCACCGTGGCTCCGCACAGAAGCACCGCGGCTCAGCCTGGTGCACAGACGCCGCGCCCACCTCGAAGAGTCGGAAGACACCACCCAGCTCGTCGCCTGGCAATGGACACCGCTGCGCTTCCCCGGCACCTTCGGCAAGGTCATCCGCGACGTCGCCTGGGACGGCGACGGTCGCTGTATGGCCGCCACCAATGAGGGCCTCGCGTTCTGGAACGGCTCCCACTGGAAAGAGGTCTCGCACGAGGGCATCGCCGACCCGACCAGCATCCGCTTCGTGCGGCGCGCAGGACCCGGTCAATGGTTGGTCGGCGGCGACGAAGCCACGTTTGCTCTCTACTCGAGCGAGGGCCCGCGCGAGGTTCGCCGCTTCGCGAGTACCGGCATGCGCTACGAGCTCTTATCGGGCAACATCGATGATTTGGCGGTGTTGGTGGGCATCACCCCAGACGGCCCTCCCCAGCTGTGTTGTCTCACCTCGCGGCGCTGGCTGAAGCCGCTGCCGATCGACGAGGTCGCCGCCATCACCGGGATCAACCGCATCGGCGACACCAAATGGATGCTGGTCGGGCGCGCCAAAGACGGCGGCGGCTATGCCGCCATTTATCGGCCGTTGGAGTGGAGCATCGAGCGTATCGAAACGCCGCTCGTGCGCGCGCTGCTCGCCTGCGACGGCGAAGAGACAGCCAACACCGGCGTCGCAGTGGGCGCCAGCGGCGCCGTCGTGTGGAGCTACCAAACCGGCGTACGGCACGAGCTCGTGGCCGGCAAGCCAGACCTGTCGGCTGTGTCGATCGACGCCTCCAGCCGCGGTTGGTGCGCCAGCGCCGGCAAAATCTGGATGCATCACCGCACCGCTCACGTCACCAACGAGAGCGAGCCCCCGCTCGGCCGCTGGGATTTGATGTGGCAAGACGACGCCTGGACAGCGCCTGTCGTCGCCCTGTTCACTGAGCCCGGTGTGGTAATCGGCATGACCGCGGACGGCGGCATCATCGAAGGCCGCACCGGCGCAGCCGGTCGCGCGCCCAGCAAGCCGCCTACCGACTCGATGTTGCGGCGATCACGCTAGTACCTCGAATCTACGGAGTCGCCTCATATGGAAAGCGAAACCCCTCGCTTCGCTTGATTGAGGACTAGTGCTGTTTCGGTCAACACTGCGCTCGATCCTGACCGCTTCCAACGGTAGCGTTGCAAATGGTCGAGCTACTGACTTCTGGCGAGGCGTGGATAAGCCTCGCGACGCTCACTGCTCTCGAGATCGTGCTCGGGGTGGACAACATCATCTTCATCGCCATCCTGGCCGGGCGACTGCCGCCCGCGCAGCGTGAACGTGCGCGAAAACTTGGGCTCGCCGGTGCGTTCGTGTCGCGCTTGGCACTGCTCGCGATGATCTCGTGGATCGTCAAATTGGACCAGCCGTTGTTCGAGGTCGTGGGCAAGGGCTTCTCGGGAAAGGCGCTAATCTTGCTGGCGGGCGGCTTGTTTTTGCTGTTCAAGGCGACCAAGGAGATTCATCACAAGCTCGAAGCTGCAGATGAGCCAGCGCGACATCGGCGAAGGCTGCGGCAACGTTCGCAATGGTCATTGCGCAGATCCGCTTGGTGCTGGTGACCGAGGGCTTTGGGGCGCACATCCCGAAGGGCTACATCTACGGTGCGATGGGGTTCAGCGTGTTCGTCGAGCTGATCAATATCCGCACCACGCGCAAGCGAAAGCCCGTCCAGCTCAACCAGGTACCGCACGTCGCCGACATTCCCGAATGAAGGCCGGCCCTTCACGCCCCAACGAGACTGGTGCAAGGTCCAGGGGTGGCTGATTCCGCGAAACCTCTGCTAATCGCGCTCGCAAGCGTGCTTCTGATCGCGTGCGACTCGACGGAGACGGCGGACGGTCCTTCGCTCGGTGGTGGTGGGTCCGGTGCCAGCAGCGTCATCGGCGGCGCGGGGGCTTTTGCGCCTGCGGGCGGAGAAGGCGGCGTCGGAGCTGCTTACGTCCCCGAGCCCATTCCGGACATCCCGGATGAGCCACCGGCGCCGTGCCAAGCTGCCATCGACATGGGCTCGCCGTTCCAGTTCCTCGATGACCTCTGCGAAGCGAAGCGTTTCCCGAGCTACGAAGACCGCGACCTCACCTGCCCTGTTCGGGACGACAGTGCGACCATTCCGCTGCTTGGCGGTGGTTCTGTCACGTATCTCCCTTTCAACGCAGTCGTCGAGGTCGACAGCAGCGCGCTGGTCGACATCGTGCCCAGCGATCTGGACGTAACCGTCATTCTGATTCGGCGCGTCGACGGCGTCCCCCATTACCGATATTTGTCGAACGGGACTCACGACAACGCGTACCAACCTTGGAGCACCACCAAATTCTTGGCGGCGGCCAACGCAGCGTCGACCCTGCGACTCGAGTCTGGAGACGCTGTCGGCCTCACCGCCAGGGTCGATGGGCAAGCATTGGGCGACTTCGTCACAAGCATCGCCAACTACGACTACGACCCTTACTCGTCCAACTCACTCGGCCGTTACTTTCACAACATCGGTGGGCGCGCGAAGGCCAATGCACTGATTCACGCCGATTGGCTCGGGCGCCCAGCGAACGAGACCTTCGGTGGCAACTATGGCGAAGCAGCCCCCGGCCTCGGCTACACCTTCGTCGAAGAAGGCGGCGGCAGCGTCACCATCGGCCCCGACGGCAGCGCCGGCCCAGCCAATCATTTGTCCAGCTTCACGATGGCAGAGGCGACCAAGCGCCTCGTGCTGCACCGCGAAGAGCCGGGGCAACGGCTGCCTGGCATTCAGTGGGCGGACATCCAAACCTTGCTCTATGGCGCAGAAGGCTCGATTAAGGGCCCGTTCGGCGGGCTCAGTCAAGACAAGGCTATCTACTTTCAGTCCGGCCACGACATCGACTACATCGAGGCGCGCAGCCATGGCCAATGGCGCATCTTCTCCAAGCTCGGCAACGGCACCGACGGGCAGTTTCTCGACGTCGGTTATGCGTGTCTCCCCGTGCTGGACGACAACGAGCTGCCCGTTCCCGGTTGGGGGCGCGAGCTCGTGATTGCCGCACACTTGCCGACTGGCGGTACGCCTTGGAAAGAGCGCGATCGCCTGCTGGCCACCTACTTTCGCGCCATCATCGAACGTGTGGTCGACGGCCGGCTTTAGGCTCCGCGTGAGCTTACTTCGTGGGGAAGCCGCGCTTCGTGAGCAACGCCTTGACGTCCGGGTCACGGCCGCGGAACTGTCGATAGGCCTCGGCTCGGTCGGTCGTGTTGCCGGGCGACAAGATGAACTTGCGCATCTTGTCGGCGGTCGCTTTGTCGAACACGTTGCCTGTCGCCATGAAAGCGTCCCGGGTGTCGGCGTCCATCACCTCGGACCACAGGTAGCTGTAATAGCCGGCCGAGTAGGAGTCGCTGGTGAACAGGTGATTGAACTGCGGTAGCCGATGGCGCAGCGCCACCTCTTTCGGGGCGCCGATCGCTTTGAGCGTGTCTCGCTCGAACGCGTCAGCGTCGACGACGCCGTCCACCTTGGTGTGCAGCTCCATATCCACGATCGCTGCCGACAGGTACTCGACGGTGACGTAACCCTTGTTGAACTTGCTCGCCGCCGCCACCTTGTCGACCAAACCCTGAGGCATGGGCTTCTTGGTTTTGTAGTGGGTCGCAAAGCGATCCAAAATGGGTCGCGTCAGCACCCACATCTCGTGCACCTGTGACGGGTACTCGACGAAATCGCGCGGCGTCGAAGCCAGGCCCGGATAATTCACCTCCGAGAGCAGACCGTGCAGGGCGTGTCCGAACTCGTGAAATAGCGTCTCTGCGTCGTCCAGCGAGATGAGCACCGGCTCGCCAGCCGCGCCCTTCACGAAGTTGTTGTTGTTCGACGTGATGGCCGTGACCACCGTGCCGGTGAACGTCTCGTGGCCTCGATAGCCAGACGCCCAAGCGCCCGAGCGCTTTGCCGCTCGCGCGAAGTAGTCGCCATAGAAGAGGCCCACGTGGTTTCCGCTGGCCTTGTCTTTGACCTCCCACACGCGCACGTCGGGGCGGAATGCCGGCACCTTGCCGGTGATCTCGCTGAAGGTCAGGCCATACAACTGCTCGGCCATGTAGAAAGCGCCCTGAATCATGTTGTCGAGCTCGAAGTATTGCTTGAGCTCGGCCTGATCGAGGTTGTACTTCGCTTTGCGGACTTTATCGGCGTAGTAGAGGTAGTCCCACGGCTCGAAGACGAGCTTCTTGTCGTCCTTTTGGGCGAGCTTGGTCATGTCGGCGACCTCTTCGCCCACACGCGCGACGGCGGCTGGCCAGACCTTCATCATCAGGTCTTTGGCCTTCTTCGGATCGACCGCCATCGTGTCGGCCATGCGCCAGTGCGCATGTGAAGCGTAGCCCAAGAGCTTGGCGCGCTCTGCACGCAGCTTGACGATCTTGGCAATGGTGGCGTTGGTGTCGTTCGCGCCACCGTTGTCGCCTCGGTTCTTGAACGCCTTCCACACCTTTTCGCGCAGCTCGCGGCGAGCCGCCGAAGTCAGAAACGGGTCGACGTTGGAACGGGTATTGGTCACCACCCACTTGCCCTCCACGCCCTTGTCCTTGGCAGCGGCCGCGTAGTTGGCCTGCAGTGGTTCGGACAGGCCTGCCAGGTCTTCTTTCTTCTCGATGACGACCCAGCTGTTCTCGTCCGCCAACACCTTGTTGCCGAAGTCGGTGAAGGCGACGGCGAGCTCCTGGTTGATGTCCCCGAGCCGCTTCTTTTGCTCTGTCGAGAGCTTGGCGCCAGCGCGTATGTACTGCTCGTAGGTGCGCTCGAGCAATCGCTTCTGCTCCGCGGTCAAGCCGGCCTTCTCCCGCGCTTCGTACACGGAGGAGATACGCGCGAAGAGCTTTTCATTGAACACGATCTTGTCGTAAGCAGCCGCGATCTTCGGCGACCACTCGCGGTCGATCGTTTGCACGTCTGCCGTGTTCAAGTTGCTGGTGAACACGCTGAACAGCGTCTCGGCTCGGCCTTGATGGCGGCCCGCGTTCTCGAGCGCGGCGATGGTATTGCCGAAGTCCGGCGGCAGAGGCTCGCTGGCGATGACGTCTACCTCCGCCAACAAGAGCGCGGTCCCCGTTTCGAACGCAGCCGGAAACGCCGCTGCCTTGGCCTTGTCCCAGGGGGGTACGCCGCCGTGGGGCCCCGTCCACGCAGCCAAGAGCAGGTCGGCGTCGGCGAGCTTTCGTAGCCGCGCAACCTCGGCCAAAGCAAAGTCGCGTTTGCTGGCCGTGTTCTCGGTCTTGGGCTCACTCGAAGGGCTGACGTCCGGCACTTGATCGGGCGTTTGAGCAGGCCCACAAGCAGCGAGCAGCACGGCGAACGACAGGGCTCCGGCGCGAGAGGTCGACATGGCGCGCATTCTTATTCGCCTGCGCGCGCCGTCGCCAGTCGAAATGTTCGCTTCGCGACGACGGCGCGGTCACGCCGTGGGCGCGACTCATTTGCGCATCGCCGCAGTAATGCCTGTGTTTGCTCGGTAGCCGGCCCAGGGGTCCGACTTCAAGGCGTCGAGCCTGGAGGGAATCGTGCGCACGGTGAACGACTCTGGGTTGACACCGCCCGCGTACCGGCGCGCTTTTCGCATTTCGGAGCGGCCCCTCCCGGACTAGCCTTGGCCTCATGAAGTATTTGTCGCTTTCGCTGGTATTGGCCGGTTTGGCACTGGGCTGCGCCGGCGAAATAGAACCTGACGGCCCGGGCGGGTCGAGCTCCACGAACGGCGGCGGGGGCTCAGTCCCCACCGACGGCGGCTCGGGCGGGGTCGGCGGCAGCGTCAGCGATGGCGGCATGGGCGGCGCTTCGGCCGGCTGCGCGCAAGACTGCAGCGAAATCGAAACGCCGGCTTGCTTCATCGCCACCTGCAACGAAGACACAGGCAGCTGCGAGATCGGTCCCGAAGACGACGACGCGCCCTGCGATGACGGCCTGTACTGCTCGGTGAACGACAGCTGCCAGGCGGGTGTCTGCGAAGCCGGCCCGCCCCTCGTCTGCAAAGGCTCCGAAGACGTTTGCCTCTTGCTCGTGTGCGACGAAGGCCTCGACACGTGCACCGGCGGACCGGTGCCCAACGGCTCCGCGTGTACCTCGCCCAACGTCTGCGAGGTCAACGCAATCTGTGTGAATGGCACCTGTGCGGGCGGGCCGATCGACTGCTCGCTCACCCCTGTCGACGACTGCCTCGCTGCTGCCTGCAACCCCGCGAACGGGATCTGCGAGGGCGGGCCCGACATGTCGCAAAATGGCGCTGCCTGCGAGGTCGGCGGCGACCCGTGTATGGTCGCCAAGACGTGCAACGCCGGCCTCTGCGACGGCGGCTCACCGAAAGATTGTTCGGCGCTCGACATCGGCTGTCAGAATGGAGTCTGCGAGCCGGCTAGCGGCATTTGTACGCCGACCGCAGTGCCAATCGGCGGTCAGTGCAACACCGGTTCGGATCAGTGCAATTTCGGCACCTGCAACGCTTCGCAGAACTGCGTCGGTACGCCCCTGCCCAATGGCACCGTGTGCGACGACTTCAGCACTTGCTCGTCGGGTGACACCTGCACCGCCGGCGCTTGCGGTGGCGCCATCGATCCGCTGTGCACGACTTACTTCGAAGACAACTTCGAGAACGGTTGCCCGCCGGCGGGCTGGCAGCTCAGTGGCGAGTGGCAATGCGGCCCGCCGACAGTGGTCGGCCCGCCCGCCGCATTCGAAGGCGCCAACGTGATCGGCACCATCATCAACGGCAACTACTCGAATAGCCAAACCTTCGAGGTCGACTTTGCGCAGACGCCCCCGATCGGGCTCGGCGGCACCGCCGTACCGACCCTGACCTACCGACATTGGGTCGACACAGAAGGCTCCGTGTATGACGGCTACAACGTCAAGATCAGCACCGACGGCGGCAACACCTGGAGCGTCGTGACCACAGTCGACCCGCCCTACAACCTTACGGTCGCCGGACAACCGGTGTGGGGTGGTCACCAGCAGGCGCTCGGTTGGCAAGCCGTGTCCGCCAATCTGACCGCCTTCGCGGGCCAGCAGGTCTTGGTGCGCTTCTCGTTCCGTTCCGACGGCAGCGTCATCTACCCCGGCGTGTACATCGACGATGTCGCGGTCGCCGAGGGCACCCTTGCGCCGGTGGTCATCACGACAGCCAGCCTACCCGAGGCGACGTTGCCGAACTCATACAGCACGACCGTCCAAAGGACTGGCGGCAGCGCCAATGCTGTGTGGTCGATCACTGCCGGTACGAACGACGGTTGGCTCAGCATCAACAGCGGCACGGGTCTGTTGTCGGGCACGCCGACGCTCGCCAACGTGGGCCCGGTGTCGGTTACGATTCATTTGGAAGAACCGCTCGACCCAACCAATTTCGATGACGCCACCTTCACCTTCAACGTGCAAGACACTGTCTACGCGAACAACTTCGAAACGACCTGCCCGAACGGCTGGGTGCTCACGGGCGAGTGGCAATGCGGGACTCCGACCAGCGGGCCCAACAGCGCTTTGAGCGGCATTCAGCTCATTGCGACGAACCTCGCCGGCAACTACACCAACAATCAAACGTTCGCCGGAGACACCGCTACCTCTCCCGTAGTGGACCTAAGCGGCACCGCCGCCCCGACGCTCCGCTTCTGGGTCTGGTACCTGACCGAGAGCTGCTGCGACGGGTTCAACGTGAGGGCGAGCAGCGACGGCGTGAGCTATACGCTGCTTCCCAGCATATCGCCGGCTTACAACCAGACTCTGGCGGGCGAGCAATGCTGGTCCGGCACCAGCCCTGGCTGGGTGCAGCACGAGGTCGACTTGAGCGCCTTTGGCGGCCAACAGGTCAACCTCCGTTTCGCGTTCCGATCGGACTTGTCGGTCGTCAACCCTGGAGTCTACATCGACGATCTCACGATCCTCGACTGAGCCCCGGCCTCGACCGAGAGCCATGTCGATTGCGCACGGCAGAGCCGTGCGCAATCGGGGCCAATGGATCTCTTCAGACCACGGAGCTCGCGGACACCGGTCGCGACCTTCGGCCCTTGGCGGGGGGCACGCTGGTGGCACGACCCGGGCGGCTCGAGGCGAGCGCGGGCGGCGGCTGCGAGGCGCATCCAACGCGCAGTCGACGAACCGCGTCGGAGAGCAGCTGCGAGATGCGGGCCTCGGTGACGCCGAGAATGTTGCCGATCTGACGCAAGGTGAGGTCATCGCCGTAGTAGAGTTCGAGCACCTTGCGCAGGCGCGGCGGCAGCGCGTCGAGGGCGAAGCGCAGCTTGCCGAGCGACTCGGTCTGGTTCATGTGCTCTTCCGGACCAGGCTCACGTTGGTCAGCGAGCTCGAACTCGTCGTACGAGTCGATGCTGCTGGGCTCGCCGCTCTGGGCGAGCTTGAGCGCCGCACCGTATGTCTCGGGCGACAGGCTCATGTGTTCGGCGACCTCGGCGTGCGACGGCTTGCGACCGAAGCGCTGCTCGAGCTCACGGGCGGCCTTGCCGATGCGGCGAGCACGCTGACGCATGCGACGTGAGAGCGGATCGGCGTTGCGCAGCTCGTCCAGCATCGCCCAACGAATGCGGGGCATTGCGGTGCGCTCGAGATCCGCGAGCGAAACGCCAGGGTTCTTGGCGTAGAGCTCGACCAGCGCGACGAAGCCGGCGCCGACCAAGTCGTCGACCGATACCTGCGGAGGCAGGCGTTGTGCGACGGTCCGGGCCATTCGGCGAATCATCGGGATGAAGCGGACAGCCGCGTCACGCGGGATGCGTCCAGTGCAACCGTCCCACGCAAGGTCTTGGTCTGCGCCGACGATGCCTCGGATGGCTGCAGCGTCGCCTTCATCGAGGGCGACGAAGTCGACAGCGATGCGGTGACGTCCAATCAAGCCTTGCTCCGGCTCGCAGCGGACGACCGAGCCTCGGGCGACGATCGGTTCGACGCGCGTCGGCAGCTCGACGATGACCTCGACCGACTCTCCCGCCGCGAATGCAGCGCGAGCAATGACGAGCACACCGCCCTCCGAGACGTTCACGATGCGGCCGGCGACGCGAGAGGTCGCGCCAGCGAGAAACATGGGAAGGTCGATGTCGGCGCGGGGGAAAAATCGCGGTTCAAGCATGGCGAGGTCCTTCGAGGCAAAAGAACGTTTCGATACCAGGCAAGCGGGGTTGGGGCCCCGCGCGCAGCGTCTTGTGGTGGGGCCCCAAGCGCGGCTTGCCCGCGTTGGGGCGGGGGCTCACGACAGCCCCCGGGGAAATCAGCTAGCGAGCTTCTTGCGCTTCACCATTTCGACCAGCGTCGTGCGATTCAGGCCGAGCAGCTGCGCGGCGCGGTTCTTGTTGCCGCCGGTGCGGGCAAGGGCTTGGCGAATGAGGTTCGACTCGTACTCTTCGATGGCGGCTTTCAGGTCGATGCCCGACTCGGGCAGCTCGGCCGATGCGCCGAAGCCACTCTGGCGGCCATCACGAGCACGCACCGAAGAAGGCAGGTCGCTGCCGCCGACCATCGGGCCGACCGAGAGCAACGTGGCGCGTTCGATCGCGTTCTGCAGCTCGCGGATGTTGCCGGGCCACGAGTAGGTCTCCAAGAGGGAGAGCGCCTCGTCCGAGAAACCCTGCAGGTCTTCGCGTCCGAGATCCACCTTCATCTGGGTGAGAAAGTGGTTGGCCAGAGTGGCGATGTCGTCTTTGCGATCGCGCAGCGCGGGGATGTGCAGCGGGACGACGTTCAGCCGGTAGTACAGGTCCTCGCGAAAACGGCCGGCTTTGACCTCTGCTTCGAGGTCACGGTTGGTGGCGGCGACGACGCGGATGTCGGCGCGGTAGGTCTTGGTGTCGCCAACGGGCGAGTACTCACGTTGCTGCAGGAGACGGAGCAGCTTGACCTGCAAGGTCAGCGGCATCTCGCCGATTTCGTCCAGGAACAGCGTGCCACCCTCGGCTGCAGCAACACGACCCTGGCGGGCAGCGTGTGCACCGGTGAAGGCGCCGCGGGCATGACCGAACAGCTCGCTCTCGAGCAGTGCTTCGGGAATCGCGCCGCAGTTGAGCGTGATCATCGGGCCAACCGAACGTGTGCTCGCGTCGTGGATGGCAGCGACCAACATCTCTTTGCCGGTGCCGCTCTCGCCGGTGACGAGCACGGTGCAGCTCGATCGAGCGATGCGATCGATGCTGCCGACCAGGTCGATCAAGAGCTGGCTTTTGCCGACGATCTTGCCGCGGCTCGTCGGGCGCAGGGTCATTCTTGCCGACGTTTGATCCAGACCTTGAAGTTCGAGCACGGGAACACCTCCGCCAAACGAAAGAACGAAGCTCTGCCGACGTCGTCGGCGCTGTCAGGCGCCGGAGATCGTCGTTGGCTTCGAGAGTCACTAATGCGACGGTCGTGCCAAGCGCTTGGCGCTCGCTTCACGCAGGGTTTTTCGCGCGTTTCGAAGGCGGCTACGCCGAAAGAGGCAAGCTCTGCTCATCTCGAGACGTCTCGCGGTTTCAACCCGGGACAACCATCTGGGACAGCGTTCTCAGCGCGAGACGGGTCGGACAAACATCGTCTCGAGATCGCCCAAGCCCCTGATAACCCTACAAACGGCCGCTCGCGGGCAGCCTTTAATCAGGCCCCCGCGAGTGAGGTAGAGACGCTTGTTTTTGTTCAGGTGGGCAACCGCAGGTCGCCCTGGCGGCGATCTACTTGCTGATCTTTTGCGCGTGCACGGGTTCGAGCGCGCGCTGAATCGATTTCGCCAAACCGAGGCCACCGGCGCTACCGACTGCGCTCGCGAGCGCGTCGACGATCATCGGGCCGTACCCTTGGCCTGCCTGTTTGCCGATGCCGCTGCCTTCCAGCAGCTGGCGCAGAAACACACCCTCGAACTCTTGACTCGCCCGCTCGAGGCCAGCCTTCTTCGTGTCGGGCTTGGGCGCGAGCTTGGTCGTAGAGACCGGCTCGATGGCTGCGATCTTCACTCGATCACCACTTCCGCTTCGAGCGCGCCGGCTGTGCGCAGCGCAGAGAGCACGCTGCCGAGCTCGCGTGCGGACAGGCCCAGCGCTCCGAGTGCCTCTGCCACATCGGAGAGCGAAGCGGCCCCCGGCATGAAGCGAACTTCGGGCTGAGTTTCGTTGGCCTCGACGCTCGACTCTTTCACCTTGGTGCCTTTGCCGATCAGCGGCTGCGACACTTTCGGGGTCTCTTTCACGACGATGGTCAGGCTCCCGTGCACGATCACCGCGGGGCCGAGCCGAACATCGCCACCGGCGACGATCGTTCCGTTGCGCTCGTTGATCACCACCCGTGATTTTCGCACCGGGGTAACGTCGAGCTCCTCCAGCTTGGCGATCAGGCCGACTGTTTTGCCCTTGAACTCGGCGGGCACTTTGACCGAGATCGAGCCACCGTCGGTCGCGTTCGCGGTGCCTGCGCCGAAGGCCTTGTCGATCGCTTCGACGGTGCGGGAGGCAGTGGTGAAGCTCGGCGTGCGCAGCGAGAGCGACAGCTCGCCCTTCTCGTTGACGATGGTGGTCGCGACCTCCCGCTCGACCAGCGCACCTTGCGGGATGCGGGCGCTCGTCAGCGAGCCTTGCTTCACGCCGCTTCCGCTCGAGCCTTTCGCCGAGAAGCCACCGACGATCAACGAGCCCTGGCCGACTGCGTACGTCTTCTGATCAGCACCTTTCATCAGCGACTGAATCAAGGTACCGCCAGCGAGCGACTTCGCGTTGCCGATCGAGCTGACTGTGATGTCGATCTTGGTGCCTTGCTTTGCGAACGCAGGCAGGTTGGCCGTGACGAGCACAGCCGCGACGTTGCGCAGCTTCACCTGATCGGGGTCGATCTTCACGCCCAAGCGGCGCAACATTTCGAGGACCGATTTGGCTGCGATCGGCGCGGAGGCGTCGTCGCCGGTCCCGGCCAAGCCGGTCACCACACCAAAGCCGACCAGCTGGTTCTCCCGCACGCCCGCGATCTCCGCGATGTCGCGCAGCTTGTCGGCGTGCGCCTCGCGAGGAGAGATTGTCGCGAAGGCGGCGAGCAGCGGCAGCAAAACGAAGCCGTGCTTCATAGCGGATTGACCTTGTCCAGGGCGCGACCGAGGAGACCTTTGCGTTGTTGGTCGGCGATGTCGCCGCGTCCGGTGAACTCGACCTCGGCATCTGCGATGCGTGTCGACGAGATGGAGTTGTCGTCGCGGATGTCGGCCGAGCGAATCAGACCCGAGACGTACAGGTGGTACTCCTCGTTGTTGATGAGCACGACCTTGGTGCCTTCGATGAAGAAGTCGCCGTTCGGCATCTCTCGCGCGATGCGCACGGCGATGGTGCCGCGCAGCTCGCCTTTGCGGCTGGTGTTGCCGTGGCCTGCGAAATCAGCCTGGCTCATGTACTGCAGCATGTGCGTCGGGTCGGCGAGCGGCATCGCGGCCTTGAGCGCCGTCATCAGGCCGAAGACATTGGTGATGCCCATGTCGAAGGACGACGAGCGCGACAGGTCCGTGCTCGAATCACCGGATGCGTCGGCTTGTTCGTCGATGGCGACCATCACCACGTCGCCTACTCGCGCGCTGCGGTTGTCCTCCAGATAGCCGCCGTTCGAGTCACTGAAGAGTGAGCCGTTGGCTGCTTTGAGCGAGGGATCGCTAGCTGCGTATTTGCCAGGGTCGTAGTCGCGCTGCTTCGGGGTGTACGGGCCGATGTGGTCGGGGCCGCAAGCGAGCAGCGGAAAGGTTGCCAGGGCCAGGATGGCGAGCGCGGTCTTCACTGGGCCTCCATGACGAGGGCGGGGTTCTGCGACGTGAGCCGACCCTTCAGCACCTTGCCGGAGTCGGAGACAGTGACTTGAACGAGGTCGCCCACGTCGGCGTCGGCATTCGCGCTGGCGATGGCGCGGATCTCGATCTGCCCGCGACGCACGATGAACTGGACCTTCTCGCCCTTCTTCACGTCTGCGATAGCAGCCTGAGGGCCGAGCTTGAAGTCGACCGAAACAGGGACTTTCGCGAGAATATCGTCACCCTGACGTAGCACCAGCGTGACGGTCGTCGAATGTTTGCCTTCGCGGCGGGGAAAGCGCGCCATCTCGACGTCGATGGTGTCGAAGCCGTCTGGAACGCGGACCGCGCTCTTGGGTCGCGCCGCGACGAAGGTTGCACCCTTGGGCAGCGAGAGCGCCTTGATGGCGGCGGTGGTCAGCTTCTCGAGCTCGACTGCCGAGAGCGGCTTGGTCTTGCGGACCACGCGGATCGCCGACGAGAACTTCACGCGCTTGCGATCGCTGTCGTTGGCGAGCGCCGCGTCGATCTCGTCTCGCTTGATCAAGCGAGACGAACCGGGAGCCGGGCTGGGCCCGAGATCGATCGTCGCGAGATCTGCGGGGGCGCCATCGACAACGTCGGAGAGCAGCACCCGCTGGCGAGAGAGCGCGCGCTCTTTGACTGCATCGGCGTCCGCGTCGTTGGTGACGAAAGCGAGCGCACCGAGCGCGACGAACAGGGCAAAGCGGGGCAAGCTGCGAGAGAGGCTCATGATGATTATCTCAGCTGCGTTGCGCTGCGCAGCATCTCGTCTGCAGCCGCGATCACCTTGGAGTTGATCTCGTAGGCCCTTTGCGTCCGAATCAGGCCGATCATCTCGGAGACGACCTCCACGTTGGAGCCTTCGGTCGCGCCCTGCATGAAGCGGCCGCGACCTTCGACGCCGGCGTCTCCGAGCGACGGGTCACCGCTGGAAGCGGTCGCGGTGAACAGGTTGTGCCCGGTGGCAGACAGCCCGCCAGGGTTGGCGAAAGTCGCCAGCTGAATCTTGCCGAGCTCGACTGGCGTTGTTTGCCCGGCGACCTCGGCCGTCACTTTGCCGTCGCTGCCGACCACGATGTTGGAGGTGTCCGGTGGCACCGTGATTCCGGGCTCGATGGGCAGACCATCGCTGGTGGAGAGCCGCCCATCGGCACCGAGCTTGAGCGCGCCAGCGCGGGTGTACGCCTGCGTTCCGTCGTCGCGGTTCACCACCAAAAAGCCGTTGCCTTCGATCGCGAGGTCGAGCGGGTTGCCCGTCTGCTGAATGGTTCCCTGCGAAAAGAAGCGCGGCGTCGCGACGACACGAGCACCCGAGCCGAGCTGCACCATCGTCGGAGCTGCGGCCCCACCGGCGCCGGTGCCTGCACCACGCTGCGTTTGGTAGAGCAGATCCTCGAACTCGGCGTCCTGCTTCTTGTAGCCATTGGTGTTGGCGTTCGCGAGGTTGTTCGAGATGGTGTCGAGCTTGGTTTCTTGGGCTGTCATGCCCGTCGCGGCGATATTGAGTGAGCGGAACATCGAGAGTCTCGATTGCGAGCGTCGTGCCACGCCTGTCTGTGCGGGCCGCTGAAGCTTCGAGCCACAAAACGCAAACGGGAGACAGCTACGTCTCCCGTTCTCGCTCGTGTGCGCGTCATCGCGCTGACGGCACTTGTCAGCGGGCCGGCGGTTCTGGCATCCCGACGACTGGTCCAGCGGCCGGCTGCGGGGACTCGACAACGGGAGAATCGTCCGTCTCGGGAGGCAGCTCGGATGTCGGGACTTCTACCGTCAAGACGAAGTCGACGCGCCGATTGAGCAGCCGCCCCTCTTGTGTCGTGTTGTCGCCGAGGGGTTGGTATTGCGCGTAACCAACTGCTGCCAAGCGCTCGGGCTCGATGTCGCCTGTCGCCGCGAGCGCAATGACGACGTTCGTCGCACGTGACGTCGAGAGGTCCCAATTGTTGCGAAAGCGCCCTTTCTGAATGGGCCGATCGTCGGTGTGACCTTCCACACGAATCTTCACCGGGCGGCCCTTCAGCTCTTCTGCGATCGCGAGCAGCACCTTCAGCGCTTCGGGTGTCACCTCGTCGATCGCCGTCTCGAACAACACGGAGGCGTCGAGGCGCAGGATGAGCTCGTTGCCACGGCGAATGATCTTCAGCCCGTTCAGCTCGCGCTTGATCTTGGCTTGCACGGCGAGGCTATCCGCCAGCGCCTGCAGCTCTTTTCCAAACTTCTTCTTGTCGTCGTCGCCGCCGACTGTCTCTTCACGCTTGCGACCCTCGAATGCTTCCGGCCCTTCACCGGGCAAAATGCCGGCACCACCGGTCGCCAACTCGATGCCGATCGCCTCTTGGAACGACTGCGTGAAACGACCCACCTTCGCAGTGTCGACCTGCGACACAGCGAACATGACCACGAAGAACGCGAACAAGAGAGTGATGAAGTCGGCGTAGCTGATTAGCCAGCGCTCGTGGTTGACGTGTTCCGGATGCTTCTTCTTACGCACGAGATCCCTTTCAGGCCGCAGCCTTGGCGCCAGCGCCTTCTGCGCCCGCCTTGCCGTGAGCCGGCACGTAGGCGCTCAGGCGCTCGCGAACGAGCTTGGGGTTGAGGCCTTCTTGAATCGCGAGCACGCCCGAGAGCATCAGCTCCATCAGCTTCACTTCGGCCTGGTGGCGCATCTTGATGCGACCCGCGAGCGGCAGAAAGAAGATGTTGGCCAACGCGACGCCGTAGATCGTTGCAACGAAGGCGGCTGCGATGCCGGTACCGACCTTGTTGATGTCGCTCAAGTTGCTCATGACGTGGATGAGACCGAGCACAGCGCCGATGATGCCGATCGTGGGGCAATAGCCGCCGCCAGCCTCGAATACTTTGGCAGCGTTCTCGGCGTGTTCTTCGTCTTGCGAGATGACGACTTCGAGGGTCGAGCGGATGGCATTCGAATCAGAGCCGTCGACTGCCATCAAGATGCCCTTCGCCAAGAACGGGTGATGCGCTTCCCCCGCCACCTTCTCCAGCGCGAGGATGCCGTCCTTGCGCGCCCTCTGCGCAAAGTCGAGGATCTGCTCCAATATTTTTTCGGGATCGTGGGTCGGGTTCTTGAACAGCCCCTTCGCGACGCTGATCGCCGACTTCATCATCGGCAGCGGAAATTGCACCATGACGGCGCCGACCGTGCCGCCGAGCACGATCATCATAGAGGCCCCACCGACGAGCGAGTGCAGGTGACCGCCCTCGAGCATGTTGCCGAGAAGGATCATTCCAAACGCGACGATTACACCTAAAAAAATGCCGATATCCACGTTGGGCTCCTATCTCGTGCCAGTCTCGTAGTCCGCCCGTTCCTGAGGAAACTCGCGGGCGACTCTTCTGCGGAATTCGATGACCTTGTCGATCAGCTCGTCGATCGATTCCCGAACGAGCACCTTCTCTCCTCCCACGAGGCAGAGCACCGTGTCTGGTGAGGCCTCGGCCCAGAGCACGGTGTCAGGGTTGATCGCGACACTGTGTTGGTTGAGGCGGGTCAGCTTGATCACGGTCCGGCTAAAGCAAGCGATGAGCCACACGTGCCAGAGGCGGCCGGCACAGCGATTGCCATGATCGACACCGATGAAGCTCCTCGGCACTGTCGACCGTCTGGCTGCCGGCCTCGACTATCACCAAGCTCGCCACGCAGTTCTCACGGCGAACCTCGCGAATGTCGACACCCCGCAGTATCGAGCGCGTGACATCGAGCGAACGGATCGTTTCGACGATGCGATGAAGGTCGCGCTGCGAGCGACTGATCAAGGCCACATGGGTGTGGGCCCCAACGGCCTGGCGACCAAGGTGATTGTCGACGACACGACCCCCGCAGGTGCAGACGGCAACGCGGTGAGCCTGGACAAGGAAACCGTGAAAATCACGGCCAACTCCGTGCGCTACGAGACGATCAGCACGCTGGTGCAAGCACAGCTCGCGATGATGGCGTACGCCGCGGGCGACGGGAGAGGCGCATGAACCGGATCAACGCAGTCCCCGGTGTTTTCAGCGCGCTCGAGGTTGCCGCCTCAGGGCTCACTGCCGAGCGCGATCGCATGAACATCATCGCGGGAAATCTCGCGAACGCTCGCACGACACGCGGCGCGGACGGCCAGCCTTACAGGCGCATCGACCCTGTTTTCGAAGCGCGACCCGTCAAGCCAGGCGCGATGGACGCGATCATGCGCAGCGTGATGAAGGTCGAAATGTCCGAGGTTCGCGAGGACCCGAACCCAGGTCAGTTGATGTACGAGCCCGACCACCCCGACGCCAACGCAGACGGCTACGTCGAGTACCCGAACGTCAACGTGGTGACGGAAATGGTCAACCTGATGACAGCCAGCCGCGCCTACGAGGCCGGCGTCGCGACCATCGAATCCCTCAAAGGGATGGCCCGCTCTGCACTGAGGATCGGCCAATGAGCATGACGATTCGCGGCATCGACCAAGCCCCTGGGGCAGCGTTCGCCGACAGTCTGCGTTCGCTCGAGGGGCCGACTGCCACGTCGGAGAGCAAAGGCAGCGAAGGCCCGGAGCGCGCGAGCTTTGGGTCCATCTTGGGCAACCTGGTGGGTGAGGCTTCCGAGCTCGAGCACACCGCCTCGATCAAATCCGAGCAAGTCGCGCGCGGAACGCTCGACGATCTACACGGCACCATGATTGCCGTGAAGGAGGCCGAGATCTCGATGAAGCTGGTCGGCAGCATACGAAACAAGCTGATCGACGCCTTCCAGGAGATCTGGCGCACCAATGTCTGACACCAACGTACCCCCGCGAAAGACGAGCCTGCCCGCACCCCTCGAGCGTGCTGTCACGTTCGTGAAGCAAACGAGCAAGCCGGTGCGGATGGTATTCGCCATTACGCTCCTCGCCGCTGTCGGCATCGCAGTGTGGCTCGGTGTGCGCGCGACGAATCAGCCGTACGCGGTGTTGTTCACCTCGCTCTCGGCCGAAGACGCCAGTGCCGTCGTCACGAAGCTCAAAGAGCTCAAGGTCGAGCACCGTGTTGTCGAAGGCGGACGCATCGAGGTCCCGGAGGCGCGTGTACACGAGCTGCGGCTGGAGATCGCTGGAGCCGGGTTGCCCAAGGGTGGTGGTGTCGGCTTCGAGAGCTTCGACAAAATGCGCCTCGGTGCCACCGAGTTCGAGCAAAAGGTCTTGTACCGACGCGCGCTCGAGGGAGAGCTCGTTCGTACCATCGGCAGCATCGCGGCCGTCGAGAGCGCGCGAGTGCACCTCGTGATGCCCGAACGCAGCGTGTTCGCGACCCGGCGGGAGCCTGGATCCGCCTCGGTGGTGTTGAAGCTGCGACCGGGCCGCGAGCTCGGCAATCAGGAGATCGCGTCGATCGTTCATCTCGTCTCGTCCGCCGTCCCGAACCTGTCGTCCGACCACGTCACGCTGGCCACCACTGAAGGGGCGCTGCTGCGTCGCCCGAAGAGCGGCAGCGACGACGGAGAGCGCGGTGGTCTCGGCGACGATCAAATCGCCGAAGTGCGCAGTATGGAGTCGAGCCTGGAAGAGCGCGCCCGCACCATGCTCGAGCGAGTCGTGGGCGTCGGCCACGTCGACGTCAAAGTCTCCGCCGACATGGATTTCTCGCGCACGGAGACGACCGAAGATCGCTTTCAGCCGCAGAAGCCCATCTTGCGGAGCGAAGAGCTGAGCGTCGAACGTGTCGGCAGCGTCGACAGCGAGACGCTTGCCGGTGTCCCGGGCGCAGAGAGCAACCTGCCCACTGGCTCCGCTCCTGAAGAGGCGAGCGCAGAAGCGGCCCCCGCCGCTGGCGTCGTGCGCCACCAACACACCCGCAACTTCGAGGTCGACCGCATCACTGAAAAACGAATCAACAGGTCCGGCATCATCAAGCGTCTGACCGTCGCCGTCGTGGTCGACGGCGTTCCGCTCGTCGACGAGAACGGCGTCACCACCATCGTCCCCCGCGAAGAAGAGGACATCGCACGCCTCGGCGCGCTCGTCCGCGGCGCGGTCGGCGCAACCGACGCGCGCTCCGACGTCGTCACGGTCGAGTCGATTCCTTTCGTCCTCACTGTCGCGGACCCCCTCGGCGCCAACGGCGATACGCCTGTCAGCGCCCCCGTCACGGCGCCGACTCAGATCGAGCAGGTCAAGCGCTTCGCTCCCTACGGCGTGGCCGCGCTGCTCGGCATCACCCTGCTCACGGCATTCGGCATCACGCGCCGTCGCCGCAACAAGAAAAAGGCCGCGCTCGAGGCGCTCGAGCTTCTGCCGATCAGCGCAACGACCCCCGAGCTTCAGGCAATCGAAGAGGTCCTACTTTTGAACCCGCGAGAAGAGGCACTTCGCCGAGCGGCGGAAGACCCCGCAACGGCAGCGCTCGTGGTTCGGCACTGGTTGGGCTCCGGTGTGGCTGCGGACGCACAGGCGGCGTAGGTCGCCGACCTCGGCCTCAGCCGTCTCTAGCTCTAATCGACGGTCGTGACGGGGATCGCCTTTCCGTCCACAGTTATCACGCACTCCTGCTCCTTCGAGAGAGGGAGCCTGCCGAACAGCGTCACGTGCACCGTGGCGGTCCGACCGTCGATCTCGATCGAGCCGTCGAGGTCGCCAACGCCAATGAGCGACCAGCTCTGCTTGTCAACCAGGCGACCGTCGTACTCGAGCTTGAATCCTCGCGTGACCTCGCTCCGCGAGACGGTGAAGTGGTGGCCATCGTAGTCCGCTTCCCAGCGCGAGCTCAGGATTCCCATGGCGGAATGTTATGGACTCGTTTCCCGACTGGCAACGCTGCCTCAGAGTGGATAACGACGGTTCCATTGAGAGGTGCGACAAGGTGCGGCACGATTTGCTGGGCGGTCGTCGGCGCAACGATCGACTGCCCGAAACCGGCGCCGCTTCTGCTCTCATCGAAGGAGGAAGGCTCGGTGATGCATCATGTCCAGTCGCGCGATGGTTCTGTGCGCGCTGTTGGTTTCAGTCGAAGCCAGCGGTTGCGGCGATGACGGATCGAACAACGGGGGCGCCCCCGCCGGCGGAAGCAACACCGGAGCGGAAAGCGCCGGTGGGGCGGGCGCCTCGGGTGCGGGCGGCGGAATTGTCACCGGTTGCGACCCGGACTGTGTCGCTCCGCAGTTCTGCAGCGCCGCTCTGCAATGTATCGACGAGGGCAGCTGCCTCGACAATGTCGACTGCACCGATCCGGGCACCGTTTGCGACATCCCCACCGAGACGTGTGTCCCGGGCGGCGGCTGCAAAGACTTGCAGGCGATCATCGAGCCCGTGCCTCCGAACTTGCTGCTCGTGCTCGACCGCAGCTGCTCGATGACCGACCTGGTCAGCGCCGGCGTCACCAAGTGGCAAGCCTCGGTGGCTGCGCTCGACACGTTGACCACCAACTATGCGGGCGACATTCGCTTCGGCCTATCGGTCTTTCCCGACATCGTGGCGCCGTCGTGCGCACAGGACGCGATCGCCATCCCGGTCGCCCCAGGCCAAGAGGTGGCGATTCAGACGCTGCTCGATGCCGCATTGGTCGCAAGTGATCCGAACTTTCCGGACGGCCCGTGCGTGACCAACATCGACACCGCAATGGAGCAGGCGGCCGCCGCGCCAGAGCTGACCGATACGACGCGCGGCAACTATGTCGCGTTGATCACCGACGGCAAACAAGCCGGCTGCAGCTTGGCCGGCGGCGACGCCGGCACGTTGACCATCATCACTGATCTGTTTGCCGCCGGCGTGCCCACGTTCGTGATCGGCTTCGGCAGCGGCGTCGACCCAGCGCAGATGGATCTTTTCGCTATTGCAGGCGGCGTACCCAATACGTCACCGTCCTATTACGACGCCGCCGACCAAGCGAGCCTCGAGGCTGTGCTCGAAGCCATCGCGACGCAGGCGATCAGCTGCACCTTCAACCTCGACACGGCGCCGCCGAACCCCGACGACATCAATGTCTTCTTCGACGGCGCTTCGGTGCCAGAAGACCCGACGATGATGAACGGCTGGGTGTACGATCCGGTGACCAATCAGATCATCTTCTATGGCGCCGCGTGCGACGACCTGAAGAGTGGCGGCGTCACCGACGTCGACGTCATCCTCGGTTGTGAGATCCCGAACTAGATTTTGCAGCGCGAGCGACTAGCGGGTAAATGCCAGCGCCAGCACTGCCGAAATCGCCAAGACCACCAACACCAGCAGCACCAGCACCAATCGGTAGAGCCTGGCGACCTGCGCCTCCAGCCTGGTCCGGGCTCCGGGCTCGTCCGGGCCGTGTGGTGGCTCGGCTCGCAATGGTGGAGCCGACGAACGCAGCAGCGGCTCCGACGTCATGGTGGCGCGAGGCTCTGCACGAGGCTGCTCGGGCCGAGCTTGCTCGACAACTGTCTGCACAGCCGGAGCGCGAGGCGCCACGCTCGCCAGCGAATGCGACGGATGAAACTTCATCGCATGATCGAGGATCGCCTGGCGATCGAGCTTCTCCGTGCGCACGCCTGCCCTGACCGGCGCTACGGGCGCTGGTGGTGGCGCCCCCGGCGCTGGCGCTGGGGCTCGTGCGGCGATCGCGGGAAGCACACCAGGCCCCTCGCTCGTGAGCGTACGCGGAAGCACGCGCGGCGGCGGGGCATGCGCCGGCTCCGCGAACTTGGGCGATGAAGGGAGCTCGGCTCGCACGGGCAGGTGAGGCGGCGAAGTCGCCAACGTGACGGGGTCCGGCTGCAACCAGCGAGAGGTCGAAGTTGCAGTGAACGCAGCCAGCTCAGGCAGCAGGCGCGAAAGTCGCTGACGCACCTCGGACGCAGTTTGAGGGCGACGCTCCGGAAGCTTCGCCAACAAGTCGAAGATCAGCGCTTCGAGGTTGGGATGCAGATCCGGGACTGTGTCGCGCGGTGGCGTGGGACGCTCGTGCACGTGCTTGGCAATGATCTGCAGAGAAGTTTCGCCGGTGAATGGGACGCGGCCCGTCACCAGCTCGTAGAGCACCACCCCCAACCCGTACAAGTCGGTGCGGTAGTCGACGGTGTCTGCCATGCCTTGCTCGGGAGACATGTATTTCGGAGTGCCGACGAGATCGCCAGCGATCGTAATGGGCGATTTGGCCACGGTCATACCCGGCCGAGCACCGTGTCGGTCCGCTAGCACTTTGGCGATGCCGAAGTCGAGCAGCTTCACCAGGTCACCTGCTTCGCCGGTGCACAGCATGACGTTCGATGGCTTGATATCGCGATGGACCACGCCGAAGCGATGCGCGTAATCGAGCGCGCTACACACATCGATGGCGATCTCGGCTGCCAGCTTCTCTGGAATTCTTCCGCGTTGCTTGAGGCGAACGGAGAGATCTTCGCCCGCGAGCAGCTCCATCGCGATGAACAGCGCCTGCGGGTCGTCGCCGACGTGAACGAGCTGGACGATATTCGGGTGCTGCAGTTTCTCGGCCAAATGCGCTTCGCGCGCGAAACGCTTTACCAGCTCCGGCTCCGCGGCGAGCACTGGGTGCATGACCTTGATGGCGACCGAAGACGACGTCGACAAGTCGGTACCGGAGAACAGCTGCGCCATTCCTCCTGCGCGCATGAAGCCGGTCACCTTGAAGCGATTGCGCAATACCGTACCAATCAGAGGATGTGCACGTTTCGCCTGCGCGTCGCGCTGCCTATGCCGCGCTGAATCGGGTGCTGCGACCTCTGCCGCGGCCACTCTCGACGCGTGTTGGTGGCGTTTCGTCTCGTGCTCGGTCTCGAGCTCCTTCGCGAGCCCGCGCAGCTCTTCGTCGAACAAGCGCGCGTTCTCGAAGCGCTTGCTCGGGTCTTTGGCGGTCGCGTGACCGATGATGCCGACCAGCCCCGGATGTACCGCGGGCGCGTCCCCCGGATACGACAGCGGCTGGCGAAGAATGGCGCGCACGAGCTCTGCTCCCGCGAGCTCGGGGAACGGTGGTTTGCCGGTGAGCAGGTGAAATAGCACAGCGCCGAGCGAATAAACGTCTGCTCGCGCGTCGCCAATTTCTCCGTCTGCGCGCTCCGGCGCCACATAACCACTCAATGGCCGGGCCCCCGGCACCACGTCCGCCATACCGAAATCGGTGACCTTTGCACATTCCAAGCCGGGTGATTCGACTGGGCGCGTAATGAATACGTTCGAGGGACGGATGCCTCTGTGGATCACGCCGATAGCGAGCGCGGATTCGAGCGCGGCGCCAACCTGGAGTGTGAGCTTGATCGCCTCGAGCTCGGCGAGCGGCCCGCGCGCCTGAATGCGCGACTCGAGGTTCTCGCCTCGGAGTAGCTCGGAGGCTACGTACAGCAGCCCCTGCTCTTCACCAGCCGCGTAGAGCGCCGCGATCGACGCATGTTGGAGACGCCGATTCTTCTCTGCGGCGCGCAGGAAGCGCTGTGTCACGCTCGCGTCCGAGGTGAAGCCAGGCAGCAGCACCTTCACCGCGACTTGCCGCGGCAGTGATGACGCTTGGGCCACGAACACCTGCGCGATGCGCCCCTCGCTCAAGAACGACGTGAGGGTGAAACGGCCAGCCAGCTGCCGACCGAGCAGCGGATGACTCTGTGGCGAGGTCCTGCTGAAGCTCGCGTCCCCGCCGGGCTCAGCGATGGTCACGGGCTCGCTCGCGACCCCGGGCCGAGCCACCAAAGAAAGAACGTCCTTCGCAGTCAGCCCACGCGCCGCCATCGTCGCGCTCGGGTCGCCGAAGCGATCGAGTCGCCTCTGGGCACCGTCATGATCGCCGAGCGCCGTCAGCGCATTGATGCTCGTGCGGAGCGCGATATCGCGACAGTTGCTCTCGAGCAACGCGTCAGCGGCGTCGACCAGCGCCGGCAAACCGGCGCTCAGCTCGATCTGGCGAAGGTACTCGACGACGTCCTCCTCTACCAAAACGCCGCCCTTCGTGCCGGCAAACGACTTGAAGGCGAACACACCGAGATCGTGCCTGCCGGCTTGAAAACACCAACGGGCGAAGGAAGCCCTGCCAGTTGGTGGGAGGCCTTCGACCGCACTCTCCACGGTCATGCCCATTTCGGCCAGCAAAGCGAGCCAATGGGAATAGCGTTCGACCTCGCCCGACCCTGCGAGGGCGAGCAACGACGCTGCTCCATGTCCAAGGTCGCCCGCCATGAGGCGATCGTGGTCGCGGTGATTCGGCAGCGGGTGGCGCCTCAATATGCCCAGCAGCTCTGGCGAAAGCTTCGCTTTACTCAAGGCGCACCGGTCATGGCAACAGCAGTCTATCGACGATGAGGCCAAGGAACGTATCTCGATACGGGGTGCTCACGCGACAAGATGCTCGCGCCGCTCCTCGAGCACCCTGCCTACCACCACGCGCTCTGCCGCGCTGAGCTGCTCGCTCCCGTTCGAGGAATTCACTTGGTACTGTCCCACTCTGCTTCTGGTGCTGGCGGGGCGCTCTGCCCCCACGGCCCCGGGTGGCCGAGCACCGACCGCCGAGCCGCCTCCATCCTGACCTTGCGCAAGAGCCGCTCTGCGCGTCCTACGTCTGGATGTGGCGGGAGCTTGGTCGAGTGGCGGGCCTCTTCGAGACCAGGCAGCAGCGCTTCTGCCTCGGCCAACACCTCCGTGAGCGAAACCCTTGACTGCTTGATGGCCATCAACCGCTCGCGGCGTGCGCAAGACGATGGTCGTCGAAAGGGCGGACCAAGCATCGTAGCGGCGCGTCGCGTAGCGAGCTTGCCCCGCTTTGCGGAGTGCCACCTCTTCGCGCCCGAACTCGAGCATGCCGACGCCGACGATATCGACGAACACGCGCTGGTGATCGCCGTGGCTCACGCGACCGACAGCGCCCATCGGCAAGAGGCGGTCTGGAAGCACTCGCGCAACGCGAGTCGTGACCTCCGTGCCACGTGGCAATGGCGTGAAGGCCGGGTCGATCGATCGCAGCGCCGAGAACCTCGACCCGCTCATTCCACCGGCTCGATGCGCAGCCAGTTGAGCATCGTGTATTGGTCCGTCTGGCCCACTTCCAAGGTTACGTTGCCGGCTCCGTCGCCGCTGCCTCCGAGATTGGAGTCGTCGCTGCAAGCCTGCATCCCCAGCAGCGACGCCGCCGTCGCGAAGACGATCACGAGCTGCCGACCGAAAAGAAAGCACGCCCCATCGTGAGAGCGTACACCGCGCCTGAAATTACTTCTTCGAGTAAGGGCCCGGGCGCAGGCGCGGTCGTCGGCCTTCACGATCGGCTTCGGGCAACTACGACGCTGGCAGGTGTGTGTGCCGGGGGCTCCGAAGGCCCCGCACTCGCGCACCGGTGGCATAAGACCGACCGAAGGCGTCTCTCTACCAGAGTCACGCGAGCGTGGAATCGCCCGGCCGCAAGCGAATTGCTGTTCCGAGAAGGGTAGGCATCTTGCGGGCGCTGTGACATACCTCCTACCCCGAAGGAAAGAGGAGCACGAGTGCCCCGGAAGAAGAGCGACGACACTGCCAAACCGAGCGCCCCCGCGGCGGCGAAAAAGGCAGCTGCCAAGCCCCGTGCGAAGAAGGCCGCCGCTCGCACTCCCAGCGAGGCAAAAGCTCGGCATAGCGACGACGAAGACGGCGCCGAGTCGAGCGGCGGCGATTCGGAAGCGGACAGCGGTGATGATGACCTCGTCGAGGCGCAGGGCGAAGTCGTCGACGAAGGCCACGACGACCCCGCCCCGGAGTCGAAGCAGCCTGCCTCGCACGCACCGGCATCTACGGATGGCGCAGCGCTTTCTCGAACTGACCCGCTGCAAGCGTATCTGCGCGAAGTGCAGCGCTACAAACTGCTCACCCCCGAAGAAGAGCAGACGCTCACGCGGAAGTACGTGCAAGACCAGGACGTGCAGACAGCCGCACGATTGGTTACCGCCAATCTGCGTCTGGTGGTCAAGCTCGCCTACGAATACCGGCGCGCCTACAAGAACATCATGGATCTGATTCAGGAGGGCAACATCGGCTTGATGCAGGCCGTCAAGCGCTACGATCCATACCGCGGGGTCAAGCTCTCCTCCTACGCCGCCTGGTGGATCCGCGCGTACATCCTGCGCTTCATCCTCAACAACTGGCGGCTGGTGAAGCTCGGTACCACCCAAGCGCAGCGAAAGCTCTTCTTCAACCTCAACAAAGAGAAGGCGAAGCTCTTGGCGATGGGCGTCGACCCGACCGCCGAGGTCATCGCCGAGCGCCTGGGCGTCGAGGAGAAAGAGGTAGTCGAGATGGATCGTCGGCTCTCGAGCGCCGAGGCCAGCCTCGACGCGCCCGTCGGTGATGCCGAGGGCCGCAGCGCTTCTCGTATCGACCTGATGCCGTCCGCCATGGCCACACCGGACAACTTGCTCGAACGCCAAGAGATGGATCACCTGGTCCACGACCGCCTGCAACAGTTCCGCAAGACGCTGAAGGGCAAGGACGTCGATATCTTCGACAAGCGCATGTCCGCAGAAGATCCGCTCACGCTCCAAGAGCTCGGGGACCAGTTCGGCATTTCTCGCGAGCGGGTGCGCCAGCTCGAAGCCCGGCTGCACCACAAGCTGCGCGACTACTTGAAAGCCGAGCTGGGCGACGCCGTCGGCTCGAGCCACTGAGCTCCTCGCGGTGACGCTGTACGTCGTCGCGACCCCGATCGGTAACCTGTCGGATCTGACTGATCGCGCGCGCGCCGCGTTTGCCGATGCTGCGCTGGTCGTGGCTGAAGATACGCGGCGCACTCGCGTGCTCTTGAACCACGTCGGTCTCGCGGAGAAACCGCTACGGCGGCTGGACGCTCACGCAGAAGCCCACACGATCGACAGCGTCGTCGACCGGCTATTGAACGGTGACGTGGTTGCACTTGCGACCGATGCGGGGACACCCGGTGTGAGTGACCCAGGAGCCGCGCTGGTTCGCGCCGCGCGCGATCGCGGGATCACCGTCGTTCCGATTCCCGGAGCCAGCGCGGTCACCACGGCCCTCTCGGCGAGCGGCTATTCATTCTCCTCGTTTCGCTTCGTCGGGTTTCTGCCCCGCGCCGGGACAGATCGCGCAAAGGCCATCGCCGACGTCGTCGCTGCCACAGACGCCGTCGTCCTGTTCGAGGCGCCATCGCGGCTGCAGGCAACCCTGAAGGACCTCGCCGACGCGATGCCAGTACGACGTGGCTTTGTCGCTCGCGAGCTGACCAAGAAACACGAGCAGCTGGTGGAGGACGAGCTCCCGGGGCTCGCAACGCGCTTCGCGAGCGGCGAGGTGCTCGGCGAGGTCACCCTGGTGCTGGCCCCCTGGCCCGGTCGCAGTGAGGCGGTCTCCGACGAGGACGTGGGGCTTGCCATCGAGCGCCTGCTGGCGAGCGGGATGCGGCCGCGCGAGGTGGCAGAGCGCGTCGCCATCGAAACGGGTCGCAGCAAACGCGAGGTCTACGCGCTGGTGCTGGCAAAGAAGAGCTGAATTTTCAGCGCTCGACGCTTCGGTCCGTTTTCCGGGCGGCAGCTCGGCGTTTGTCGGCGAGACGAACGCGGGCGACCCGAGCGGGTGTCCGGGTCGGTTTGCGCCGAACCGGGCGCTCGAGCGCACGCAGCACCAGGGCTCGCAGCCGCTCCCGTGCGTCGGCGAGATTCTTGTGCTGGTCACGCGTGAGCTGACTGACCAACAAGAGACGGCCGTCGTTGGTCACTCGCGTGCCTGCCAGCGTGCGCAGACGCTGTTTCACATCGAGCGGCAACACCGCGCTCTGCTCGAGCTGGAATGTGAGCTCGACCTTGGAGCTCACCTTGTTCACGTTCTGCCCGCCGGGCCCACCAGCGCGCACAGCGCGAAAGCTCAGATCTTCAGACGGAAGTGAGAACGCGTCGTTGATGAAGAGAGGAGCCATGGCGGGCTGACCTACGAGCAGGCGTTGCGCAGTCTGACACGATCATACTTGCGCGAGGTGGGCATCGCTTTCCCACTGCTGCGCGAGTTGAGCAACTCGTGCTCGTGCGTTGCGCGACTCGAGAAAGGCGGTCGCGCAACCACGGGGCCATGTTGCCCCTTTTTGGCGCAATTCGTGGCGATTTCACGGTTGGCACCTCCCATGCAACGGGGAGGTCACCGCCCACTGGGCGAGGAGGACACCGTGAAGATTGGCAACAGCGTACTCGGGCTCACTTTCGCGCTACTCGTCTCCGGCGTCACTGGTTGTGCAAACCAGCAGCGCGCGAGCTTCATCCCGAACGAAGCGCGCGCGCTTCATTTCGCCGACGCCAAGGACGTCGAGGTGCTCTTGGATCGCGAGCCCGAGCGACCGTTTCGCGTCGTCGGCGAGCTGGCGGGGAGGACGATCGACAACGGCCGCAGCATCGATGCGATGAAAGATCGCGCGGCGACTGCTGGCCTCGACGGCATCTACTGGATCGATTGCTCGTCGGTGCGCGCGGGTCGCTGCACTGCAAAGGGCTTCGTCTACACCGACGAGAAGGCAGTGGCCGCGCGATGAGCAGCCGCTTCAGGCTCGCCCAGCGATCGCCCGGCTGCGTCTCACTCGGCCGCGCTCTCGAGCGACGCTGGCTCACCTACAGGCGCCGCGATCGGAATGACGACGCGAAAGGTCGTCCCTTTGGCGGTCTCGGTGTCCACCTCGAGCTCACCCCCGTGCGCGTCCACCGAGCGCTTGACCACTGCGAGGCCGAGGCCCGTGCCCGGGATGTGGCCCACGTTGGCTCCCCGGTGAAAGCTCTCGAACAGGCGCTGCAGATCGGGCGCAGGGATGCCGATGCCTTCATCGGAGACGATGAAGACTGCAGCCTCCCCGTCGCGGCGAAGCTGAAAGGTCACGGCGCCACCCTTGGGCGAGTACTTCACGGCGTTGGAGAGCAGATTCATCAAGATGTGATTGAGGAGCTTCTCGTCGGCCCAAGCGCCCTCGAAATCGCCGTCGATCTCGCTGATGAGCGAGTGCTTGTCGCCCATTGTCGGCTGGAGGGTCTCCATCAGGTGGCGGGCGTAGCGCGCAACGTCGAGCGGTGCGGGACTGAAGTCGAGCTTGCCAGCCTCGGACTTTCCGATGATCAGGATGGAGTCCAACAGCACCGTCATGCCGAAAATCGCGGACTTGATTCGCGCGTAGTGGTCCGACTTCTTTGCGGGCGTCCAGCGCTCGCCGTAGGCCTCGAGCAGCTCGGCGGACGAGAGGATGACGCTGAGCGGCGTGCGGAACTCGTGCGACGTCATCGAGACGAATCGACTCTTCAGCTCGCCGAGCTCGCGCTCCCGTTCCTTTTCTCCGAAGAGCGCCTTGTTGGCCTGTTCGAGCCGCTCGTTCGCCGCTCGTTCGGAGGCTGCCGACTTGCGCAGACGCAAGATGATGTCGACCCCCAAGAAGCCGAGGGCGGCGAGAGCCAGACCGAACATGCCGAAACGACGGCGTTCGCCGTCTCGAATCGCCCGCTGGAACGCCCGCGCGTAAGCCGTGTCGAGCGCAAGATCGCGCTGTGCGGTCGGCGCGTCGAGGATGCCGTTGGTGAGCTCGGCGACACTGACGCCATGCTCGAGCACGGTGCGCGCATGACGGATCACCACATCAGCGTCCCGGTCGAGCCCATTGGACATTGGCTCCACTGACAGCGCATCGATAGCGTCTTGCACCCGATCGCGATCTTCGGCCGAGCCGGGCCGCTGATTGAAGCGAAGCACTGCGATCAACGCGGCGTCGACCGCCGAAGCTGCTGCAGGGTTGCCTTGTTCGGTCAGCCGGTCGCGCAGCTCGACCGCGACGACGGGAAAATAGCCCACGGAGTTGCGCAAGATCGCGTTCTCGCTCTTGAAGCGTTCGATGCTTGCTTCCTTCTGCGACATCGCCTCGCGGCTTCTGGCGAGCAGCCCCGTGACCTCCGCACGCTCTTTGGGGCGGACGAAACCCGGCAAGTTCGCGAGCCGCGTGTGTGCGGCGTCGAGTGCACCCATGGTGCGGCCGATATCGTCGTAGTGGGCGACCAACGCCTGCCGAGACTGCATGACCTGTCCGTCGAGTCGCGCGTCGAGCGCCGAAAGCAGACGAATGTCGCGCCCGAAACGATCATGCGCGACCGGGTCGACCCGCGCTCCCCACTCGAGCGCACCAAGGCCGACGAGCCCGAGCGCAGACAACACGCCGAGACCAGACAGCCAACGCTTCATTCTAGTCGGACCCCTTTGTATTCGCCGGTCAAGCTCTTCAAGAAGGCGACCACGAGGCGAATCTTCTCGGGGGAGAGCGACCGACCGAGCTGATACTCGGCCATCACGCGAACCGCATCCTCGAGCGTGGCCGCCGACCCATCGTGAAAGTACGGGGCAGTCACGCCGACGTTACGCAAGCTCGGAACGCGAAACACGAAGCGATCTGCTTCGTTCTTGGTCACGTTGTAGCGGCCGTAATCGGCCTCGTTGACGTTGCCTCGGTCGCCGAAGTAGTCGGCCAACACGCCCAGCTTCTGAAAAAGATTGCCGCCGATATTGATGCCTTGGTGGCAGCTGATGCAGCCGTGGCTCTTGAAGATGGCGTAGCCTTCGCGTTCGTCCTCCGTGAGGGCATCGGTGTCGCCGCGGAGGTAGCGATCGAATGGCGCGTTCGGCGTGAACAAAGACCGCTCGTATTCGACGATCGCGTCGGTGAACGACTGGATCGTGATGCCCTCGGGATAGATCGCAGCGAACGCGCTCCTGTACTCGGCGCTCGCCGACAGGCGCTTGACGACATCCTTGTACGTAGTGGCCAGCGCGCGCGGACTGGTGATCGGCACGTCGAGCTGCTTGGTCAGTACCGCGTAGGCGCCGCCCCAGTGGAGCTTGTAGCTGAAGGCTACGTTGAACATCGTCGGCGTATTCACCAACATCGGCGGCTGCCCCTCGAGCGCGCTCGTCTTGCGACCGTCGACGCCACCGCGACCGAGCTCGTGACAGGTCGTGCAAGCGACCAGGCGACTGGGCGACAAGATCGGGTCCCGAAACAGCCGCTCACCGAGCGACACCTTGCGCGCGTCGAGCTCGACCTCGAACGGAATCGGCTCGATCGGGTCGTCGGTGGTGAGGTAGCGATCACTCGCCTCGACGATGGGCAGCTCGTCGACCGCGAAATCATCCGCACATGCCGTCGCTGCCAGCGCGCCCAACAAGGCAAAAAGGGCAAGCGACGGCCGAGCGCTCATGGACGCTTCCTAGGCCGGGGTAGGTCGTACGTCGAGAGGCGGCTGACCAGGGTCCGACGCGACATTCCCAGCATTTCGGCAGCGGAGGTTTGGTTGCCACCACAACGCTCGAGCGCCTCGATGATCCGCTTGCGCTCCAGATCGACCACCTCGCCACGTAATGAGCGCGAATCGGAGTCGACGCCTCCCGGAAGCACCGGGTACGAGTCGCGCGACGGGGACGAGTCGCGGCTCGATGCCGTGCTCGCGTCGTCCGGCGACGACGAGAACGCCGGCCGCGACGACGGCCCGACCTCGTTCAACAACTTTGCGGGCAAGTGACTCGGCTCGATGGTGTCGCCAGTCGCAAGAACGAGCGCGCGATCGACGACGTTGCGCAGCTCGCGAACGTTGCCAGGCCATGAATAGCGCAGCATGGCTACGCGCGCGTCGGTCGACAGCATCGGTTCGGTGCGGCCCATTTGTGCGGCCGAAATCCTGGCGAAGCGTTGCGCGAGGGGGACGATTTCGGATGCTCGCTCGCGGAGCGGCGGAATGGTGAGCGTAATACCTGCCAGCCGGTAGTAGAGATCTTCGCGGAACGTGCCGCGCTCGATGCTCGCTTCCAGGTTCCTGTTGGTCGCGGCAATGAAGCGAACGTCGATCGCGATGGGTGAGCGCCCGCCGACGCGAATCACGCGGCGCTCTTCGAGCACGCGCAGCAGCTTGACCTGAATCACCATCGGGAGCTCACCGAGCTCGTCGAGGAACACAGTGCCGCCTTGCGCTGCCTCGAACAGACCGGGACGCGCAGTGACTGCGCCGGTAAACGCGCCGCGCTCATTTCCGAAGAGCTCGCTCTCGAGCAGCGACTCTGTCAGCGCAGCACAGTTGAGGGCCATGAACGGCGCGTCTTTGCGCGGCGAAATCTTGTGGATGCTCTGCGCGAGCACCTCTTTGCCGACCCCCGTATCGCCCAGAATGAGCACACTGATGTGAGCGAGCGCCGCGCGGCCGGCCTCGTCGTAGAGCGTGCGCATCGCGGGGTCAGTCACCACGATGGTGCTGGGCCCCGAGTCGTCGACGCGCGACTTGTCGGCTGGGGCGAGCATCTTGTGGACGCCGGATAGCGCCTCTCGACGCTCCATCCGCGTGCGGACGGCATCAAGGATCTCCGAGCGCGTGAACGGCTTGGTGACGTAGTCGTCGGCGCCCAGGTTCATGCCGCTACGGATGTCGGCGCGCTCTGCTGCGGCGCTCAAGAAGATGAACGGCGTCGCGCGCAAATCGGCGGACGAACGAATCTCGGCGAGCACTTGGAATCCGTCCAGCTCGGGCATGCGGATGTCGCAGATGATTAGATCCGGACGCTCGCTGCGCGCGACTTCCAGTCCGCGACGGCCGTTTTCAGCGCCGACCGCGTCGTACCCTTCTTCGCCGAGCAGCTCGACCAAATTCGATCGGATCTGCGCGTCGTCTTCGATGATCAGAGCCTTCTTCACTCGCCCCCGTTCCTCTCTCGGCCACATGGCACCCAGGCGCTTCGACAGCCGAGCAACCGGAATGCACGGTGTGTACCTGGGTTGAGGGAGGGAGTCAGGGAGCCTAGCGGAGAGCATGGGAAGCGAGAAGAGCACGTGGCGTGCCTGGACCTCCGCGTAGCAACATGCGCAATCGAGTTACGCTAATTGCCTCTTATTTGCGCGATTCGGGGGTCCAACTCGGAGCGAGAACACGCGGCTCGAGGGCACAATTGCGCAACCATTGCTCAGCCCTGCGCAGCGGATCGCCTGCTTGCGCAGGTTCTGCTCAATGATGACCGAGACGCTGTCGCGTGCCGCGCGAAGCTTGCTCAACTCATCGCGAGCGCTGCTGGCGACCGCCGGCGGGGGCGGGGCAGCGCAAACGCCGATAGCCTACTGACCAATGTCCGGCGTGAGATGCCGAGCACCTCCGCCGCTGCCGTCTGGTTTCCGCCGCATTGCTCGAGCGCTTGCACAATGCGCTTCTTCTCCAAGGCTTCGACCTCGGCACGTAGGCCCAGCTCGCGAGATGGCGCAGGAGCCAGGGCGCCAATCTCGGGGTCGACTTGCCGCATCGCTTGCTGCTGGGTGATGCGGGACGGCAAGTGACTCACTTCGATGCGGCCATCTGCGAGCGCCACCGCTCGCTCCATCGTGTTGCGTAGCTCGCGGACGTTGCCCGGCCAATTGTGCCGAACCAACACCTCGATGGCGTCGCTCGACAGCACGGGTCGGTCGGTGCGACCGATCTTCTCGCAACCGACTCGAATGAACTCCATCGCCATGGGCACGAGCTCGCCGCGCCGTTCGCGGAGCGGGGGAATCGTCAGTACGAAGCCATTCAGACGGTACAAGAGGTCAGCCCGAAAGCTGCCGTCCGCGACCGCAAGATCGAGGTCACGGTTGGTGGCGGCGACGAAGCGAACATCGAGCGACAGACTCGCCCTACCGCCGACGCGCACGATCGAACGATCTTCCAACACACGAAGCAATTTCACCTGTACGGCGAGCGGCAGCTCGCCCACCTCGTCGAGGAACACGGTGCCTCCAGCGGCAGCCTCGAGCAGCCCCACTTGTTGCGCAAAAGCCCCTGTGTAGGCGCCGCGCTCGTGACCGAACAGCTCACTCTCGATCAGGCTCGCGCTGAGAGCAGCACAATTCAGCGCGACGAACGGGCGCTCGGCGCGCGGGGAACGATCGTGGACGTAACGAGCCAACACCTCTTTGCCGACACCAGTTTCACCCAAGATGAGCACACTGAGCGGCAATCGTGCGGCCTTCTCCGCCTCATCGTAGAGATCGATCATCACCGGCGCCTCGACGACGACCTCGGCAACCGTTGAAGCCTTGGGGGCGGGCGCTGTCATGGCATCGCAGCGCTTGAGCCGAGACCGAATCGCCGCAAAGAGCTCCGCTCGCGTGAAGGGCTTGGTGACGTAGTCGTCCGCGCCGAGTCGCATCCCTGCGCGCATCCCATCGCGCTCTGCAGACGCAGTGATGAAAATGAACGGCACATGTTTGGTCTTGATGCTGCGGCGGAGCTCGCGCAGCACCTCGAAGCCGTCCATCCCGGGCATGCGGACGTCGCATAAAATCAGGGCGACATCGTGCCCCTTTGCCAGCTCGACGCCGGCTCGGCCGTCGTCGGCTCCGATCGTCCGATACCCTTCTGCTTCGAGCATCTCGAGCAGATTTGCGCGAACGCTGGCGTCATCTTCAATCACCAAGATGCGCTTGGGTCGGTCTTCGAGCGTCGGGGCAGTGAGGGTGGCGATGGGCTGTGACATGGTTCTGGATTGCCTCCGATTGGGCCTAGAGCACAAGCAATGCCAAGACCCTCGAAGTTGGACGTTCGCCGCGCAATTTGGCGTTTCAGGTCCGACTTGCGCAACGCAGTTGAGAAGTTGATGCGCAATCCGGACGAGCGAGTTGCTCAAGGGTTCGAGCAAGCGTTGCGCAAACATCTCTGATCTCGCGACAAAAGCGGCTGATCTCCATTTGCGCAACTGCCCAAGCGAGCGTTGGCGCGCTCTCTGCTTTGCGTCGGCGCGGCCGCGCGCTCGCGGCGGGAGAGAGAACATGAAGACAACCAACCTCGGAGGTGAGCGCAGTTCGTTTGTATCCGCGCTCATCGCAGCGTCGCTGATGACGCTGATGGCCTGCGGCGACGATACGACGAGCTCTGGGGGCTCCGGCGGAGATGGGGGAACTGGCGGAACCGGAGCGGGCGCTGCTCCCGAGGGCGGACAAGGAGAGGGCGGTGACGGCGGCGAGGCTGATGGCGGCGGCGGAGGCGGAGGCGTCACCACCAATGGGGGCGGCGGTATCGGCGGCGAAGGAGGGTCGCCACCGCCGCCTTGCGCAACGCTGCCCACGTCCACGAGCGGAGACGTGATCGCAGTCAGCCCAGACGACAGCGTCGTCGTTTCGGTGAACCGCGACAGCGAATCGGTCACCGTGTTTTCAGTCGCGTACGACGCCGCTGGTCTGCCGACGCTCACCAACGAAGCAGAGCTCGCCGCTCCGGGTGAGCCCTGGCAGGTCGCCATCGACGGCTGCGGCGACAAGGCCTATTTGATTCATCGCAAGAGCCAGAAGGTCAGCGTGATCGAAGATCTGACGGGCACCCCGACGATCAGCGACTTCGCCGACGTCGGTTCCGAACCGACGGGTCTCGCGCTCTCGCCAAACGGCTCGCGCCTCTACGTCGCCAACTGGGTCGACGGCACCGTTTCGGTGATCACGGTCGACACCGGCGCGATCGAGTCGACGATCGATCTCAACGCGGCCCTCGCTGGCACCGGGCTACTCGGGCCCAGTGTCACCGCCGCGACAGCGCGGCCCGCGCTCGCGCATCCACGCTCGATCGCGATCACCAACGATAACGACAACGACGATGACGACGAGACGGTCGTCGTTACAGAATTTTTTGCGCACCGCACGGCGCCTGAGGCACCGATCGACGCCAACAATGCCGACGTCAACTGGGTGGGGCTGCTCTACACGATCGATGCAGGCAGCGAAGCTGTCGACACCATTCAGCTCGCCCCGGACGCGGATGCAGGTCCGACAGGGGTGGGCTGCTTTCCCAACCAGCTCTTGGGTCTGACCATTCACAACGGGAGAGCGTATGTGCCTTCGATCTGCGCCTCGCCGAAAGGGCCGACCGGACCGGAGCAAAACACTTTCCCGGTGGTCAGCATCGTCGATCTCGCCGCTGGCGCGGAGCTGTCGGCGAGCCCCATCAACCTGGCCAAAGAGATGAAGGAATTCTACACGGCCAACGGCACCGCGCCTCTCGCGGCGCAGCGCCTCCCCTTGGTCGCCAACGACGTCGCATTCGACGCTGTCAGCGGCAATGCCTACATCACAGCCAATGGCGCAGATGCTGTCTTTCGAGCTGTTTTCGATGCAGCCACAGGCGACGCAACCGAGGTCGGCATGAGCGCTACCAAACCCTATCTCGACCTCGACGCGCAAACGCTCATGGCAGGGGACCGCAGCCAGAATCCGCTCGGCCTGGCAGCGGCCCATAGCCACCCGATTGCATTCGTGGCGAACGACGTCAGTCGCACCGTCACGCCGATCGTGACGACACCTGGTAGCCAGGAGATCGCCGGCGAGGCCGCTGTCGACGTCCGCGTCGCAGTGTCTGCCGCGCAACCACCAGATCCGGCGGGCCAAGCCTGGCTGCGTGGCAAGCGCGCCTTCAACACCGGCCTCGGTCGCTGGAGCCTCGAAGGTCGCGCAGTGGCCGCCTGCCAGGCCTGCCATTTCGAGGGCCTCAGCGACAACATCACCTGGTACTTCGGTCGCGGCCCGCGACAGTCCACCAGCCTCGATGGCAGCTTTGCGTCATTGGACCCCACTGACCAGCGCCTCTTCAACTGGACCGGTGTGTTCGACGAGATCGCCGATTTCGAGAGCGTCGCGCGCGGCATCCACGGCGGTGTGGGCGCCATCGTTCAGACGCTGAGCGACCCGCCCGTCAACGCGGACCGGATCACGATTCCAGGCAGCCTCGCTGATCCGACCGCCGACTTGATGGAAGCACAAAGCCTCCTTCAATCATGGAACGACGTCGAAGCCTACGTGAAGGCGATTCGCTCGCCGCGCGCGCCGAAGAACCTGGACGCAGTGCTCGTCACAGACGGCGCCGACCTCTTTGCGGGGGCCGGGGGCTGCTTCGGTTGCCACGGTGGCGCGAAGTGGACCAACTCGAAGTTGTTCTACACGCCGAGCTCGGTCACCAATGCGGGGCTCTTGACCAAGACCTACAACGGCGTGGCGCTGGTGGCGGCGGGCTTTCCGGTCGGCCTACTGCCCGCGTTGGTTCCTGCCAACCAGGTCATGCGCTCCAATTTCGACGCTGGGGATCAGATCCAGTGCATCTTGCGCAACGTTGGCACTTACGGCATGTCGCCCGGCGCCATCAACGTGCTCGAGCTGCGAACGAACATGATGACTGCCGGCCAAGGTGATCCGGCGAAGGATGGCTCGATGGGCTTCAACGTGCCGTCGATGCTGGGCATGCAAGTCGGCGCGCCGTACTTCCACGCTGGCAACGCTCGCACGTTGGAAGAAGCATTGGACGCAATCTTCGATGGTCATTCGAAGGCTCTGGCAGAAGGCACCTTTCTCACCGGCGCCACACTCGAGCAAGACCGCGCCGCGATGGTGCAGTTCATGTTGAGCGTCGATGAGTCGACGGCTGTGGTTCCGCTCCCGGCAGCCGCCGGTGCGGACGGCGGTTCGTTCTGCGCCTACCCCTGATCCGCACACCCAAAGGGCCTGTTCAGAAGCGTCGCTGGCACCACTCGGATCTTCGGTCCGAGTGGTGTTGCGCGTTTTGCGCGCCAACTCGGCAGAGCGCGTCCAACGCTTCGGACAGTGATAGGCTGGGGCCGCACCCTACATGGCCAGCAAGACCGCAGTTTCAGGCAATCGCGTATCGATCGACGACGTGAACTACGATCTCACAGCCGCTGGTACGGATCGCTGGGCGGTGTGCGACGAGTTCGGCGGCGCGCTCGGCTACTTTCAGACGAGAGGCAAGGCCGTGGTACCCGACGATTGGGGCGTCGAAGGCGCGCATGCAATCGTCACCATCGCGAAGCTCTGGCTCGCGAGCGCAGAGCCTGTCGTCGCCAAACCCAGCCTCATGGTGTGCCGCACCTCGAAGAGTGAGGGTGTGAGCGAAGCCGATGTCGAGCAGGCAAAGGCATACGCGACCTGGCTCAAGAAGGCGGGCGCGAAAGCCGCCTTCGTGAGCCACGACGCCGAGACCAACAAGCTCTGCTGCATCAGCGTGTGGTCCAGCCGCGGAAAGCTCACCGCCGCGCTCGAACAGCCCGTGCCGACCGGCGCAGCTGAGCCAGCCAGCAGCCAGGTCGAGATCTCGCCGCTGGCGCAGGATTTCTGAAGAACCTATTTGTTCCGTAGGTACTCGAAGTTGCGGCAGAGGCCCTCTTCCGTCGAAACGATCGGCGCAAAGCCGATGCTGCGAAGCTTGGCATTTGAAAAGCCGTTGCCCTTCCACATTGCGCGCGTCTTGTATGGCGTGAAGATCGGCGGCAGCTGCCCTTTGGAGTGTCGGTGGTACCAGGCGACCGCGTGCGAGAGCGCCATTGTCGCGACATACGGCACCGAGACGTTGCGCACCTTTTTCACGCTCTTTTGATAGCGGCGGAGGTAGTCGCGCGCCGTGACGAGATCGTCGTCGTGGACGTTGTACACGTCGCCGTTGAAGTGCGCGTTTTCAGCGGCGACGCAGATCGCCTCCGCGCAATTGTCGACGTAGCTGAGCGGCAGCAGGTTGTTGCCTCCGAGGAACAAGAACCCACCTGGCAGCGCCAGGCCGACGCGGGCCGAAAATGCGCCTCCACCCGGCCCGTAGATCACCCCAGGGCGCAGCACGGTCAGCGGCACCCGATGTTTCTTGTGGTAGTCGAACGCGACCTCTTCTTGTCGGAGCTTGGAATGCGAGTAATGGTCGCGGCGCTCGGGGTGAGGCTCCGTCGGCGTCTCTTCCGTGACCACGTGGCCACGGGGCAGGTCTGCGACGCCGTACACCCCGAACGAGCTGATGAGCACGATCTTCGGCGGCGACTCGCGCTGCGCGGCCGCCTCGAACAGGTTCTTGGTAGTGACAACCGTGCCGAGGAACATCTCGGCGGACGGGCCCGAGAGCGCTGCTGCCAGATGCAGAACGACTCCAACCCCATCGAAGAGCTGCGCGGCCTCGCGGGGCGAACCCAAGCTGCCGACGACCAGCCTGGCGTCGCTGTTCGGATAGCGCGCCATGACAGCATCGAGACGCCGCCGATCACTGCCCGCTCGAACCAGAAACCGCACGCCCTTGCGACCGCGCGCGAGCAGCCGCTCAGCCACGGCGACGCCGAGAAAACCATTGGACCCGGTTACGAGCATGTCGCTCATGCCTTCACCGCCGGGAGACTCGGGTCACCGTTTTGCGCGCTCACGACAGCTCGCGCTGCGGGCACCTTCACCTGCGCGAAGATCTCGTCCAGCATCCAGGAGACACGCAAGATGTCACGCGCGCTGATGGGCGGCGGGCTGTCGTTCTCGATGCTGGCGTAGAACAAGCGAAACAGCTCGCCGAGACCGGCGAAAAAATGAAAATTGGAGCGGCCGAAGCGACCCAAATTGCGTGCGCCTTCACGTACGAATTGAGCTGCCTGCTCGAACGCGGGCACGAGCCGCCCGATTGCGCTCGGCAAAGTAGGCGAAAGGTCGAGCGTGCAAGTGCGATTGTTGTAATCGAGGTGCGCCGTATTTTTGGTGCCGTACACGCGCAAGAAATGGCCCACCGGCCTGGCGTGCCCGCTGAACGTCACGTACGCAGTCACCTTCTCGCCTCTGATGATGACGCGCGCTTCATCCACCAATTCGTCGCGCACGTCGCCGAAGCGAGCTTCGCGGCGAGTAGAGCCGAATGCGGTTACGATGGGCCGCTCGTCCGGCAAGAACTCGATGATCTTCGCCAGCGCGTGGTCGAGCGTGTTCTGCAGCAGCTTGCCCGGCATCGCGTGCACCCAATGTGTCGGGTCTGACAGCAGCGCTTTGCCGAAGGCGCCATCCATGTTGTAGCCATAGAACGACTCGACGTGGACGACGTCGCCGAGCTGGCCCGCGGCGCGCAACGCGCGCAGCTCTTCGGCCGGGGGTTCGTAGTGATAGCTGTAACCGATGCTGAGCTTCTTCTTCGTGCGCTCGGCGTGCTCGACCAGCGCTTTCGATTCGGGGTAGCTGAGCGTCAGCGGCTTCTCGACGAACACATGCGCGCCGGCATCCATCGCCTGGCAAGCGAGCGCCCGGTGAACGTGGGGCGGGGTCGCGATGTGAACGACGTCGGGCTTGGTTGCTGCCAGCATCGCGCCGAAGTCGTCGTATACCCCGGTGATGCCGTAGCGAACCGCGAGCTGCCGCGCCATCACCAGCTCGCGGTCGCAAACAGCGACGACTTCGGCGTTCGGCGCGAGCTTCTGGATCTCTTCCACGTGTCCGTCGGCGATTTTTCCACAGCCGACAATGGCAGCGCGCAGCATGCAGCGAGGGGTACGGCGAGCTGGCTCGCGGCGCAAGCCGCTTCGGTAGGCTTCCTGCGCTCGATTTTGCCTGCTAGGAACGAGCAATGGTCAGCGACGCGATGCTCCGTGCCGCCCTCGAGAAGACGCTCGACGGCACCCGGTTCGAAGGCCTCGGCCGGCGCTACGAAGGAAAGGTCCGCGACAACTACTCGCTCGATGACGGGCGTCGCGTTTTGATCACGACGGATCGCATCAGCGCATTCGATCGTGTGCTCGGCACGCTGCCGCTCAAGGGCCAGGTGCTGAACCGCCTATCTGCGTGGTGGTTCGACGTTACCAAGGACGTGGCACCGAATCACTTGCTCAGCGTGCCGGACCCGCAAGTGGTCATCGGCAAAGACTGCACTCCGCTGCCAGTCGAGATGGTGGTGCGCGCATATTTGACCGGGGTCACTTCGACCAGCATTTGGACTGCCTACGAGCGGGGCGATCGCGAATTTTGCGGTCACCCGTTGCCCGATGGCTTGAAGAAAAATGACCCCCTGCCTGCGGTCATCCTCACGCCCAGCACCAAGGCAGCGAAAGGCGGCCATGACGTATCCGCTTCGCGCGCAGAGATTCTCGCGTCAGGTGAGGTCAGCACCGAACAATTCGATCGAGCGTCGGCGCTTGCGTTGGCGCTCTTCGCGCGCGGCCGCGAGGTCTGCTTGGAGCGAGGCTTGATTTTGGCCGATACGAAGTACGAGTTCGGTGTCGACCACGAAGGAAAGCTGGTCGTGATCGACGAGATTCACACACCCGACTCGTCCCGCTACTGGTTCTCGAGCTCGTACGAGAGCCGCATCGCCGCAGGTCAAGAGCCGGAGAGCTTCGACAAGGAGTACGTCCGCCGCTATCTGGCAGGGATCGGCTTCGTGGGAGAAGGGCCGGTGCCCCCGATACCAGACGACATTCGGGTCGAGGCGTCGCGCCGTTACATCGCTGCCTTCGAGGCCATCACCGATCAGCCGTTCACTCCGAACGAAGAAGAGCCGATCGGGCGGATCCGACGCAATCTGAGCAGTCTTTTCAAGTCGTAGAAACGACGGGGCGAGTGGCACGAGAGTAAAGCATCGTGCTACCGTGCAGGCTGGATGAGCCTCGTTCCCTTGCTCTCTCTCGGCTTCGCGTTGGGCATGGCCCACGCGACCGACGCCGATCATGTGATCGCCGTGTCCACGATCGTCGGCGATCGTACCCGGACAGATGGGCGTACCGAGGCAGGTGGGCCGCTCGGCTGGCTGGCACGAGCCGTCTCGGCGCTCAAGACCGCGGTGCGAGTGGGGTCAATGTGGGGGTTGGGCCACACGCTCACCGTGCTGGCTGTTGGTGGCGTGTTGGTCGGGTTCCGGCTGGTGATGCCCGCCTCGCTGGGGCTCGGGCTCGAGCTGTGTGTCGCCATCATGTTGATTGCGCTCGGTGTGCTCAGCCTGCAAAAGCTCCATGCCCCACACGCGCATCCATCCCGCGGCCCGCTGCGGAGCTTCGGGGTGGGCGTCGTCCACGGGCTCGCAGGTAGCGCAGCGGTGGCGCTCGCCGTACTTTCGGAGGTCGACAGCCCCGCGCTCGGGATGGCGTATCTCGGCGTCTTCGGGCTCGGCACCGTGCTCGGGATGACGCTCATCACCAGCGCCCTGGTGATGCCTTTCGCGCTCTCGCTTCGTTCAGGCCGCACGCTGCTCTGGGTTCAACGGGGCGCAGGCGCCTTGAGCCTCGTCTTCGGCGTCGCGCTGTTCTTGAAAATCGGCTTCGTCGAAGGGCTGTTTACCGGCTCGCCGACGTGGACGGCGCGCTGACGACGCGACGCTTGCGTCGCCACAACAGCGCCAACGCGCCCAAGATGCCCATGGCGGCGCTGCTCGGGCGCGGCAGCTCGACAACGCGGCAGCCGCAGCCATCATCGCTCGCCCCGTCGGAGCCGCTTCCGCCAGCGTTTGCTCCACCCTCGTTGGAGCCACCCCCGGCGCCTCCACCGCCACTGACCATGATGGGCGGTGAGCCACCTTCGCCGCTGCCGCCCTCCCCGTTGCCTCCTGCGCCACCGCCGCCCACGCCCTGCGGCGGGCCGTCGATCTCGGCGCGGATCACCCAGTCGCCGGTGACGCCCTTGGCGCAGCTCTCCGTCCAGCCGGCGGGGGCCAGGCCGATCCAATTTTTCTCTGCGGTGCAGCCGTCGTCGTCGCGCGCGACGCCTGGCGCGCCATCGTGCTTCAGCCCGAGAGAGACGCGAATGTTGCCAGGGCCGATGTGCTCGACGTTCTGCGTGGTGAGATCGATCTCGTGCAGCGCGTCGTCCGCGGGCGTGATCTCGTAGTCGCCCGAGTAGAGCAAAGCGCCTGGGGTCGCGCCCCCCGTGTCGGCGTACACCGACACGGTGACGATGAGGGGCGGCCCGGCAGGTCCGAACAAGAACTGGACTTTGCGAACGGTGAAGCTGTCGCTCACTTCGCCGAGCGTCGCTGCAGCTGCCTCACCGGTCACGAAGCCTTGCTGAAAGGCGACCTCGTCTCCATCTTCGACGCTGTCGTTGGACAGGACGTAGACGTCTGCAAGGGCGGGCACGGGCGACAGGCTGGAGAGTGCGGTGATAGTCACGATCCGCGAAACGAAGCGCATTCATGATCGCTATCACGTCGCACCAGTCGCTCGCCACCGTGAGCGGATCAGGGGCGAGCGCTGGCAGCGGCGTTCTGGCGTTTACGAAACTCTCGAACGGCAACATTCAGGCTCGAAGGGCACACGATCGGCACGTTGCGCGCCCTGATGGGGCTGTCGCGCATGCAGGTCATGCCGGTCGCGCGAATGCTCTCGCCCAGCTCGAGCTCGAGCGGGCAAGCTACCTCCGCCACGCGCTCGTCTTCTGTTGGTGAGGGCCGAACGATCGAGATCACGCAGCGTTCGCCAGTGCGCACCATCACGTGGTGTTCGGCCGGGCGCCTCACGGACGCCAGCACGGGGGCCTCCGGCTCCTGAATCGAACGCGCCGAGAAAGGTGCGCGCGACTCTTCCGAGCAATTCATCGCCGCAATCAAACCAATTGCCCCGACCTGCGCGCGCACGCTTGCCCCTACATGCTCAAAACACTGCGGGCCAAAGTATGAACGAGATCTTGGTGAGGAAGAGGTTGGCGACCAAGACGGCGATCGAAGTCGCGACCACTGCAGACGTGGTCGACGTGCCGACCCCTTCTGTGCCGCCGCGTGTGATCAGGCCGAAGTGGCAGCCGACGATGGCGATGATCGCACCGTAAAAAGGAGTCTTGAACATCCCGCTGTAGATGTCGCGAAAGTTCAGGGCCCCGAGCGCAGTCTGCAAAAAGAAGCGCGATGGGATGCCGAACTCGAGATGCGTGATCAACATCGCCCCGGAAAAGCCGAGCACCAGTGCGAACGAGCAGAGCACCGGCATCACGATGGTGCAGGCGATCAATCGAGGCAGCACCAGCTTCTTCAGCGGGTCGGCGCCCAGGCTTCGAATGGCATCGATTTGTTCGGTCACTGCCATCGAACCGACCTCGGCCGCGATGCCAGCCGCGATGCGGCCGCCAACGATCACGGCCGTGAGCGTCGGGGCGAGCTCACGCGAGAAGCTGATGCCCACGATGCGGCCGGTGTACTCCATACCGCCGAAACGCTGCAGACCGAACGCGAACTGAATGGCCATGACCATGCCGACGAAGATCGCCGTGATGGATGCGATGGTGAGCGACTTCACGCCCAGCGCTTCGAACTGATAGAGCGTGGCGCCGAGCTCCAGCGGCCGCCTGAACAGCGAACGTAACGCGCCCACCGTCATGCTCGCGGCTTGTCCAAAGTGTTCGATGAAGCTGCGGAAGGCGCCGCCGAACCTCTCGAGCACGTTGGGTGGGCCTGGGGGCGGCACCGAAATCGGCGCGGGCCTTCGACTGTTCGGCGGCTCTTCGATCACGTCACCGCCAGAGGGCACGGTGGTCATGGCTTCACCTCGCGTGGCATGGCGCGGAAGCCTTTTGCCCACGCATCGAACGCGGGGCCGCCGCGCTCGAAGCTCTCAGGAGCCGCAAAGTAGAGCAGGTCGTAAACGCACCTGTCCTTCTTCAGCACCCACACCAAAAACCGCTTCGACACGCCATCGAGCTTGGCCGTGATGTCGGTGCGCAGCGCCTCGCGGCCATCGAACGCGAGCACGTCTTCACTGTGCACTTCGCGCTCGGTGAAACGAATGAACAAGTGCGCCGTCAGCGACGAGAGCGGGACGTCCTCGCCATCGCGATCACAGCGCGCGTTCACCAAGATCTGCGCTCGTGTCCCGGCCTCCTCGAACGCCAAAGCGGCGCCCGTCGCCTGGACCCTGCGCCACTCTCGCGGCGTGGGCGGCACCTGAAAGGTGAACCTGTCGCCGTGATAGGTCTGCCCGTCGAAAGCCGCCGTGCAGCCCAAGTTGATTGAGAGGGCTGAGATCAGCGCGACGAGGCGCATGTGCTTGGTTGGCGCAGCAACGGAATTCCGATTGCTGGGCTTCGGACTCGGACGCCTCACCGGTCAGGACGGTAGCACATCCCCAGGCGTCGCTGCCTGGGCCCTGTGCGGCTCACAAACGCGCCCTCACCAAGCGGTGGGCGTGATCGCTTTGTAGGCCGAAGAGACGCTGCGAAAGCCTGAAACGCAGCCAGCCGAGCAACCCTTGCATTCGTACGCGTAGGGTGAGCCCCAGGGGTCGCCCTTCTCGTAGATGAAGATGTGCCCCGCGCCGCCGGAGCGGTAGACCATCGCGTCCGCAACCTGCAGATCGTTGCGCGAGATGATCGACCAGCGACTGCTGTTCTCGTTGAAGTCGGCAGTGCTGTAGGGGTGCTCGTCGTCCGACAGATCCGTGTTGGTGCTGGGGACTTGCCAGACCTTCGCCGCGAAGCCGGAGCAATCACCGCCGTACTGACCCGAGTGCGAACAGCTGGGGCAGCTGCCGGAGCACGAGCCCGCCGTCGACGACGTCACGCCAGTGTCCTTGAAGCGCCCGTGGCCCCACCAATACGAGAAGCCCATGCCTGCCTTCGCGCGCTGCAAGGCTTGCTCACGCACGCCGCTGGGTGCCGGCGGATCATCACCCCCGTCATCGACAGGCGGCGGGACGGACTTCACGGTGTAGTAGGCACCGTAGCTCCAGCCGATCGTGCCGTTGTGCTTCACCTTGTAGAAGCCATTGTTCGGCGCTGCCTGCTGCACGGTGACCGTCGAGCCCTGCGGAATGGTGTACAGAATCGACTTCGATGTCGACGCGCCGCTGCGCAAATTCACGCCCGTGGTGGAGACCAGCTGAGTGCCGACAGCCAACGAACCGGAGACGCCGTCTTCACCGGTCTCCACCGTTTCGTCTGCACCTTGCAGGTCCTCGCTGTCCGGGTTGCCCGAGCCCGGCGCACATGCAACGACAAGTGCGGCACTGAGGGAGAAAACACCGGCGATCAGGTTGCGAAGCAGCTTGGACATCGTTCTTGCACTCACTCGAAGGGTCGCAGCGGCCTCATCATCAACGTGTGTGCCAGCCTCGCTAAGCCTCGGGGACTACAGGGAGAATCGTGCGCAGAAGTGAGAAAATTGGGGTCGGTGTAGGAGCTTTCGTCCTGGGGGGCCTCGTGCTGGTCCGGGCGTGCTCGAACCAGCCGTCAACAGCGGGAAACACCGATGCTTCGAGCTCGAGCCAGGCGCGCGCTCAGGGCGTCGCAGGAGTCAGCACCGTGCGCAGAGCCGATGTGCGCGGAAAGAAGCGCCGCACCGACAAATACATCGGCGCACTGGTGGCTGCGAGTTGGGGGGGTGGGGCATCCGACCTGGGTCGAGAGCAACCAGACGAAGGCAGTCCAAGTGGGCCAATGAGCTTCGCTGTGGATGACCGTGGTCACATGTGGGTGCTCGATCAAGTCAATGGCAGAATCCAGCGGTTTACCGATGGAAAGGTCGATCAGACGCTGCCGCTCGATCGAGCGACCGCGCAGGACATGGCGATCGCCGACGACGGCACGATCGCGGTGCTCGATCGCTTCGGTGGCGAGGACGTTCTCTTGTACGGGCCCGACGGCACCATCGTCGGCTCGATTCCCTTCGCCGGTGAGGGCCTCGAGGGTCCAGGCTTCGTCACGGGCGTGTTCGTCGACGGCGAAGACGTCTACATCGAGCGGGAGCGAGGCCCACTCGTGTTGATCGGCAACACGAAAGGCCAAGCTGCCTCACCGCAAACCGAGATCCCCGGTCGACCGAGCCGCGACGGCAAGTCGTACCTCAAAGCAGGCATCACCGACGCGGCCCAAGGTCGCACCTACGTGGTGTCGAATGCACGTCCTTCTGGGGAGCATCGCTTCACGCGGGAGATCACCTTCGACGCGAGCGTGTGGGCGATCGTGCTGCTCGACACGGATCTCAGCGGCACGATCTACTTCGCCGCCGAGCTGGCAGACGGCAGCGATCACACCATCGTGCTGACGTGCCTCGACCCGATGACGGGTGTGCCGCAAGGCACCGCGAGCTTGCCCGCGAACACGCTACCCGACGAGACCTTCCGCGACTTGGTGGTGCTCGACGAAGGTGGCGTCGTCGCCGCTCTCCGCACAGAGAGCGGCGTGACCTACGAGACCTACGATTGCGAGTGAGTCGCTCGGTTCGCTAAAGCTGCCGGTCGGCTGCGCGGGGAGGTGCTCCGCTCCGCCTCGGGGCAGCTCAACCCGCTCGCTGGATAAGCTCGCCGGGCGTCCGCTGGACGCCCGGCGAGAGCTAAAGTCCTGACCGTTGTCTGGCCAGCTCGGGGGTGTGCCCCGAGACTGCGCGGA